>ULXZ01057182.1_pt1 | contig 15224 bp, 10 predicted proteins | sample 1961701 | NCBI WGS metagenome assembly ULXZ01 (sample SAMEA4835850, study PRJEB28245) | human gut metagenome | biome: gut microbiome; material: fecal sample | place: Denmark | collected 2008 | reverse complement strand
GCTTATGCGGCTATCCCTTGTGGACTTGCCGTCCGCAAACAACATAACTGTTGTTCGCCGCCAGCAAGTTTGAAGATTAGACATAAGCTGACGAGAGTCGAACGCATATCGGTTTTGACGGGCAGATTTCCGCCCATGCTGCGTTAAAGCTCTTGACAATACGATAGTATTCTCTTCAAGCTTTGCCTTGCCTGAGCAAAAATCTGCTCCGGCAAAACTGCGAGCACCTGTCGGCTGTGCTTTTCGAGATATTTTCGTCTTTCTTTGGTGCAGGTGGGCTGGCGCCCATCAAGGCAAAAAAAGGCGGAAATAGCCGGAAGGGCGCGCCGACAGGCGATATGGGTTCGGCTCTCGTCAGCTTAAACAAATCCTCCGTATGATCTGAACCATACGGAGGATTTACTGTTTTACGACCACCCGGCCATCGGCGGCCTTTTTTGTTAGCGAGTCTCCTGCGCGCGGATGAGATTTTTGTAAAAGCTCACGGCACCGGGCAGGCAGTTGTATTCAATGTTTTCATTCAGACCGTGCATGCCCTTCATCTGCTCGGGACCATAGATCACAGGCGCAAAGCGGATGCAGCTTTTGCACACCGGCTGATAAAACTGCGCGTCGGTAGCACCGGTCATGACGTAGGGGCTGACCGGAAGTCCGGGGAAGGTCTCGTTTATGACGGCCTCAACCTGGCGGAACGCAGCTCCGTTTATATCGACTGCCGGGGTGTAGTCGTTCGAGTGGATGACCTCGGTCTCAAGTCCGTGCTTTTCCGCGATCTTGCGGATGATCTCAAGGCTTTCCTTTTCGCCCTGATGCGGAATGAAGCGCATGTTCGCGCTGACCGTCGCTTCCTGCGGAAGAACGTTGCATGCGTCGGAGCCGGACTGCATCGTGAACGCGATGGTCGTCTGCAGCATTGCTCCGGCCTGCGCGCTGATCCTGCCGAGAACGGGCTTGAGCACCGGCGCAAACAGCCACAGGTTGCCCATGACGAGCTTCAGCGGAAACGCTGCATACGGCGCGAGGCTTTTGAACATCGCGGCGACCTCGGGCGGAAATTCGCGGCGGAAATAGTTGTGCGTCTCGACGTCGTTAACGAATGCGGCAAGCCGTGCTATAGGCGTGTTTTTTGCCGGAGCGCTTGCATGACCGCCGGATGAGCGCGCGGTGAACTTAACGTCGCCCTTGCCTTTTTCAAAAACGCCGACCATGGCAAAATTGCCCTTAACGCCGCCGATCGGCTCGGAGATTATGCCGCCGCCCTCGTCGCAGACGAGGAACAGCTCAACGCCGCGGCGCTGAAGCTCTTTCACGATCTTCGGTGCGCCGTCGCCGGCCCACTCCTCCGTGCAGGACGAGGCGAGGTATACGTCGCACTTGGGCGTGTAGCCCTCACTCAGCAGCTCCTCTACCGCCTGGAAAAACGCCATGACCGAGGCCTTGGTGTCGGAAGTTCCGCGCCCCCAGACCTTGCCGTCGGCGATATCGCCGGAAAACGGCTCGTGCTCCCATTTTCCCTCGGCAGGGACTACGTCCTGATGGCTCATGAGCAGTATCGGCATGCCGTCGCCCGTGCCCTTCCATTTGAACAGCAGATTTCCGTCAATGACGGTCTTTTCAAGCTTTTCATGCACGAGCGGAAACAGCCTTTCGAGCACCTTGTGGAAGCCGAGAAATTTCTCGGCCTCGTCAACATTCGCGTGCGATACCGTCTCGTACCGCACCATCTCCGATAGCTTGCGCGCAAGCTCAAGGGCGTAGTCGCCGGCTTCGGGCGCTGCGTAGTCCGAGCACTTGTTCGGCGTCAAAACCGTCCGCACAACTGCTGCGGCAGGCAGCGAAAGCGCCGCCGCGGCCGGGATCAAAAACAGTGATTTTTTCATTATCAAGCACCGGCTTTCCTGTAAAATTTATATGCTATGCCGATGGCGAGCGCACCGGCAGGGATTATCATGAAACTTGTCGAGCCCGTGAGCGAGGGCACGAGGATAAACAGAATGCTCATAACGATAAGCGGCGCCGCGGCGATCTTCATGTTGCCGCGGAAATATTTATATGCCATTGCTCCGAACAGCGCAGGCACGACGTTTTCAAACGCCGGCTGAAGGGTCGGGCTTTGCAGCACCGGCTGAAGCGGAACGAGCAGCGCAACGCCGAGCGCCAGCACGATTATCGTAACCAGCGACGAGGTGGCGATCGACAGGGTGGACACGATCTCGTTTTCGGGCGTGCCGGTCTTTGCGCCGACTATGTCGCGCGCGTTCACAGCGCAGGGAATCTTCATGTTGATAAGGTTGCCCGTTATAAATGCAAGATAGCCGCCGCCTGCGCCGAGCATCGGGGTGTAAACAAGAAATTCGACCACGCTGCTGACCGTCCACACAAGGCCGACGGACAAAAACGCCTTTCCGGCAGCGCCGATATCGGGCATCGCACCGAGCACCTTGCCAATGAGAAACGGAGCACCTACAAGCATGACGAGCACTATTGCCGAGCTTATGCGGCCGATAACGTGCGTGCGCTTATTATAGCTTTCAAAGTAATTGTTGTTCATTGCGCGCCTCCTTACATAAATAGCTTGACCACGACCGCCGCGGCCATGCCGATAAGCATGCTTCCGGCGATCGAGAAGCTTTCGACCCAGGCAAGCTTCTTTTTCTCGGCAAGGTATATAAATCCTGCCATCACAAGGCCGGATACGACCACCACTATCAGCGGCATAAAGCTGCCCGAGAACGAAAACAGACCGCCGCCGGAGACAAAGCCGCCTATGTAGCTGCCGATGTATGCCGACACAAGACCGATAAACATCGCGGTCATTGCGGTGTCGCCAAAGCCTGTGCCGCCCGAGCCTTTTCTGCCGCCGCCTAGCTTGCCGAGATAGCGTTTGTTGAAGAAAATCGAAAGCACCATACCCCACATGATGCACACGCTCATCAGCAGCGCGATCGTAGCAAAGCCCGAGGGAGTCATTTCCGCAGCGGAGAGGGAGGACATGCCGACCTGCTCGGCCGCGGCCTGCGCCACCTGCGTTTCATAGTGCAGCGCGCCGATGACCGAAAGCCTCAGCCACGGCCATGGAGTGCCGAGGCTGCCCGACAGGGCGATAACGCCCAGAAGAATGCCCACGCTGGGCAGAAGCGAAAATGTTGCGCTCGAGGTGATCGCACGCTTTAGCTTAACGCGGTCGATGCCCATGGCAAGTCCGGCGCGGTAGGCGCGAACCATAAACACGGCGCACACAACGGCTACGAATGCGATAATGCCGCCGCATATGGCGTACATAGGTGCACTGTTGAGCAGCGATAGAATGTTCATAGTGTCTTCTCCTTTTTGTTGTTTAATTAACATTATATTTCCTGCCGGCAAATAAGTCAATCGGAGGAGAAAAAAGAACAATCCCCGATTGAGACAGCAGCCTCTTCGAGGATTGTTTAAAACTGGATATAAATGCGCGGCGAGCTTAGCAATAAAATGTCAGTTGCATTTTATGCCTGCCTGCAATTTCTACGCATCTGCGCCCTTATATTTTCTGCGTGTGGCCATGCCGCCGCGGATATGCCGCTCGGCCTTATTGATATCAAGCAGCTCGCGCACCTGATGATACAGTGCCGGGCTAACCGTTTTCAGCCTCTCGGTGAGATCCTTGTGTACGGTGCTTTTTGAGATGTTAAACTGCTTTGCGGCGGCTCTCACCGTTGCCTTGTTTTCGATTATGTACTCGGCAAGATCGCAGGCGCGCTCTTCAATATTAGTGTACACATGCACCACTCCCCAAACTCACATAGTCAATATATATGACGGGGACGCGGAGCTTATGCAGAGGTCAAACTATACCAAATCGGCCGTGCATTACTGTTTAAAATAACGGAAATGAATTACTTGCCATTAAACTGACGAAATAGTATAATTGCTGTGTATACAGCCGCGAAAGCGGCACGGTGGAGAAATCAAAACTTAGGAGGAACATAATGAAAAAACGCATTATCAGTTTGCTGATGGTGGCGCTGATGCTCGTTTCGCTCGTGCCTATGAGTGTAATGGCGGCGAACAATACCACGATAACGAAGCAGCCGTCCAATGTGAGCGCGGCAATCGGCGAGACTGTCACATTTGAAATCGCTGCTACAAATACGAACAGCACAAACCTTGAATATCTGTGGTTTGATGCAGATAAAGTCAATGCGGATGACATAGACCTTTCTAATATTAAGAACACAATAGATGAAATCAAGGCCGCAAAGCTCGGCGAAGGCCAAACGCTGACTCTTGTTGCCGAGCAGAATATGAAAATCCGCTGCGCTGTGTACTATACGAAAGTATTAATCCCAAGAGACCTGACTCTCAGCAACACCGTAACCCTCACAGTCACCGGCGGCACGGTGGATCCCGATCCCTCCGCTTGCAAGCACGAAAACCTTGATCACCAGCCCAATACGGACGGCACCTGCGATCCGCATATTGAGTACTGGTATTGCGAGGATTGCGGCTCGTATTTCACCGATGCGGCCTGCACAAATCAGACCACTAAAGCAAAGCTCGATAACGGCCTGACAAAAGACAAAACCAAGCACACCGACCTCAAGCACGTTCCCTCGAAGGCTGCCACCTGCACCGAAGAGGGCAACATAGAGTATTGGCGTTGTTCCGGCTGCGGTAATTACTATTCCGACGCTGCCGGAACGGTCAAAACAACATCGGCCAAGGTCTCCACGTCGAAAAACGACCATGATTATTACTGGGTGGCCGACGAGGTCGCAGGCGTGCACTATCAGAAGTGCAGAGTTTGCGGTACTACCACGGGCACAAGCTCCCACAGCGGCGGCACGGCCAGCTGCAAGACTCAGGCCAAGTGCGCTAAGTGCGGCGCAAGCTACGGCGAGCTTGACCCCAACACCCATGTGAATTTCGAGCTCAGAAATGAAGTAAAGGCAACCGAAACAACTCAGGGCTACACCGGAGATAAATACTGCAAGGACTGCGGCGCGTTTATTGAAAAAGGCAGCTATTATTCCGCCCAGTGCGCAGGCGGCTGCAAGGATATCGAGCTTGTCAAGGGCACGCCAAAGACCTGCACCGAGGACGGCACGATAGATTACTATCGCTGCAAAAAGTGCGGCAATATGTACAAGGATGAGCGCGCAAGCATACTCATCACAAAGGATGACCTCGTCGATAAATGCACCGGCCACGATCTGCACCCCGGCACCGATCTGGTCGGAAAAATAAGCCAGGATAATCTGAAGCTGCTTGCCAAGACCATCGGCCTGAGCACGCCGCAGATCGTCCAGATGATCCGCGACGGCACGTTTGACCTCGATCATATCATCGGAATGATAAAGATCAAGGACATTGACCATTGCAGCGACGATACATATCATTGGCTCGGCTGCCAGCGCTGCGGAAAGACACTGGAGGATCTCAGAGACGAGCTGAACTCGGCTGGATTTGAGATAAATGAGAAGTGGTATGAGCTCAGCCGCAAGACCGCCCACATCGGCGGAACGGCCACCTGCACCGTGAAGGCGGTCTGCGACGAATGCGGCGATGCCTACGGTGAGCTTGGCGCTCACAGATACGACGCCGTTGTGGTCGCACCGACCTGCACACAGAACGGCTACACCAAGCACACCTGCTCCGGCTGCAAGGACAGCTATACGGATAACGAGACCGTAAAAACCGGACACATTATCAAGTACGGCGTGTGCGAAAAGTGCAATATGCGCTTTTCAAATCCGTTTTATGATGTAAACGGAACCGACTGGTTCTACAGTGCCGTTATGTGGGCATACTACAACACGCCGCAGGTAACTAACGGCAAGGATGAAAGCCACTTTGCACCCAAAGCATCGTGCACACGCGCACAGGTCGTGACATTCCTCTGGCGCGCAGCAGGCAGACCCGAGCCGAGCGGCAGCGTACAGCAGTTTTCGGATGTTCCGAAGACCAATTCCTATGCATACTGCTATGACGCTATCCTCTGGGCTGTTGAAAACGGCATAACCAAGGGCACGGACGCTACGCACTTCTCGCCGAACGCAACCGTTACGCGCGCCCAGTTTGTCACCTTCCTCTGGCGCTATGCCGGCGAGCCTGCACCCAAGAATATGAGCTGCGGTTTCAACGATGTGGATGCAAATGCATTCTACTACAAAGCAGTGCTTTGGGCCGTTGAAAACGGCGTTACCACCGGCAAAACGGCAACGCAGTTTGCGCCCGGTGCGACCTGCACCCGCTGTGAAGTCGCGGCATTCATGTTCCGCGCGTTCAGCAAAGGGATCACGGCAAAATAAAGCATGGTTTAAGGCGCGGCTTTTAGCCGCGCCTTTTTGATACATTTGTGTTGAAATGTGATGCAATGGATGATATCATGTTAACCGATGGTAATGACATTTTATAGCTAAGGAGAGGAACTATGAGAAACGAATCGATGAATCTTTCAAAGAACGAAATGATAATGGTAATGCACGATCAGGAGCAGGAGATAGAAAAGCTTAAATCTCAGGTAGCGGAGCTTCAGGCGAAGCTCGACGGATATGAGATCAAGGTAAGCGAGAGCGGCAATCTTGCCGAGGCTGCCGCAAAGGTCAGCGGTTTGTTTGAAGCGGCGCAGCTCACGGTCGATACATATCTTGAGAACATGAAAAAGCGCGATGAGCAGGCCGAGGCTGCTTTTTCCGATGTTCAGAAGCAGGCAGAGCAGATAATAGCCGAGGCAGAGGATGTTGCGAGCAAGCGTTTGGCGGCTGCCGATGCCGAGATCGAGGAAAAGTGGGCGGTGATCGAGAGCCGGCTTCTCGTCATGTATGAGTCGCATAAGGGCCTCAAGGAGCTTGTCGAATCCGGCATTTTCACCATCCCCGGAAAAGAATAGATCGCCGCAAATCATTGATAGACAAAGAAAATCCCGAAGTTTCAACAACTTCGGGATTTTGCTGTATTTGGAGCGGATGACGGGAATCGAACCCGCGTCGCCAGCTTGGGAAGCTGGGGCCCTGCCATTAGACGACATCCGCAATTATTTTGATGTGCAAATTATTTTACACCAATGGGAGAAAATATGCAAGCAAAAATACTGCGTCGCTAATAATGCAGGCAAACAGTTGACCGGCAACTCATAATATGGTAATATCAATGCAAAAGCTTTATACACTGCGCTGGAAAATATTTAAACAAGGGGGAGAAAAAATGAAAAAGTCAAAAAAGCTTCTGAGCCTTCTGCTTGCGGTGCTGCTGCTTTGCAGCCTGTTGCCGGCAGCGGCATCGGCCGAGGGGAACCCGGAGGATGACTATCCGTTCGTTTTTGTCCACGGACTTATGGGCTGGGGCGAAAGATCGATGCTCGATCCGATCATGCCGTATTGGGGCATGACAACGGGCAATCTCATGAAGTATCTGAACTCAAAGGGCTACGAGAGCTATGCCGCTCAGGTCGGACCTCTCTCCGGCGCTTGGGACAGAGCGTGCGAGCTTTATGCGCAGCTTGTCGGCGGAACGGTTGACTACGGCGCTGCGCACTCGGCGGCCAAGGGTCACGATCGCTACGGCATAACCTACTAAAAGCCGCTTTTTGAGGGCTGGAGCGCGCAGAAGAAGATTAACCTTATCGGACACAGCTTCGGCGGCGCGACGACGCGCCTGTTCCTCGAGCTGCTTGCAAACGGCAGCGCGGAAGAGGTCGCGGCCGCAAAGGCGGCAGGCACAAAGGTATCTCCGCTGTTTGAGGGCGACAAGGGCAACTGGGTGTATTCGCTCACGGCGGTTGCTGCGCCGCACAACGGAACCACGTTTATCGAAACCTGCGATGTTTCGACCAAGGTGGTAACCGATGCAATCTATAATTTCGGCGCAGCTCTCGGCCTTACCAAGCTTAAGGGTGTGTACGATCTCCAGCTTGAGCACTTCGGAATTTACCGCAAGGACAGCGAGACTGATATGCAGTATCTCATCCGAGTCCTCAACAGCAGCAACTTCATGAGTCATAATGACAATGCAATATACGACCTCACCATAGACAATGCGCTGAAGATAAACGACGGGATAGAGATGCAGAACAATGTTTATTACTTCTCCGTCTGCGGCGACGCAACGCACCCGAGCAGCGTGAGCGGAAACGAAGTGCCCGACTCATCCGTGTTTGCGCTGCTTAAGCCCTTTGCCGCGATGATTGGTAAGTATTATGACAAATATACTGCCGGCGGCGTTTATATCGACAGAACGTGGCTGCCTAACGACGGCATGGTAAACGTCGTGTCCGGCCTGTATCCTGTAAACAGCAAGCTCAAGTGCGAAAAGTCCGACGGAAGTCAGGGCTTTGTTATCTGCGACGGATACAACAAGGAAAGCTATGCGAAGGGTATATGGAATGTCTTCCCGACTCAGCCGTATGATCATCTTAGCATCATCGGCGGCATTCTTTCAAACACCGTTTCAAATACCCGGCACCTGTACATGGAGCTTATAAGCAGGGTTACGAGTACCTATGGCAGCAGCACTCCGGCCGAAGAACCTATCGGCAAGACGATGTCATTCACTGATGTTGCGAAGGATCGCTGGTCGTATGATTACATCCTCAAGATGTATCAGCTCGGCGTTGTAAACGGCCGCTCGGACAGCATATTTGACCCGACCGGCAACGTTACGCGCGCAGAGTTTGTGAAAATGCTCGCCTGCCTTGACGGCGTGGATACGAGCGCTTACGCAAAGTGCCGCTTCACAGATGTCAGCGATAAGAGCGTTTTTGCGCCGTATGTCGAGTGGGCTGCAAATAACGGCATCGTACTCGGCATTGATTCGGCAACCTTCAAGCCGAATGACAACATAACGCGCGAGCAGATGGCGGCCATAATCTGCCGCTATGCCGACTATGCCGGCATAAAGCTGTCCGACGACACGCCGGCTGTTACCTTTGCCGACAGTGCGCAGATATCAAAGTACGCAGTCGATTATGTCACGGCGCTCCAGCGCGCAGGCATAATATGCGGAAAGCAGAACGCCGACGGAAGCTTCAGCTATTATCCGAAATCGTTTGCAACGCGCGAGCAGGCATGCAAGGTGCTCAGTCTTATATAAAATCGTTGAATAATATGTTAAAAAACCGTGGGAGACCACGGTTTTTTGTTGCAAAGAGTATAGACGTTTAGTATAATATATCTAATAAATATATTTAAGGCAGGCAGGCTATGGCGTACGTTGAATTTGAAAAAGTTAAAAAGACATATCACATGGGCGAGGTGAGCATCGAAGCACTCAAGGATGCGACTTTTGAGATCGAAAAGGGCGAAATATGCGTTATTGTCGGCGCATCGGGCGCAGGAAAAACTACGCTTCTGAATATCCTCGGCGGTATGGACAGCCTTACATCCGGCCGCGTTGTGCTCGATGGGAAAGAAATATCCTCGTATAACGCAAACGAACTTACGACCTATCGCCGTTATGATGTGGGCTTTGTGTTCCAGTTTTATAACCTTGTTCAGAACCTCACAGCCATTGAAAACGTTGAGCTTGCCGCGCAGATATGCAAAAACCCAATGGACGCTGCGGAGGTCATAGACCTTGTCGGCCTGCACGACAGGGCGCAGAATTTCCCGGCTCAGCTTTCCGGCGGTGAGCAGCAGCGCGTTGCGATAGCCCGTGCTCTGGCGAAAAATCCGAAGCTAATGCTCTGCGACGAGCCGACCGGCGCGCTTGACTATAACACCGGCAAGGCGGTGCTCCAGCTTTTGCAGGATTGCGGCCGCAAAAACGGCATGACCGTTGTTATCATAACCCACAACCAGGCGCTCACCGCAATGGCGGACAGGGTGGTTTCCGTGAAAAGCGGCGTAGTCACCGACGTAAGCCTGAACGCGCACCCGACCCCCATTGAAGACATAGAGTGGTAAAGCGATGAACAAATCCATCATTAAGCTCACAAAACGAGAGATCAGCAGCAGCCTCGGACGCTATCTTGCGATATTCGCGATAATAGCGTTGGGGGCAGGTCTGTTTGTCGGTCTGCGCCTGTCGCGTCCCGATTTTCTCGAAACCTATAATAACTACACGCACGAGACTAATTTTTATGATTTCCGACTTGTCTCAACTCTCGGACTTACCGACGAAGATATTGCCGAAGTCAAGAAGCTTGACGGGGTGAAGCTTGCCGAGGGCGCTGTCGGGGCGGATTTCCTGTTTAATACCGCCGACGAGGATAACCTCATAATGATGGCGCAGAGCATACCCGAAAAGGTGAATCTCATAGACCTCAAGTCCGGCCGCATGCCCGAGAAGGCAAATGAGTGCCTTGCAGACCCAAACATGTATTCGGAAAAGGATATCGGAAGCACGATAAAGCTCTCAAAGGATAACAGCGAGCAGACCTTTGATACCTTTGCGTATGACGAGTATACGATCGTCGGGCTTACAGACAGCGTTTTGTATATCAATATGGAGCGCGGCTCGAGCACGCTCGGAAACGGAAGCGTGAAGGGCTATATCTATATCCCGGCGGACGGCTTTTCGACGGATTACTACACGGATATCTATGTCTGCGTCGAGTCCGAGGGCTATGTTTACTCCGATGAGTACGAGCAGAGCACGCAGAAATATGTTGACGGGCTTGAAAAATTCATGTCCGAGCGCGCCGTGATACGGCGTGACGCTATCATTGATGACGCAATGTCGCAGCTTGATGATGCAAAAAAGCAGTATGAGGACGGCAAGGCGCAGTACGATGCAGCCAAGGCGGATTACGATGCCGGCTACGCAGAGTATGTGCAGAAAAAGAGCGACACCGAGGCTCAGCTCGAAAAGGCGCGTAAGGAGATCGAGAACGCAGAAAGGATGATGGGTGATTCATCCGTTATCGATCAAAAGCAGGCAGAGCTTGACGCGGCAAAGGCAGAGCTTGACAAGGGGCAGGCCGAATACGAGAGCGGACTGCGCCAGTTCAATGCCAAAGCAAAGCTTGCCTACGGAGCGGTGGATGAACAGATAGCTTATTACGAAAACCGCATAAGCGATAAACAGAACGATATTGCTGCGCAGAATGCCGAGATCGAAAGCCTCAATGCGCAGCTTGCCGAAGCTCAGGCAAACGGTGATAGCTTAAAGGCAAGGCTCATAGAGTGGAAGATCAAAACTGCAAACGACCGCATCAGCCGTGATAATGCGGATATTGAGCGCTATAACGAGCGCCTTGAGGTCCACCGTCAAAAGCGCGCCGAGGTCGATGCCGAGCTTGAGCCGTATCGCAAGCAGCTTGAGGATGCAAAGGCTCAGCTTGACGCAGGCTATGCCCAGATAGAGTCCGGACAGGCGGAGCTTGATGCTGCGCGCGAGATGATAAGCAGCGGCGGCGCACAGCTTGAGGCGGCAAAAAAGCAGTATGAGCAGGGCAAGGCGGAGGCCGAACGAGGCTTTGCCGAGGCTGAAAAGGAGCTTGCCTCCGGCAAGGCTCAGCTTGATGCGGCAAAGGCAGAGCTTGATAAGGGCGCAGCAGAGCTTGATTCTGCCGAAAAGCAGATAAAAAATATCAACCACGCCGATACGTATGTGCTCGACCGCGATACAAACGCGGGATATGTCTGCTTTGAAAGCGACACAAACGTTGTCCAGAGCGTGGCGTCCGTGTTCCCTGTGTTTTTCTTTCTTGTCGCGGCGCTTGTGTGCCTTACAACGATGACGAGAATGATCGCCGATCAGCGCACGCAGATAGGCATTATGAAGGCGCTGGGCTATTCTTCGGGCGCAATAATTGGGAAGTATATGTTCTATTCCGGCAGTGCCACCGTGTTCGGATGCATTTTCGGCATTGCGGCCGGAAGCTTTGCCTTTCCGGCTGTTGTGTGGTTTGGCTATGGACTTATATACAATCTCTCCGGACTTACGTTTACAATGAACTGGCCGTTGGCGCTTGGAATAACGGCCGCAAACCTTTTGGTAACGCTGCTTGTTACATGGTACTGCTGCGCAAAGGAGCTTAAGTGCGCTCCGGCGGATCTCATCCGCCCGAAAGCGCCCGAGGCCGGAAAGCGCATTCTGCTCGAGCGTATACCCACGGTGTGGAACGATATGAGCTTCATGCAGAAAGTATCGGCGCGCAATATCATGCGCTATAAAAAGCGCATATTCATGATGCTTCTGGGCATCGGCGGCTGCACGGCGCTTGTTCTGACGGCGCTTGGCCTTAATGACACGATCCAGAACGTCGTGACGCGGCAGTATGACGATATAATCCTCTATGATTATGAGATCACGATGGCGTATGACATGAATGAGGAAGAGCAGGAGATATTCTTCCGCGATGCAGGGGATGACATTAAGGATGCGGTGTTCCTCTATCGCGGCCTTGCCGAGGTATCCGGCGGAGACGCTATCAAAAACGCAACGCTCACCGTGACCGACGGCAAGAAGCTTTGCAAGTACATTGACCTTAGCTATGACGGAGAACCCATCGACTATCCCGGCAGGGGCGAAGCGGCAATTAACTATAACCTTGCCCGGCAACTCGGCGGAATTGAAGTCGGCGATGAGATAAAACTGACCACCTCCGAAAAAAAGGAGCTTACAGTTACGGTCAGCGCGCTTTTTGATAATTATGTTGACAGCTTTGTTTTCATCTCGCCCGAAACCTGCTCGGAGCAGCTCGGCGAAGTGCCGGAGTATAAGTCCGCGCTTGCAAACGCACCCGACGGGGCTGATGTAAACCGCTGCGCCGAAGCGCTCACACATGACGTGGACGGCGTGCGCGGAGTCACGCTCAGCACCGACATAAAAGAGCGCATGAGCAGCATGTTGGACGGCCTGCTTGTCGTTGTTGCTGCGATAATCCTTTGCGCAGGGCTTTTGGCATTCATTGTTCTATATAACCTCACTAATATCAACATATCCGAGCGCATACGCGAGATAGCGACGCTCAAGGTGCTGGGCTTTTACCCAAATGAGGCGGCACACTACGTTTTCCGTGAAAATCTTATTCTTACGGGAGCCGGAGCGGTGTTCGGCCTTGGTCTCGGCGTTGCGCTGCACGCCTTTGTCATGAATGCGATAAAGGTCGATATGATGTATTTCAAGCCGCACATCAGCTTTTTGAGCTTTGCCGTTTCTATCGTCATAACCTTTGTGTTCGCCATGATAGTAAACGCCATCATGCGCCGCAGGATAGACAATATCGATATGGCCGGCGCGCTCAAATCAATAGAGTAATTTGACAACGTGCGGAGAATATATTATATTTAAATGTGATTAATTTATAATATCAGGGATGCATGATATGGAAAATTTGCAAACTTCGCTGCCCGGCTGGGAGATAGTGCGCTGCATCGGCAGCGGCAGCTCCGGCAAGGTATACGAGCTGAAGAAAAAAGATGAATACGGCGGCGACTTTCACTGTGCGCTCAAGGTCATAAGCGTTCCGGACTCGCAGAAAGAGTATGACGAGATGCTCGAGAGCATGAGCGAGTTTGCCATGCGCGCAAAGCTCCGCGAAAAAGTCGAGGAGATCAGTAACGAGTATCGTCTGCTCGGCGCTCTGCGCGGCCACCCGAACGTTGTCAACTGTGAGGATCAGATGATCATTCCACACGAAAACGACATGGGCTGGGATATTTATATCCGCATGGAGCTTTTGCAGTCTCTGCCGGATTATGTCCGCGAAAACGGCATGACGGTCGACAGCGTTATTAAGCTCGGCAGCGACATGTGCTCGGCGCTTGAGCTTTGCCGCGAGAATAATATAATCCATCGCGACATTAAGCCGCAGAATATCTTCGTCAGCCGCTATGGTGTGTTTAAGCTCGGCGACTTCGGCGTGGCTAAAGCCTCCACCATACGCACCTCGGCCGATAAGGTCGGAACCTATTCGTATATGGCGCCCGAGGTCTACAAGGGCAAGGGCTATGACGACCGCGTGGATATATACTCTCTGGGCATGGTGCTCTATTGGCTGCTGAACGATCGGCGCGGCCCGTTCCTGCCGATGCCGCCCCAGGTGCCGACGCCCGAGCAGATCACCGATGCGCAGATACGCCGCTTCCGCGGCGAGATCCTGCCGCAGCCGAAAAACGGCAGCGCGGCGCTGAAAAAGGTGGTCATGACGGCGTGCAGCTATAAAATAGCCGACCGCTATGCAGGGCCGACGGAGCTTAAAAAAGCTCTTTCGCTCGCAGCGTCGGGCAGGGCAGAGCCGGAGCCTGCTCCGGCCTCGTTCGGCAGCGACGATATGACCGTGCGCGAGGATTTCAAGGCCGATCCGCGCCCTGAATACATACCCGAAGCGCCGGCCGAACCGCGACTGCAGCCCAAGCCGAAGCAGAAGCCGCGCCCCGAGCCTGCCCAGCCGAAAAAAGCTCCGCCCAAGCAGCCGGAGCCTGAGAAAAAGCCGAAAAAGTCCATGTTTGGATATATACTTGCGCTCGTGCTCATCCTTGCGGCCATGGCGACGGCGGTGATCGTTTTTGCCCTGTCCGGCAGCAATGACGGAGGCAAGGATGATACGCCGACGGCAAGCGCCTCTCCCACGCCGACGGCAACTCCGGAGCCGGAGAAGCTTGACGTAAAATCCGTCGTTCTCAGCTCACCGAGCCTCACGATGACGGTCGATGACGAGGCTCAGCTCAAGGTCAGCTGTATGCCCGAGCCGTCCGCCGGGCAGAAAGAACCGGAGTATATCTGGAAAAGCAGCGATACGAGCATAGTCACCGTTTCGCAGGATGGCGCGCTCAAGGCCGTGAGCGAAGGCTCGGCCACGATCATGGTCTATGTCAGCGACAAGATGGAGGTTTACGATCAGTGCACCGTCATTGTCGAGCGCCCCAAGGTCACGGAGCTGAGCATCGAGGAGATGCCCGTCAAAACCGTGTACACCGTCGGCGAAGAGCTTGATACGACCGGCCTTGTGCTCAGAGCGTATTACAATAACGGCTCTGCAAAGCGCATAACCGACCCGAGCGAATACACGGTCGAGTGCGACATGACCGGCCTTGGAAACCGCGAAGCGACCGTCACTTATGACGGAAAGACCGTCACATATACTGTAAGAGTCAGCCTGTTCGGATGAATTTAGCGCCCACTTGTCAACTTAAGTCAATGTGCACTAATAAATGCAGCTAAAATTTGTTTAGTATCACAATTTAACAAGTGGGCAAAATGTGGTATAATAACATAAAAAGAGGCCGAAACGAGCGTTTCGACCAAAATACAACCTGTATGCTCGGCTTTATCGTGATCCCTCGATCGGAAACGATATG
>ULXZ01049350.1_pt1 | contig 15240 bp, 8 predicted proteins | sample 1961701 | NCBI WGS metagenome assembly ULXZ01 (sample SAMEA4835850, study PRJEB28245) | human gut metagenome | biome: gut microbiome; material: fecal sample | place: Denmark | collected 2008 | reverse complement strand
AGCACCGCAGAGGGGGTGAACAGCACGTTGTACCGGAAGGCTACCGCGCCCAAAGCTCCTACCTGTCTGGCAGCGATGAAAAAGCAACTGCCCGAAAACAGCACAGCTGCCAGCTCCAGAAGTGAAAAGGCACCGTAGGGTATGCGCTCATCCTTGCGGCTGTGGTAAAGGCAGCCCATACAGCAGCTGATGGCAAAATCTCCTGCCCGGAAAAGAGGACACAGATAGGTCATGTAAAATACAGCCTTTCCACTGAGTCCGGCCTTCCAGATTGCAAAGGAGAAAAGGAATTGTGCGCAGAAAATCGCGGCAGCAATGCAGCGCAGTCTGCGTGTATCGGTCTTTTTCAGCACGGCGAGCAGCCAGGGAAAGATTGCATACAGAAAAGCCTGCACCGAAAGATACCACGCTACTCCGTTCAGGCAAAACCAGAAACGGCTGGAGGGAATCCAGGTTTGCAGGAGAAAAATGCTTACCACAAGCTGCGCTGCACAAGACAACGCCTCACGGGCAGAGGGCTGCGCCAGGAGCCCCTTCAGCACAAGGAGCAGGGCAGCAGCCATCATAATAAGGTGCAGCGGATACAGCTTGCGTATTTTTTGCAGGGAAAAGACCATGGCAGACCGCAGTCCCGGTGCTGTGCGCGGGCGGTCGTAATAGTTGCAGGTCATCAGAAAACCGGACAGTGCCACAAATACGGAAATTGCCCACGGCCCCAGCCACGGTGCGCCGCAATGGGACAGGACCACGCTCAGAAATGCGACTGCCCGCAGCCCCTGTAAAGATGAAATCAGCTTTTTGTCTGTCACAATATCCTCCGTTCTGCCGTAAGGCGTGGTTCATGACAATAGAATGTTCACGGAGCGTGCATTCTATTGTATTGCGAATGGCGCAGGTGAACAGTAACGTTTTTTTTACAAGTGCTATAAGTATAAAAAAGGCGGCTTGTTCTGTCAAGAAGTATGCGGAGAGCGTTTTTCCGATCCGGCGATCGACGGCGTGCGCTCCGCGGTCAACGGCTCCGGACAGCTCTGTCGCCCGGGTGTGTTGTATGCAATCTATGAGGATCCCTTTGCACCAAAGGGCGTGGAATGATGTCATAAGGAAAATAGAAGAATGTATCCTTGAATATGGTGGTATAAACAGTTGACAAAATAGAATAATGGACATATTATATGGGTATCAATTGATACCTTGGAGGGAATGCGTTGGCTGAAGAAACAAAAGCTCGAATTGAAAGTGAGTTAGAAGTAAAAGCGTATATTCAAGATTTAAAATTTTCATTAAATAATGGTGCGCAGATAGATTTTCAGGTTAAACGTGTTGTTGATGAAAAACGTGACGAGAAATATACAAATCAATACACTGTAAATAGGCTATTTCCGGACGAAAATCCTGTAGATGCATTAAAACGAGAATTATTAACGCTATCAGTGGAAGACTATATGCGGACAGTAAAGGATACAAGATTTCCGAAAAGAAGCGAGATGCGTGAGTTTGGAAAGGTCTATAACGGGACAGAAGATGTATATATTAAGATAAGGGTTGAGCTGTTGGGATTGTATGGAAATACAACTACTTTTGTAATGTCATTTCATTTTGCAGAGAAGGCATTTACTCCAGAAATGTTCCCTTATAAGAAAAAATAGGAGGTGTTTTCATGGACATGAAGATCATTAAAAGTGAAAAGAGAATCTGCCCATGCTGTATGGAAGAACATGTAGTGAAAACCGTTCTTATTATGGATCAGGCTACGTTTAAGAATAGCACAGTAAATTATGAGGCATCGTATTTCTTCTGCGAATTAACAAAAGAACTCTACATGGATGAGCAGCAGATGCAGGACAACGACATCAGATTAAAGGATGCATATAGAAAAAAAGAAGGGCTTTTAACATCAGCACAAATAGGAGAAATTAGAGCAAAGTATGGTATAAGCCAAAGCGATTTATGCTTATTACTAGGTTGGGGTGGTAAAACTATTACAAGATACGAAAGCCACCAAGTGCAGGATAAGGCACATGATACCATTCTTAAGAAAATAGATCAGGATCCAGAATGGTTTTTGTCTCTTTTAAACGGAGCGAAAGCAAATCTATCAGCAGAGTCTTATCAAAAATATTTAGCGGCAGCAACCTCTTTATACGAGGAAGATCGAGATGCCTATCTCAGAAAAGCAATTGAAGCGAGCTATGCAAAGTTTCAGGGAAATCAAATGTTTCATGGAAACACAGATTTATCATTGGATAAAGTTGTTGAGGTAATTAGATATTTTGCATCATCAATCAAAGTGACAAGTCTTTATAAGGTAAAGTTAATGAAACTTATATGGTATGCAGATGCATTATCTTATAAAAGAAGAGGTTTTGCAATTACGGGCTTAGTATATCAAGCACTTCCAATGGGAGCTGTTCCGGTGGGACACAATTCCATAATTGACTTAAAAGGTGTTCCTTGTGAAGAAGTAGATATGGGTGAGACATATGCTTATCATTTTTCTCTGAGTGGGCAACAAACTTTTCCCGAATTATCAGATGAAGAGAAAGATATTTTGGATGTAGTAATAGAGAAACTTGGAAAGATGAGTAAGAATGAAATAATAAACTTTATGCATAAAGAGCAGGCATATGTTGAAACGGTACCGAGGGATATTATTCAGTTCAAATATGCTGAAAGTTTACAAATCTGAACAGAAGGAGATAATATTATCATCGCCAATGGCAATGATAATGGCAATGAAATTGGCGATGATGATTCAGAAATAATGAAAGTTCTGGGATTATTAAAGGAAAATCTAATAATATGGAAAAAACAGGGAAAAAACCGAATATTATCATGATTCTGGCAGACGATCAGGGCCCCTGGGCGATGCACTGCGCCGGGACACCGGAGCTTTATACGCCCAACCTGGACAGAATTGCAGAACAGGGAATGCGGTTTGACAGCTTCTTCTGTGCCTCGCCGGTATGCTCTCCGGCGAGGGCATCCATTCTGACCGGGAAAATGCCTTCCGCTCACGGCGTACAGGATTGGCTCAGAAGCGGAAACTTAGACGGCGAGAAATTTGCCGCCCAGGGAAAGGAAAATCCTTATTTCGAGGGCTATAAGCAGGAACGGAAGCCGATTTCCTATCTGGAAGGACAGCCCACCTACACGGACATTCTTGCACAGAACGGCTATCATTGTGCACTCTCCGGAAAATGGCACCTGGGCAACAGCATCGAACCGCAGCAGGGCTTTCAGGAGTGGTACACCATCGGCATGGGCGGCTGCTGCTATTACCACCCGGACATGGTGGACCATGGAGAAATCACCGTGCATCATGGGGAATATGTGACAGATCTGATCACGGACCGTGCACTGGAATATTTAAAAGAGCTGGGCGAAGGGGACGCCCCGTTCTATCTGTCTGTCCACTATACTGCACCCCATTCTCCCTGGGAAAAGGAGCACCATCCTGCAAAGTGGATCGATTACTACGATGGCTGCACGTTTCCCAGCATTCCAAACGTGCCGGATCATCCCGATCTGCGCACCGGCGCGGTATATGGAACCGGTAAGAGGGAAGAAAATCTGCGGGGCTATTTTGCGGCGATCAGTGCGATGGATGAACAGATCGGCAGACTGCTGGATGCAGTAGAAGAACAGGGGCTGGCAGACAATACCGTGATCCTCTTTACAGCGGACAACGGAATGAGCATGGGACAGCACGGCGTCTGGGGGAAGGGCAACGGGACATTCCCGATGAATATGTATGATTCCGCAGTTAAGGTGCCGTTTCTGATTTCCTGGCCGGGGCACATTCCTGCCAATACCGTCTGCAGCGAAATGATAAGCGCCTGCGATCTGCTCCCGACGATCCTTAAGCTGACGGGACTTTCCGACAAGCAGCCTACGGGACTTCCCGGAAGAAGCTTTACAGAGCTTTTGGAGGGCAGACAGCTGGAACACCGCGACGAGGTTGTGATCTTCGACGAATACGGGCCTGTCCGCATGATCCGGACGAAAGAATGGAAATATGTGCACCGGTATCCCTATGGAAAACATGAGCTGTATCACCTCGTGGACGATCCGGGAGAAGAGAAGAATCTGTACGGTTTACCGGAATATAAAAAACTGGTAACCCAATTAAAGGGCAGGATGGAAAAATGGTTCTGCACCTATTCCGACCCGGCCATCGACGGCGTGCGCTCCGCGGTCAACGGCTCCGGACAGCTCTGCCGCCCGGGTGTGTATGCAATCTATGAGGATCCCTTTGCACCAAAGGGCGTGGAATGATTATTCTCAAAAGCTTATGAAATAGCTATAAAAATAGGTTGTATTTATCCTATAATATGCATATAATATAAGCGAAAGTGAGGTGCATATTATGACAGTTGATACAAATACAATGATTTCTATCACAGAAGCTAATCAGAATTTTTCAAAGGTTGCCAGAGTTGTTGATGAACATGGCACAGCAGTTATCCTTAAAAACAATGTACCAAGATATCTTGTGATTGACTTTAGCAAAGCGGAGCAGGAAAAAATAGCATCTACAGAGGATGTATTTGCTATATCAGAACGTCTTATGAAGCAGAATATGAAGGCTTACGAGGTGCTTGCCAAATGATAAGATTGAGCAAAGAGCAGGTCATTTTACTTCATGAGCGACTGATTGAAGCTACTGGCGGTAGTAATGGCATTCGTGATGGTGGGATGTTGGATTCAGCACTGGCTAATCCATTTCAGTCATTTGGAGACAAAGAATTATATCCAAGTGTACAGGCAAAAGCAGCACAGCTTTGCTTTGGAATTGTAAAGAACCATCCTATGGTTGATGGAAACAAAAGATTAGGTACACATGTAATGTTAGTGTTCTTGGCATTAAATGGTTATGAGCTTTCCTATACGCAGAAGGAGCTGAGTGACGCTATCCTAGATTTGGCATCGGGCAAAACAGGTGCGGAGGATATATTGCGATGGATTATAAGCCATCAAAAGTAATGCACGAGACTATGATATACAGTTAAGACAAGGCCGGTCAGGGAAAGATTCTCTGACCGGCCTTTTGCAAGTTCATTCATCAGCCGGATGGTTGCCTGTGTCTTTTCAAAGTCCTGCATATCGAGAATTGCATATCTGCCGCGTCCGTTCTTTGTCAGAAAAACCGGAGCACCAACAGCTGCATCACGCAGCACAGTGATGCGGATTGCCAGCTGTTGGAATTGCAGATACAGCAAAATTCACAAAAGCCCTGAAAACAATATAAAAAACGTGATATGCAACACCGGAAACATTATTTTTAACATATTAGGATGTTAGGAAATATATGAAATACAAAAAAATGATTGATAAAACGAATATATAAACATTTAATAATGATATTTGTGAAAAGTTCTTAAATTTTTAATATAAATCTGAAATATTCAATATGCCCATGGTATTGCTTTTGCACAAAAAAAATTCTACAATTTAGTTAAACTGAAAATGTGGCATAAAAACCATTGTGAAACAGAAGGAACAAAACAGGGGGAAAGGAAAATCGGTATGTGGAAAGCGACAATATCACCGGAGAAACGGAAAAAAATAAAAAGATCTGTCAGCTTTTTTCTGAGCTTACTTTTGATACTGGAAATGGTATCGGGAACTGGCATGTTTGCAGAAGGAAACAGAGTCAAAGCGAAGGAAGAAACTCCATATGCCGTATACCTGGATCTTTCAGGAAGCAGCACAGCAGAGGCACTGGCATCCAAAGGGATCTATGCATACGCTTATGACGATGCAGAAGAGGCAGAAGCTGCAGAGCCGGTGAAGCTGGAAAAGACAGAGGGACAGCAGGAGATCTGGCAGCTGGGTCTGACCCGGAAATATGAGCATGTAGTATTTTGCCAGGGACAGAAAAAAGAAAACAAAAACACCACAGGGGAGCTTACGATAGACTGGTCCTTACAGGCACCCTGCTACCGGCTTCAGGGAGAAGACCTGACCGGGGCAGGCAGCTTTTACGGACTGTATACCGTATATTTTGATGGAAGTCAGTACAGTGAGTTCTGTAAAAACGGCGTCAGTGTCTATGCATATGATTCGGAAGAAAACAGTGCAGCGGACGAACCTGTTGAGATGAAGCCCTCTGACAAGGGCGATGGAATTTACGAATACTGTCTGGACAGACCTTATGAATATATCGCCTTTATGGCCGGGACAGACGGATGGGATTATACGGAAGCAACCACACCGGTTTATACGGAATGGGACTTCCAGGATCCCTGCTTTGTACTGGAGAAGGTAGACGGAGAAGAATCCACAGGCAGCTGGGTAAACCTTCATTATATGATTTATTTCGATGCATCGAAGATCAAAGAGGATCCGGAGTTCTTAAAGTCTGGCGTATCCCTTTATGCCTGGACAGAGCAGGAGGGCGGCAGACAGGAGCTTTCTGCAGAGCCGGTTCGGATGATTGCGTCTACGAAAGGCGAGGATATTTATCAGTACACCCTGGATCAGGCATATGACCATGTGCAGTTTTTCCTGGGCACCTCCTTTGATGCAGCCATCCAAACAGATGTCATTGAAATTGACTGGAACAGTCTGGCAGCACCCTGCTATCAGATGACCATCGAAAGAATCGAAGCGGAAACAGAAACCGAGACGCAGACTGAAACAGAGACTGAGACGGAAACAGAAACCGAGACACAGACCGAGACCGAAACACAGACAGAAACCGAAACACAGACAAAGACGGAAAACGAGTCTGAAACAGAAAACAGATCCCAGACGGAGACTGCTGCAGAAACACATACCGCGGTAGAAACCGAGACCAAATCAGATTCAAAACCGGAAATAGAAACTGGCACAGAGACAAGCTATGAAACGGAAAACAATGTGCCCTCTGCACCGGAAACAGAAAACGACGCAGCAGGCTCCGAAGGAAACACTCCGGACAGCGATCCGGCAGCAGAAGCTGCCTGGGAGCAGGAAGCGAGGTGCGAGACCCGTTTTTTTCACCTGGAGGTGCTGAGCGAAACGGTTGAGGCAAAGACCGTAGAAACCCTGGAACGGGGAACCGAGTCTGCCACAGAAGGCTCCAAACAGGAAAATACAGAAGAAAACAACAGAGAAACTGCATCGGAAAGCAAACAAACGGAAGAAGAGACCAAACAGACCGAAGCAGAAACCGGCACAGAGGAGAGCAGTAAAGAGCAAGCTCCTTCCAAGGAAGCTGTCAAAAAGGAAGCAACAGAAGAAATCCAGCAGGACGGAAACCTGTACGACATGGGCGGCGAAATGAGAAAAGCCAGCCGTGTGGCGAAGGTCGGACTCAGAAAGGCAGCAGGAGGACTGGATTCTAACTATGTATATCTGGATACGACAGGGATGGATTTGAATTCCCAGGCGGATTGGAGTAAAGCAACTTCTACAGCTCCTATATGGCTTTTTGAGAATGGAAAAGAATTTAGAAAGGGTGAACCAGTTACCGTTTATGGCAAACCCTATTGGAGATGGAAAATTGACAACAAGAATGGTGATAAGGAATTTGCCTTTACCTATGTAGCTGAATGGAATGGTAGTGGAGGGATTAATGCGAATGATTATTATAGAACAGAATTAGCAGGTGGATCCTTTTCACAAGCTGGCGGAAAGGTGTTTGCAAGAAATACTGAAGCATCAGGAACGATCGATGGTAAACAGGTTTACATCGTCAAAGACATCACTGAAGAAATCACGGATAAGATTATGCCTTTGTATTTCTATGACTTTACGGAGAAGGTAAGGTCGGTGACGGTATCCTATTCCAAGGACAGCAGTTTTCTTGAGGGAACAACGGAATCCGTCGTGATGAATGGTGTTACTGATTTTTCGCACCTCTTTACAGCAGAACTGGAAAAGGCGAAAATTGAAACAAACCCTTATGTGAAGTTTACAGATGAATCCGGAAAACGGCTGGGAGAAATTTACTATTTCGGACAAGATAGTACCAATGCAGGTACTGGTGTAGTTTCCGTAATCTATAAAGCGGGTTCTGTGGATACCTTCCTGTATGGAGCTACCGAGCTGAAGAGCGGTGACGGTACAACAACTACTATTATAAGCGGTTGGGGCACAACGCCGGGTAACGATAGTCTGAAAGACGAAATCCTCTATTTTGATAATCAGCATTTTCCAGTAGATGCAAAAGAGGGAAGTCAGAAGGTAACCCTGCAGATTGGATCAGAAACAGAGCGGGAGCTGAAACCAGATCCAAAGTTTAAAGATAGCTTGTATAGCTATACATTTACGGAGGACACAACCCAGCAGACTGTTTTGACAGTAAAGGATCCCAAGGGCAATATCTATCATTTTTTCTGGACAGATCGGGGCTGTAACCTGCTTCAGGTGACGGACAACATAGCAAATGTCACAGGCGAATATGGAACCGGAAAGAAAATCTATTTTGATGCGACCTATTCAAAGCTGAATACGCCGGATGGGGGAAATGGTGGACAAAATTCCATCCCTAAAAGTGACGATGCGAAGGTTTATTTTTGTGCATGGAACGAAACCACTAATAATTACCGGCGTGGAGAGATGATAAAAGCAAAGTCCCACGAAAAGGATGGACAGACCTGGAACGATGTGTGGTATGTGCGGATTCCGGAAGATGAGGGATTTGATAAAATTATTTTCTCTGCTGATGCGTTAGAAAATAAGGATAGCTGGTCTGGCGACTTCTGTGGCAGAAGAACAGATATTCTGACGATTCCGGGTACGAATGAGTGTGGAGGAAAACCCTGCTTCTATGCAGACGCCGGTGATACTGCAGCATACAATGCTGATGAATATAGGGATGGTTACTGGGCTGAAGCATATACGGTTCGGGATGCAGAGAAGTATAAGAAAACCGATGTAGTTAATATTAGAGAGAACCCTTCGTCGATAGAGAAGGATACCCTGTATGTAGATTCTACCTTCTATGACTACTACACAGATTATGAACTAAACGGAAAGAATCGGGATTCCTATCTGAGTGAGAATGGAATGTCTCATCGTAACTGGGTCACATTTCGACAGTTTGATCAGGCGTTGAGTGATTATTATGATAAGAATCAGGTTTCTATTCCGATCTATACGGGGCATTTTCAGCCGAGTTTTTGGGATTGTCCGTTTAGTTACATCAATAACACACTGAAGCTATTCGGAAGTGATAACAATTTAAAATTCTTTTCCACAAACAACTCTTCTATTGACGCGACGAGTGAAGAAAAAAAGGATAAATATGCATGTGCAGCACAGGGACTTGTAAATGCAACACTTTCCAATGGAACGCTGATGACTGCAAACGGCGAGAGTCCAGAGCCCCATTTTGATGAAGCATTTTTACTGGGAAAGAACAGCAAAAATGCGGTCTTGGGTGAGGTCTATCATAATGTATCATTCCCGTTTAAAAAGGAAAAGAACAGCAATGGAGTAGACTATTGGTGGTTTGACAGTAGCCAAACGACACTTGCGATGCAAAAGGATCCATCCACCGAGGAATATTACCTGAAGAATACAGGGAACCAGGGCTGGGCGAAAAATGTAAACAGCACCGGAACTACTGGTGGAAATGATGGAGTATCAACAGAGTATGGTTTTTTCCCCTTTAACGAAGGCACTGCTGAGGCAAGCGGAAAGAATTACAACTATGGATTTGGTACAAAATTAGAGATTAAATTCCGCCTGACAAAGGATGGAACGGTTCTGGGGGAAAACAATCAATCAGTGCCGATTATCTTTGAATTTGCCGGAGATGATGATGTATGGGTATTTATTGATGGAAAACTGGCGCTGGATGTTGGCGGAGATCATGGAAGAGTAGTTGGAAAGCTGAACTTCGCTGAAAGGAAGGCAACCGTGAGTGCGGTAAAGACAAGCGCGGCGGGTATAGAAGGAGCTTCTCCTAAAATAACAGACTTCACGTTGGTGGGGGAGAAAGAAGACGAGCATACCCTTACCATGTTCTATATGGAACGCGGTATGTGGGAATCTAATATGATGATTGCCTTCAACTTCCCGGATGATAACGAGTTTGCAGTAGAAAAGCAGGTAAATACAAGTGAGGTAAATGAGCTGTTTAAGGATTCCTTTGAGGATGCATCTGTGTTCCCCTTTACGATCCAAAATCAGGCGACACACCATGGAGAAAAGGCTGCAGGAAGCGGAGCAACGGCAGAAAAGGAGATATTTAACAGCTTTGATAGCAGTTCTTCAGAATTAAAGCCTGCCAGCACGGATAATACATTTGAACGGCTAGAAACCTATCAGGATCAAAACGGTGTAGCGCATTGGTATGCACTGGTAGAGGATACGACCGGAGAGCACAAAGACTCGAGATTTGGTATTATCCCATATCAATCAGGTGGAACTCTGGATGCGTCAGCGGCGAATAAGTATCTGGATTTCAAGCTATATTATGATTATGACGATACTCCAACAGCGAAATGTATTTATCTGGAGCTGGTGGATGAAGACGGGAAGACGAAAGGAGACTGGTTATCCGGAAAGCTATACGGAAACACAACCCTTAAGGGAAATGCATGGAATACTCTGACGGTTGACTTAAGCAAATTAAATGGAGCATCTGATTTTAAGTATAGTAAGATAAAATCCATCAAATTTAATTACAGCTATCCCAGACACATATATCTGGATGACTTTGCATTCCGTTCCGGCGTGCAGGTAACGCAGCATATCGGATTTGAGGTAGATCAGAGTCAGATTCCGGATTATGGTTCTGCTACATCCGGAAAACTGGAGAAGCCAAAGGGTGCAGTCTATTCTCTGAGCGATTCCTCCAGTACAGATACCGGCGTGATTAGAGAAGATGGAACCTTTGTACTGGCGGATGGTCAGACCGCAACCTTCCGAAATCAGTTCCGCCGCGGCAGCTACATTTCCGTGAAGGAGGAAATAGATTCTCCTGCATTTGATACAAGCTGGAGCCTGTATGAAAACGGACATATAGTAGACAAGGTAACCAAAACGGAAAACATAAAGACGGTAGAGATTCCATCAGAGCAAAAGGTTTCCAACGTACGCGGAACGCAGATCAAGGATGGCAGAAAAGAGGTATTTACGGATGAGAATAAAAACACCGGATATACTTCAACGCATTTTGCGAAAGAAGCGAGTGTAGAAACTAAAAACGCCATCGTGTTCCGTTCCTACGATAATCCGGATAATGAAGCCGGTGTTACAAAATTAAAAGCGGTATTTGTAAATAAAGTTAAGGTTGGCTCCCTTACGATCAAAAAGGGGAGGACGGAGGATTCAGATGAGCTGAAAGGAACTTATACTTTTCAGGTTAAATTTACAAATGTCGCAGGAATGTCCCTGGAAAAGGGAGAGTCCATTACGACAACCTTTACCTTAAAGGAGGGAAACTTCCATACGATTTCAGGGATTCCCATCGGAACAGATTATGAGATTATAGAAGAAAAACCAACAGATGGCACTTCCCTGAAGGAGGTTCTGATCAATAACGAGAAAGCATCATCCTTTAATGCAAAGAAGGGCTCCGTAAACGGTACCATTACAGCAGAAACAAATATGACAAAAAATCCTGTCGTGGTATTTCGAAATAATAACAAACCGACCGGCAACATCGCTGTAACTAAAAAATGGGCAAAGACAGATGGCACGGAGATTACGGATCTGAAACAGCTTCCGGGCAGTATTTACCTGCAGCTGCAGAGAAAAGCGAAAGATAGTCTAGATGCGACGTGGGAAGCGGTTGACTATTCCGGCAATATCAGTTCATTAAAAAATTGGGTTGAAGTTACTCCCAAGTATAGTGGTTCATCCTACGTTTGGTCTTATACCTTTACGAATCTGGAGCAATATGTGAACAGTGCAGCAGAAGCTAAAGTCCCGTGGATCTATCGGGTTATGGAGGTGAATGCCGACGGAAATGTGATTGCTTCCGGCGAGACATACACTGTGGATGGAAAAACCTATCGAGTGACCTATTCCATGGATGCTTCGGCAGGCACAGCAACAGATCCGACAAAAACAGACATTGAACTTGCAGCTTTTGCAACAGCCGATGTCAAGCAGCCGACAGTGAATATGACAGTGACCAATACCTATTTGGAAGAGCTGAACCTGAAAATTACGAAAAAGGGTAAAAACACAACGGAAGGTGAAGGCTTACTTTCCGGAGTAGAGTTTAAGCTGGAAAAGAAGGATTCGACTGAAAATTGGTTTGAACAAGCCGGTAGTCCGCAAAGTACTAACGAGGACGGCATTGCCACCTTTGAAAAACTCGGTCAGGGAATCTACAGACTGACAGAAACAAAGGCTGCAGCAGGCTACAATCTGCTGAGTGATTCGATCTTAATTAAGATTAACGAATCGAATCAGGTATGGTGGAAGATGGAGAATGAGGAGGAAACAGAGGAAAACTGGCGTCCAATAGATCTACATGGAAAACCGGAAATCCCCCTCACCATCCACAACACAAAGCAGCTGATCCTTCCTGCAACAGGAGGATCAGGGTTTGGATTGGTTACTATGGGAGGCATTGCGCTGATGGCGCAGGCAATCCTTATGGGTACATACTTCACGCTGCAATGCAGAAAGGGGGACGATAAGCTTCGGAAGAAGAGATAATACCCCCGGAGGTATGAAACAAAGGCTGTTGGAGCAGGGGCTTATGTCCGGCAGCTGCATAAGGCGAAAACCTTAGAAACAAAGTACGGAGCGAAACGTACAAAGCAGGAGAAGTAAAAATAATTCGGCTGTCCCAAACACAAAAGGACAGCCGGACAAAAAAAGGAGAATGCAAACAATGAAGAGAATGAAAAAGCTTCTGACAGGGCTCCTGACCCTGGCGATGACATTGTCGATGATGACAATGACGGCATTTGCGGCTGAAGGCGCGACTGGCACAACGGCCAAAATGCCGACGATTGATACGAGTAAGGATGTTTCTTTAACAATTCATAAATATGAATATAATGGAAATTTGAAACCAGATGGAACGGGTAGTGCAACGGATGAAAGCAATGTTCCGACTGGTGAGAATGGTGCAAAACCGTTACCAGGTGTACAATTTACAATCTGGAAAGTAGCTAATTTGGATGCTTATTATGGCAAGGATGGAGCTAAATTGCCAACGGTAGGTAATTTTGTTCTTACCGGGAAAGGCACTGAGGCTAAATTAAGTAAAGATGGTACTGAAATAGAAAAGACAGCTTCTGGAGTCACAGATAATGACGGAAAAATAATCTTTAAGGGAAGAGATATTACCCAAGGCTTATATTACGTTAGCGAAACCAATGCTCCTGCAAACGTAACAGGGAAAACTGACGATTTCCTTGTATCCCTGCCTATGACAAACGCAGAGGGAGATGACTGGATTTATGATGTGCATGTATTCCCCAAAAACAAGACTACTTACGGTGGAGTAACACTTGTTAAGAAGGGAAAAGTTGGAAATAACATCACAAGTCTTGATGGTGCAGAATTTATTCTGCAGATGAAAAATGATGCCGGAGAATGGAATTATTTAGGATATAATCAGGAAACAAATGTATGTACTTACACTGGTATAACAGCAGATACTGCTACAAAATTAAAAACAAAGAATGGTGGTCAGATCAATGTAAAAGATCTGACAGCCGGAACCTACCGCTTTATCGAGGTTAGCGCACCCGATGGTTATATTATGGATGGCACAAAGGAATATCAGTTTACAATTGATACTGACGGAAAAGTTACCTGGGAAGGTAATGCAACTGAATGTGTAAATACACCCGGACAGGCTGCAATCGTTACCATTACAAATGAAAAGCCTGACACAGAAAAATTTGTAATGGATCGGACAAATAAAGACTGGGAAGCTGACGCAGATTATAGAGTAGGCGCTGAGGTTCCTTACTTAATCCGAGTTGACGTACCTTCCAATGTTGAGAAGTTAAAAACCTTTAAGCTGACAGATACAATGAAAAATTTGACATATAAAGATGGCAGCTTTAAGATTTATGAAACGAAAGAAACAGATTACACAAGTAAAACTCCAATTTTAACAGGAATCACACCTGCTGTAACTGGTAAAACCTGGACAATTGACTTTAACACCGTAGATACCACCGCTGGAACAATCACTTCCGCTGTTAAAGAATATGCAGGAAAATCCATTTACATTTATTTCGTAGCAACCTTAGATAATACTGCAGCGATGACAGAAGCTGGTAACCCCAATAACATTACATTAGATTATTCCAATGCAATTTATCCGACGACAGAGGATCCCGATAACCCGAATAAGCCAAAGGATCCGGAAATAGATTACATTAAGGATGTTGTCAATGTATTTACCTTTGGAATTGATGTTCTTAAGTTAGATGGCGAAGCTACTACTCCTAATACTCCACTGGAGGGTGTTACATTTGATTTATATCGTGTAAAGGATGGAGTAAGCCTTCCTGCAGCTCCTGCTAAAGTTACAGAAACATGGCTGAAAACTGCGGGCAATGCTGTAAAAATTGGTTCCAAAACGACTGGTACAGACGGTAAATTGTCCTTTGAGGGTCTCGATAACGCAACCTACTATCTGGTTGAGACACAAACAAAGGCTGGTTATAACCTGTTAAAAGAGCCCTACAAAGCAGTATTAAACCTTACAGCAACATTTACCAAAGAAACAACGAAAAAGATTACGCCAGATAGTATGAACGGAACAGCAACCATAGTAACCACAGAGACAAAAACAACAACTACTTATGGTACAGGAGAGGGAGCAACTAACGGTAAATTTGCGGTAACCGTTAAGAACTACAAAGGCTTCACCCTTCCCACCACCGGTGGTATCGGTACCTTCGTATTCACCTTCGCTGGTATTGCCATGATGGCAGCAGCAGTGATCCTGCTGATCACCAGCAAGAAGAAAAAAGCAGAGTAATTCAGACAGATAACCCTTTTGTTATCTCTTCTATGGATGCTGCGAAGCTGTTGTGAAGTACAGCTGCTATTTTATCAGCAACGGGTCTGTATCGCGTTTCGTGTGCGCGAGAACAGATACCGGCACAGGACGGGGGTCACGTCCCGCCCTGTGCATCGCTCCTTCAGAACCCCCTTTCCCCCTGAACGGAGCGATACTGCGGTGATCGCCGTCGGTCTTAGAAACCGGCTGCGGCTGCGGTAATCGGGAAAGAAAAATTTGGGATTTTCTTTTCCGTGTTGTGTTTTCCCATTCCCTTCCTGAAAAGGACATCCGGGCGCTCTCCCGTGCCCTTGGAT
>ULXZ01003834.1_pt1 | contig 15350 bp, 10 predicted proteins | sample 1961701 | NCBI WGS metagenome assembly ULXZ01 (sample SAMEA4835850, study PRJEB28245) | human gut metagenome | biome: gut microbiome; material: fecal sample | place: Denmark | collected 2008 | reverse complement strand
GCCATAGATGTAAAAATAAATGTAAAATTTTATTTTTTATACTTGATTTTTTCTAGTGTTACTCTAACAGATAAATGTCGATTTATTAAGCATAAAATGTAAAAAAATGTCTAATATTATGGCCTCTATCTAAAAGATTTTCCCACTACGTGGACTAAAATGATTTATTACTATATAATTATATTACTATAATATGATGGAGGTGTCTATGAATAAAAAGCATTTTTTATACTTACTTACAATATTTATAGCAATATTTTTTATTCCAACCGTTTATGCTGTGGAAAAAACAACAGGAAGGGTTGCGGCAACCAATGGATTAAAGTTAAGAGAAGGTCCAACTACTGCTAGCAATAAAATAATAACCATACCTCATAATACAAGAGTAACAATTACATCATACAGTGAAATCGATAAATCAAGTGGTTGCGATGATAAATGGGCAGAAATAATTTATGATGGAAATTCTACATCATACAAAGGATATGTATGTTCAACATATCTTGCAGATATAGAAACAACTACTACTGAAGAGCCAGTACCACCAAAAGAGGACAAGCCAACAGAAGAAAATCCATCAGACAATAAAGATGACGATAAAGAAGAACCTAAAGACCCAAGCAAAAAAGAAATGAAGGATTTGACAGATGAAGAATTTGATGCATACTTAACAAGTCAAGGTTTTCCAGAAAGTTACAAAATAAAATTAAAAGAACTTCACAAAATTCATCCGAACTGGATATTTAAGGGCGTTAAAACAAGAGTTAATTGGAATAATGCAATGCAAGAACAATTACCAATAGGTAAAAACTTGTTAAATGTAAATCAGTCAAGAAAAGACCAAGGTTATGAAGGACTTCTTTCAACAGAATCTGGAAACTATGACTTTGAAACCGACACTTTTCAACCACACGATGGCCTATATTGGTATCAAGCACATAGAAAAACAATTGAATACTATATGGACCCAAGAAACTTTCTAAATGAAAAATACATCTTTATGTTTGAAAACCTATTATACGATCCAGAATATCAAACTGAAGATGTAGTTAGAAAAATACTATACACAGATTTTATGGGACAATTCGTACCACACTTTATGAAAGGTGCTGAAACATATCAAACATCACCAATTTTCTTCTCATCATTATCTAGACAAGAAGTTGGTTTATATGATACAAACATAGTTACAAACGGAAAAGCTGGAGTTCTATCAGACGGGGTTAATTACACTGGATACTATAACTTCTTTAATTATGGTGCTAGTTCTTCCAAAGATCCAAAATTAAAATCATTACAACAAGCTAAAGCATTTAAATGGAATACGCAAGAAACAGCAATACTTGAAGGAATGTATCTTATATCTAAAAACTACATCCTATGTGGACAATACACATCTTACTTTCAAAGATTTAATGTATCACCAACAGCTACAAAAGGTGTATGGCACCAATACGATACAAGTGTAATATCACGTACTTCAGCAGCATCTATCACCTACTCATCATATGTAAATGCAAATGTGCTAAATAACAGTTTTGTCTTTACAATACCAATTTTTGATTCATTACCAGAATCAACTTCCCTACCAAATATGGGAAATCCAAACAACTGGTTGAAAGAACTAAAAGTAAATGGAAATATGGTAACAAACTTCTATGGAGGAACTACTGAATACACAGTAACAGTTCCATATACTGAAAGTGTCATAATTGATGCAACATCTGTAAATGGAAAACCAAAAGTAGAAGGAGCTGGAACATTTAAACTAGAAAATGACAAATCAGATTTTAAGATAAATGTCACAGCACAAAATGGTGATTTAAAAACTTATACAATCACAATAATTCGTGACAAAAAAGAAAAACCTGATGAACCTGAAATAGTAATAACACATGATGATGTTCTAAAAAGTTCAACTTACAAATACAATGATAATTATTTGTGGAACATACCAATGACAACAGATGTTAATACTGTAATTGAAAACTTAACTAAAAAATACAAAACAGTATCCGTAAATATTAAGAATAAAAATAATGAAACAAAAAATACCGGTACAATAGTTACAGGAGATAAAGTAACAATATCAATAAATGGTAGTGAAAAAACATTAGAAGTTGTCATATATGGTGACACAAATGGTGATGGAACCATAAGTTTATCTGACTTACTAGCAGTTCAAAAACATCTACTTGGACAAACTACCCTATTAAATCCATATTATAGAGCAGCAGATGTTAATAAAGATTCAAAAGTTACAATTAACGATATATTAGTAATGCAAAAACATTTACTAGGATACACTAACATAAGTCAAGGATAGGAGGAAAAATGAAAAAAATATTATATTCACTTTTAGGATTATTTATGTTACTAATACCAACGCTTTCTGCTAATGCAGCAACATTAAACATATCACTATCACAGTCAAACAGCAAAATTGTCGTAGGTAACTATATAACATATACAGTAAGATTATCCTCTTCAAGTGCCATTGGAGGAACAAGATATTCATTTACATATGATAGTTCAAAGTTAACACTAATAAGTGGTACACCAAATGGTCTATCTTATGACTTCCATGGAACAGAAAAGTCTATAACTTACACATTTAAATTCAAAGCTAAAGCAAGTGGTAACACAACTGTAAATTTCGTATTAAATGAAGCAATTGACTGGGATGGAAATAACTTTAGTTACAACAAAACAACAAGCAAAACAACACAAATAATAACACAAAAAGAACTTGAAGCAAGCTATAGCAAAAATAACTATTTATCATCTCTTGCAGTAGACAACTACTCTCTTTCTCCAAGCTTTAATAAAAACACACTTGAATATACTTTAACACTTGAAAATGATGTAAGGAGAATAAATGTTACAGGAAATAAAGAAGACTCAAAAGCATCAATAACAGGACTTGGAAAACATGACCTAGCTGAAGGATTAAACAAAATAGAAATATTAGTAACAGCACAAAATGGAAGTACAAGGACTTACATAATAAATGCCACAGTAAAAGAATTATCACCAATAGTTGTGGAAGTTGATGAAAAAAAGTATAATGTTGTACGTAAAGAAGAACTACTAACAGCACCAAACTCAACATACGAAAGTACAACAATTAAAATTGGTGAAGAAGAAGTTCCAGCCTTTATAAATAAAAAAATAAACATAACTTTAGTAGGACTCAAAGATGAAGAAGGAAATATTGCCCTTTACAAATACGATAATGAGAAATACACTATATATCAAGAAATTCAATCAAAAGGAATTATCATAATAGAAGCACCAACACAAGAAATACCAAAGAAATACAAAAAAGTTACATTAAAAATAAATGAAAAAACTGTAACAGCATATCAAAAAGATACAAGTTCAAGTTACTACCTACTATACGGAACTAACATAGAAAATGGAAAAACAAGCCTATATCAATATGACAGCAAAGAAAATACACTACAAATATTTGATCTAACTAGTCTAAAAAGAACTGAAAATAAAGAAAAAAAATATGCATATATGATTTTAGGGCTAGGCACAATACTAGTAGTAACATACTTCATACTACTAATCAGTGCAATTAGAAAAAAAGTAAAAAATAAGAAAAAGAAAAATGAACAAAAAAAGAACACTAAAGAAAATGAAAGTACAAAAGTATTAGAAACATTTCCAAAAGAAGAAGTTATGCAAGAAGCAACCGAAGAAGTAACTATAGAAGAAATTCAGGAAAGTAAAAAAGATAAAAAGAAAAAAAAGAAGAAATAATCTTCTTTTTAATTAAATAAATACTACGGAGGGTTTAATGAAGAAAAGTAAAATAAATATTAGAGCAATTTTAACACTTTTAACCATTGGTTCAAGTATATATTTAATGCGTTCTATATCTCTTTTTACAAAAGTAGAAACTTTTATAAGATACCTAATAATAGCACTAATGGTTATATTTGATATATTCACTATATATATAGTAATAAAAAACACTAAAGAAAGAAAAAAGAAAAAAAAGAAAAGTTACAATATACTTTTAATAATATTAACCATCTTATATATTTTCTTAGCATTTAACCTAAATAAAATTTATTCTTATATATCAAAAACCAACAAAAATGTAACCTACTCTATAAGTATGGTTACAAGAAATGATGAGTCTGTACCAGATTTGATAACAATTAAAAAAGCAAAGTTAGGAATAATAACAGATGAAGGATCTGACAACAAAGAATATACATTATCGAAGAAAATTATAAATAACTATAAATTAAGTGAAAACAATGAATTAGTAACGTACGATAACTATACAATGATGATAACAGATCTTTTAGATAAAGAAATAGACTATGCTTTCCTTCCAACCAATTATGCTGATATTTACAGTACTACAGAAGGTTTTGAAACCCTTGGTGAAAAATTAAAAACAATAACAAGTGAAAGTATGGAAGAAACTAAAGAAGAAGCACAACTACTTGGAAGTTCAAAAGATTTAACAGAACCATTTACCATATTACTAATTGGAATTGATTCTACCACAGATGGTTTAAAACAAGCAGATTCATTTAATGGTGACTCACTAATGTTAGTAACGTTTGACCCTAAGACTATGAATGCAACCATGCTAAGTATTCCTCGTGATAGCTATGTACCGATTGCATGTTTTAAAAGAAAATATGAAAACAAAATAACACATGCTGCATCAAGAGGTACAAGTTGTGTAATAAATACAATACAAGATTTTCTAGATGTAAAAATTGATTATTATGTAAAAATAAATTTCTTAGGATTAGTTGAATTAGTAGATGCCGTTGACGGCATAGACATTGATGTCCCTTATAGTTTTTGTGAGCAAGATAGTCAAAGAAGATTTGGAAATCACATAATATATGTAAAGAAAGGATATCAAACACTAAATGGTGAACAAGCCCTAGCCTTTTCAAGAAACAGAAAGAAAAACTCAGAATATTGTTCAAAAGAATGGACAGAAGGACGTAGAGATGACTTCGTAAGAGGAACTCACCAACAGATGGTTGTGGAAGCAATTCTCACAAAGCTTAAATCATTCTCAAACGTAAACAAAATAGATGAAATATTACAAGCAATTTCAAATAACCTAGATACAAATATGACTGAAAATACGATATTATCATTCTACAACGTAGCAAAAGATGTTATGTTCTCATCTTCAAACGATGATGTGCTAACAATACAAAAATTATATATTGATGGTACAGGTCAAACAATATATGATGAAAATACAAGATTACAATTATGGAACTATATTCCAAATAAACAAAGTGTCAACGATGTTAAAGATGCCATGAAAATAAATTTAGGGCAAAAAGAACATGAAGTAATAAAAACATTTACCTACTCTATAAAAGATGGATATGAAGAAAAAATCATTGGAAAAGGTCCATACAAAGTATATACAACATATGACTTACTTCCAGATTTAACAAAGAGGACCTTAAGTGAAGCTAAAACCTGGGCTACAAAGAACAAAATAACACTAAACATAGAATATGAAGAAAACACAAGATACAAAGATGATAAAATAATAAAACAAAATTATCCTGTTAATAAAAGGCTCGATAAAATTGATAATAAAACAGTAACAATAACAGTAATAAAAAATAAAAAGCAAGAACAAACTACAACAAAAATCGACTGTTTAGAAGAAGAAAATAACAAGCTTTGCATTCTTCCAGATTTTACAAACAAAAAGAAAAGCGATGTAATTACTTGGGGAAATAAATTCTCTAATGAAATTGCTATAAGATTTGAATATAAAGATACAACTGATAAAGAAAAAGATGGACTTATTGAAAAACAGTCTGTAGAAAAAGAAACTAAAGTTAAAGAAATTTTAGAAAAGAAAGAAACGATAAATTTTGTAATATTAAAATTTAAAGAACAAGTAACAAGTGAAAAAGAAGAAAACGATAACAATAGTTAAAATACTTAGAACTGGAAAAAACCAGTTCTTTTTTTACACAAAAAAACTGCTAGCCATTTGCTAACAGAATTTTTAAGAAATTTTATTCACTTCAACAAAAGAGTAATTGTTATCTTCTTTTAAAAACGTAAATTTATACTTTGATACATTATCATCAATAGCACTATTAACATCATACTTTAAAATATCATCATATTTTTCTTTACTATCAAACGACTCTTTACTATCAAAGCTCTTATATATCAAATATAAAGTAGAATCGTTTTCACCACTTACTTTTCTAACATAAACACATTTAACATAAACGTAATAATTATTACCATCATTTTCATATTTCTCTGGATAATAAAGTACATAACTTCCAATATCTTCTTTTTCTGAATAATAAACTAAGAACTTATTTTCATTAGAATCATATTTAACTCTCGGAATTGTATCAAAATTATCAAGTGAATTTACATCAAAATCATTCTCACCATACAATTCAGTATATAATGACTTAATTTTATCAGCAGAAATTTTATGTGTTATAAAGTAAACAAAATCTTTTTCAATATAATTATTTTCATCTACGCCATCGAGAATAACAGCAGTACTATCGTTAATATTCGATAATACTAAATAATAAAGTTTATACATTGAAGAAATATCAGACTTTTTAGTACTATTTCTAAAATAAATACATCCCATATCATCTTTAACATTTCTCGAAAGATTACAATACTTATCAGAAGTCAAAAGACTTATCTTTTCTTTTAATACAGTTTGAACATCATTATCATTTGGTTTATCATCTTTATTATCAATGACACTTTTATTAAAATTAAGAAGAAACAGCGATAATATTAACAAAACAACACCAATAATTATAAGCGTTAACCCAATCTTTTTATTTTTTACCTTCATACCATTTCTCCTTAATAATAATTATCAGTACAATTTTGTCTTTCTACAAGAGGACATCTATAAGAATCACAGCAATATGGTTCCTTTTTCTTCTTGTCAGCCCAGCCACACCAACCGCCAACACAACACCAGTGTTCAGTATAAGTTGTACAATTCTGTCCCTTAGTTACTGTTACAGTGTAAGTAGAAGAATTTCCAAAACTATCTTTTGCTACTATCGTAGCACTAGATTTTTGACTTCCATAATTTCCAGAAGCGCCAACACCAGAACCATTATATGTTACAGAACTAACTCCATTTGTATCAGAACAACTCCATGATATTGTTACTCCACCAGAACCACTACCAGATTTTGAAGTTGTACATGTAGGAGCAGTCTTATCGATTTTATAGCTTTGATAATACCAGTTAGAACCATTATTAGGAGTTTGAACTATTTTGTTACCAGCTTTATCAACAACCTGTGTATAAACTGTATAACTACCATCACTACTAAGAGTCACATCATAATAAGCAGCTGTTAAATTATTATAAATATTCAAAATAGAACCATCTTTATAAACATGAATATTGTAGCCAGCTACTCCACTTCCAGAATCGCTAGGTGTTATTCTAATTGTCTTATTAGTGTTATAGTTCCCACCTGCTACACTATAACTTACTGTAGGAGGAACAGAATCACCAACAAGATTAACCGTACAAGTTGCACTATTTCCAGCTTTATCAACTATATAGCCAGTAAACGTTTTTGAAGCGTCACTTGTAAGTAATGTATCAGTCTTATTTCCATGGGCATTACCAAAACCATAAGATCTAACACCACTCTGTGCATATTGACTTGTTGCTGCGCCATCAGAAGCATTACTAAATCTAACTGTTGCACCGTTTGTAAATACACCACTAGCAGTTTTATTACCATCGCCGTATATCGTACAACTTGGAGCAACTTTATCTATGTTTGGAATAGAAATAGAAACTGAATTTGACACCATTGAAGCACTATTTCTTAATTTAGCATTTCCATTATAAATTGTACTAAATATTTTTGTATTTGAACCTTGCCAAGTAGCACCATCATCAAACGAATAACCAGTCGTTTTAATTACTTCATTTTTTGGTATCAATGCTACAGTTACATCTTTATTTGTATAAAGTAAACTTCTATCCCCGACTCTTAACTCTATTCTATCTACATTAAATGTAAGTCCACTAACATCACCAAAATCTATTCTTATATTTGAATATGTACCTGTTGGAATTTCAAACTCTATCATTTTACTTCCTTGAACCAACAGTGCTTTCTTTGAATTAGTTTCACTATAAGTTCCATTTGAATAGAACACTTGCCCAGTAACTGTTTGTGGTATAGCATCTTTAAAATATACAACTACTTTATTAACACTTCTATACTCACTAAGGCCAGTAAACGATATAAGAGGATCATTTGATGTTGTAGTAAAACTATTACCATTTTGAGTCATATTTCCTAAACTATAACTTTCTTTATTAGGGAAAATCTGATATCCATATTCAACATCAAACTCTGGTTTTGAAGTTCCTACTCTTACATCAAGAGAACAGATATTTTCGTTTCCAGCATAATCTTTTACATAACCAATAACAGTTGTAGTACCAAGACCTACCTTTATTTCCTTTTCTCTATTGTAATTTCTTTTTTCAACACTTGTACCGATACCATAAGTTAATAAACCACTTCCAACATCAGATGTACTTTTTAATCTTACTTTTACATCACCAGAATACCATCCAGTAGATTCCAAAGTTCCACTTGACACTTCAAGTTCACATGTTGGTAAGTCTTTATCTACATAAACATTTACGTCACAACTTTTTGTTGAACCATCCTTGCTAGAAATTAAGATACTCCCAGCCATAGCAGTAGATGTAAATGTTTTTGAAAATTCACTTTTTAAACACTGTACATCAGTGTCATCACATTTTACAGTTATTGTCCTATCTTTATTTGTCCACTCTGATGACTGTCCAGTAATAGCACCGCAACTAGGCGCCTTACCAGTGTCAACATATGTAACACAAGTAGGATCATCAGTTTGATAACTACTACAATATAAACAAGCTTTATATTCAAACTTAGCATCTCCTAGCCCACTTACTTCTACATAACTTGCATCTTCTCTACAAAAGCCTTCTCCACTTGTGTCCTTAATTCTATCTATATAACCTTTGGAAACAAGTTCACCTAAACCATACAAACTTTTTTCCCCATTATCTGGAATTGAACAATTAAAATCATTATTGGCAATACATTCTGCAATATAAGCCTTTGTGGCTTCTATCATACTTTTTTCCTGTGAAGCATAATTAGTTTCTCTACCACCAGTAATATATCTAGATATGCCAGGAACAATTATTATTGCCACGATTCCAAGTATTATAATAACCGCTATTATTTCAACTAGTGTAAACCCATTTACACGTCTTCTTTTTATCACAATATCAAGCACCTACCTTACTATAATATATTTTAACATTGATACAAGAATTTTACAATTAGTATCACGGAATAAAAAATAATGGACAAAATGACCATTATATAGTATAATTTCATAGTTAGTTCTTTGTTTAATGAAAGGAGAAAATATGTTAAAGAAAACAAACGATACTAAGATTATTATTTTAGGTGGTTTGGGTGAAATAGGTAAAAACATGTATTGTGTAATGCATGGTGATGAAATTATTATTATTGATTCAGGTATTAGTTTTCCAGAAGATAGTCTTCTAGGAATTGATTATGTTCTTCCTGATGTTACTTTTTTAAAACAAAATCAGGATAAAATTAAAGCTTTGATAATAACTCACGGACATGAGGATCATATAGGGGGTATTCCATATTTAGTACAAACTTTGAATATTCCTGCTATATATGCTCCTAATCAAGCTAAGGAACTTATTGCGCTCAAATTACAGGATAAGAATATTAGATATGATAATTTATTTGTATATAATGATCAAACAGTTTTAAAATTTAAAAAAATTACGGTGGAATTTTTTAGAACAACTCACTCTATACCAGATTCTCATGGAATTCTTGTTAAGACTCCAGATGGTAACATTGTTACAACTGGTGACTTTAAATTTGACTTTACTCCAATTGGACCAATGGCAGATTTACACAAAATGGCAAGAATTGGTGAAGAAGGTGTTGACCTTTTAATAAGTGACTCTACAAATGCACTAAATGAAGGAATAAGTATAAGTGAAACAAAAGTTGACAATGCTTTAAATGATATTTTTGATAAATATTCTTCTAATAGAATTATAATAGCAACTTTTGCATCTAACATATATAGATTAAAACACATTGTGGAAACTTGCTATAATCACGGAAGAAAAATTTGTGTATTTGGTAGAAGTATGGAGAACAACATTAAAATATCAATTGAAGGTGGTTATATAAATCACTCAGATATTTTAATTGAACCAGAAGAAGCAAACAATTTAAAGCCAAATGAAGTTACTATTCTATGTACAGGATCACAAGGAGAACCGCTTGCAGCTCTTTCAAGAATTGCCAATGGCACTCATAAACAAATTAAACTAAGACCTGATGACGTAGTAGTATTCTCTTCATCACCTATTCCAGGTAATGCATTATCTATTGGTAATACAATAAACAAACTTTACTTGCAAGGTGTTAAGGTATTCACAAACACTTCCTTAAATGAGATACACACATCTGGACATGCTAACATTGAGGAGTTAAAGCTTATGATTAGGCTTATTAAACCAAAATACTTAATGCCATTCCACGGTGATTATAGGATGCTTAAGAACCATGCCAATATTGGAGTGGAATGTGGCATTCCAAAAGAAAACACTTTCGTTCTTCAAAATGGTGATGTTCTTAACTTAAAGAACCATGTAATAACGAAAGGAAGTCCCGTTGTAACAAGTGATGTTTATGTTGATGGTAACAGACTTGGAGAAATCAATGGTGCAGTCTTAAGGGATAGAAAAATAATGGCCAGTGATGGAATATTAGTAGTAATAGCAAACATCGATATGAAGAATAAAGAATTGCTTATCCATCCTAATATCACTACAAGAGGATTTGTCCTTATAAATGAAAATGAAGCTTTAATTAAGAAGATTGAAACTATGGCTGAAAAAGTCATTACAGAAAAATTAAAAGAACCAAACGTTACTTTTAATGATATAAAAAGTCAAATAACAGCAGAGTTATTTCCTTATATATATGAACTAACAGGAAGGAAACCAATAATTCTGCCAGTAATATTAGACATAAAAAAAGATAGGTAAAAAACTATCTTTTTATTTTGCTTCTTCTTGAGCTCTAGTCTCACGTACAACAGTTACTTTTATAGTACCAGGATATTGCATTGTAGACTCTATTTTTTCTTTTACTTCTCTTGCTATTCTATGAGCACCTAAATCATCAACTTCCTCTGGTTTAACAATTACTCTCAATTCTCTACCTGCCTGAACAGCATAAGTTTTATCTACACCATCTATATCTTTAGCAACATTTTCAAGTTGTTCTAATCTCTTAATATAGTTTTCAAGTGAATCGTTTCTTGCACCAGGACGTGATGCAGAAAGTGCATCTGCAATAGCCACAATTATAGCAATTGTAGACTCAGCTTCAACATCACCATGATGTGATGCTATAGAGTTAATAACTACTTCATTTTCGCCAAATTTCTTAGCTATATCAACACCTATTTCAACGTGACTTCCTTCAACTTCATGGTCTATTGCCTTTCCTATATCATGTAATAAACCTGCCCTTTTAGCAAGTACAACATTTTCACCAAGTTCACTAGCAAGAAGTCCAGATAACTCAGCAACTTCTATAGAATGTTGTAAAGCATTTTGACCATAACTTGTTCTAAAATGAAGCTTACCAATTATTTCAACTAATGCTGGGTCAACTTTAGTAATACCAAGTTCAAATAAAGCATCATTACCATATTCAATAATTTTTTGCTTCATCTCTTTACTTACTTTATCATAAAGCTCTTCTATTCTAGTAGGATGAATTCTACCATCTTTTAAAAGTGCTTCCAAAGTAACTCTAGCAATTTCTCTTCTTAAAGGATCAAAACTAGATAACACTACAGCTTCTGGTGTATCATCTATTATTAAATCAACACCTGTTATAGCTTCAATTGTTCTAATATTTCTTCCTTCTCTACCAATGATTCTTCCCTTTAATTCATCATCTGGAAGAGACACAACTGTAACAGTTTGTTCATTAGCAATATCAGCAGCATATCTTTGCATTGATATAGCTAACAAGTTCTTAGCTTTTTTATCAGCTTCTAGTTTTGCTTCATCTTCTCTTTCTTTAATGTAAGCAGTTATTTCTTTAGTCATTGTTTCTTCGACTTTTTTCATAACTTGCTTTCTAGCTTCTTCTTTAGAAAGCTTTGCTATTTTTGTCAATTGTTCTAATTCATTTTGTTTCATCTCTTCTATTTTTGCATATTCTGCCTGGATATCTTTTTGAGATTCTAAAACGTTTTTCTCTTTTTCTTCCAAAGAAAGTTCTCTCTTTTGGAACAACTCATCACGCTTATCCATATTATTTTCTCTTTGGATAAGTCTATCTTCTGATACCTTAAGTTCTTCTTTCTTTTCTTTTATTTCTTTTTCTGTTTCAAGTTTTAATTTGTGTATTTCTTCTTTTGTTTCAAACAAAGAATCGCGTTTATTTTTCTCTGCTTCTTTTTTAGCAGTTTCAATAATCTCTTCAGCTTTTTTTGAAGAATTATTTATTTTTGTATTTATAACATAATAACTAATCAAAAAACCTGTTGATATACCAACCACAACTAGCAAAATAGAGAATAATATTTCCATATATACCTCCTTCTGCTATATGTACTATTAAACAAATAGTTAATATTACAATTCTATTGTATTGTTTTTTGAGCTAGTTGTCAAAAGATTTTGTCCACAATCAAAAAGCAAAAAAAAAAGCCTGTAAAATAGGCTTTTATTTAATGTATATTTACACTTTTATTTTGTTTTAGTTTTTTTATTAGAAATTCCATAAAACTCTCTAGTTTTATCTTCTATCTCTTTACACAAGTCTTTCTTTTCTTTCAATAAAAGCTTTGCATTTTCTTTACCTTGACCAATTTTTTCACCATTATATGCAAACCAAGCACCACTTTTTTCTATAATATTTGCATTGACTGCTAAATCAATTAACTCACCTTCATGTGATACACCTTCGCCATACATAATGTCAACTGTAGCAGTTTTAAATGGAGGAGCAACCTTGTTCTTTACAACTTTTACATTAGTCTTATTACCTACTAAGCCATCACCCATTTTGATTGCTTCACCTTTTCTAACTTCAAGTCTAATTGTAGAATAAAATTTAAGTGCTCTACCACCTGGAGTAGTTTCAGGATTTCCAAACATAACTCCAACTTTTTCACGTAATTGGTTAATAAATATAGCGATTGTCTTTGTTTTGTTAATAATGCCAGATAATTTTCTAAGTGCTTGACTCATAAGTCTTGCTTGAAGTCCGACATGAGAATCTCCCATTTCACCATCAATTTCTGCTTGCGGTACAAGTGCTGCTACTGAATCTATTACAATAATACTAACTGCTTCACTTCTAACTAAGGCTTCACAAATTTCAAGAGCTTGTTCACCAGTATCTGGTTGTGATAATAATAATTCATTGATATTAACACCTAAATTCTTAGCGTAACTAGGATCAAGTGCATGTTCTGCATCAATAAATGCTGCTCTTCCACCATTTTTTTGAACTTCTGCAATTGCGTGTAATGCAAAAGTTGTCTTACCACTTGACTCAGGTCCATATATTTCAATTATTCTTCCCTTAGGATAACCACCAACACCAAGAGCTATATCCAAAGCAAGAGAACCACTTGGGCAAACATCAACTTCCATATGTTTACTTTCACCAAGCATCATGATTGAACCTTTACCAAATTGTTTTTCAATATCATTTAAAACTTGTTCTAAAGTCTTATCCTTATCAACTTTATTCATATATTACCTCCGTCTTTTCTAACTAAAATGATACACTATAGAAAATGAAATTGCAATTGCCAAATTTTACTGTAAAATCATTTTCCAAGTAATATAATGATACGAATAAAAAGAAAAAATTCCTAAAAAAAAGAACTTTCGTTCTTACTTTTCATCAATTATAAGTTTTTTGTTTATGTTATAGTACTGTATCATAGATACTATAGACATTATTGTAGCAAAATATAAGAAACAATCTGCTACATTTAATCCAACTAACTCAAATGGTAAATTATTAAAGAAAACAAGTGTAGTTCCAATCATCAAAGTAGCTGTTTTTAATTTACCACTACTAATTGCTGCAACAACCTTTCCTTTACCTGCAGCTTCCATCTTAATTGCATTAACAATAATATCTCTTACAACAACTACAACAGGAATTATTGCATCTATTCTATTTAATGATGCCAAAATAATTAACACTGAATTAACAAGAATCTTATCAGCAATAGCATCTAACATCTTACCAGTATTAGTAATTAGTCCTCTTTTTCTAGCAATATAGCCATCCAAATAATCAGTAAAACTAGCAACTACAAAAATAATACCAGCAATTACAAATTGTAAGCTTAAACCATCATAAACGTTTGGAAAGCTAATACCAACTTGATCAAATGGAAAACACAATAAAATTATCAAAATAATAGATAATACAATTCTTGTTACAGTAAGCTTAGTAGGCAAGTTCACAAAGTTCACCTTCTCTTCCTAATCCCAAAAGTTCATTAGTTCTTATTTCCTCTTTTGGTCTCAAAATATTAAAAATTAACAAAATTAACATAATAAACAAGAAAAATCCAAGAACAACGTAAAGTATCGGTTTAACATTTAGTTTTTTTTGTTTAACTATAGTGTACGGCGATGACATTTTCTTAACAGTTTCCTCTTTACCTTTATTCTTTTCTTTTTCAACAGCCAAAATATCTGAAAGGGAAATTTTAGATGTATGTTCAAATAAAAAGTCATTAAACTCATCAGCAATTTCCTCAGGATCAAGTCCCAAATACTTTGCATAAGCTTTGATTTTATCCTTCATACCAAGCACATCTCTAAATGCCCTTACATTTCCTTCTTCAAGATTTTCTAAAAGAAAACTATCAATTTCCAAATCATCAGATGCTTCCTCAATGCTAACACCATTGCTCTCTCTTACTTCTTTTAAATATTCTCCAAGTTCTTTCACAAAAATACCTCAAAGGAATACTCCAAAATATTGGAAACTTAATTATAATTCCTCTTTCTTAAAAATTAAAAATAACATTTCATAAGCCATGTTCTGTTCCTATTTCTAGGCAGCAAACATTTATCTACTAGTTACCTAGTCCCTAACTCAGTTCAATTCCTTCGTTAAAGCTCCTCTACCAAATTTGAGTTTCTCACTCGCGGGGTTTATCACGTTCCACTTCCACCG
>ULXZ01009560.1_pt1 | contig 15637 bp, 10 predicted proteins | sample 1961701 | NCBI WGS metagenome assembly ULXZ01 (sample SAMEA4835850, study PRJEB28245) | human gut metagenome | biome: gut microbiome; material: fecal sample | place: Denmark | collected 2008 | reverse complement strand
ACTCAATGTGTCCCGCGAGTCAGCTTTGATATAATATCATCCCGGCACACATATGTCAACGGATTTTCTGCAATTAATTAAAGTAGTAAAACTGCCTTAAAAAACACAAATTTTCTAAATTGTCTGTTTATTATATACAATTCTCACAATTACTATCTGACAGCCTCTATCGCTTCCTTGATATTTGCCACACCGACAATCTCAATTCCACTAATATGCGACACTCCTGCAAGACACACTTTGGGAACAATACACTTTTTAAAGCCAAGCTTCTTTGCCTCAGCCACACGCTGCTCGGACATGGTAACTCCGCGTACCTCTCCGCTTAAGCCCACCTCTCCAAAGCATATGGTATCCTCACGCACTATAATATCCATTTTGCTTGATGCGATTGCAAGCACTATCCCAAGGTCTATCGCCGGCTCGTTCATCCTTATACCGCCTGCTATATTCACATAAGCGTCACAGTCTGACAGTGACAGGTTGGCTCTTTTTTCAAGGACCGCCATGAGTAGATTTACTTTATTATAATCTGTACCATTTGCTGTACGCCTTGGATTATTAAAAAAACTGTGACATACAAGAGCCTGTATCTCGAGAAGTATCGGGCGGCTTCCCTCTATGGAACATGTGACAATTGATCCTGATGCTCCCTCGGGCTTACCGCTAAGCATATACTCCGACGGATTTTCCACCTCAACAAGCCCCTCCGCCTTCATTTCAAATACGCCTATCTCATTGGTCGAACCAAATCTGTTCTTAACGCCTCTAAGTATCCTGTACGACTCATACCTGTCACCCTCAAAATAAAGCACAGTATCAACCATATGCTCCAACGTCCTCGGCCCCGCAACCGCACCATCCTTTGTCACATGTCCTACTATAAAAACAGAAATACCCAAAGTCTTTGCAAGCTGCATAAGCACTCCGGTTGTCTCCCTGACCTGTGAGACACTGCCCGGTGCCGACGCTATCTCCTCATTGTACATAGTCTGGATGGAATCTATTACAACAACCTCCGGTTTTTTGCGTTGAATCACGTCCTTTGCTATATCAAGACTTGTCTCACATAAAAGCTCCAGCAAATCCGTAAAATCACCAAGTCTGTCGGCACGCATCTTTATCTGATGCAGGGATTCCTCACCTGACACATAAAGTAATGGCACCTTTTTTTGTGAAAGTTCCCTGCATACCTGAAGTAGAAGCGTGGATTTTCCTATACCCGGATCTCCTCCCACAAGCACAAGTGACCCCCTCACAATTCCTCCACCAAGTACTCTGTCAAACTCGGCTATACCTGTCACTATACGCTCCTCTTTCTCGCTTTTTACTGCCGAAAGAGGCAGAACCTGTGCCGCCTTTGATTCTTTTTTTACTTTTCCCGACGAACTTATCGACTTTTTATCTACGGTTTCCTCTACAAATGTATTCCATTCCTTACAGGCCGGGCACTGTCCCATCCATTTTACCGATTCATAACCACATTCCTGGCAGAAAAATACAGAGGTCTTTCCTTTTGCCATATTGTTCTCCTTTATAAAATACAAAAAGCCCGGCTTTCACCGGGCTAAAAAATATGCTCTATTTTCTTGATACTTTGATATCGACTGAATCAACACCCTCAAGCTCTACGCTTAAGCTAAGCTTGCCGCCGAGATTTGTCTTCATAGTACCTGCAACAGCTCCAGCTATATCAATTTCGTACTCTGTCTCCTCTTCAAGGCCAAGAGTAATCTGAGCATCCTCAGGTCCCTCCACAGTAAATGTCACTGTATCAGCAGTCTCCTCGAAATCCATAACCGCAGTTCCCGGAACAGACTCGTATACAAAGAGTCCGTTTCTTTCGAGCTTTGTAATCTCCTTAAAGGTCTTTACCTTGTAGATATCTCCATCCTTCTCAAAATTGTCAAGTTTTGCCTTTGCAGCCAATGTATAATCTCCGAAGCTGAGCTTTCCGTTTTCCTCAGTACGGATTAATTCACTTATTACAGCCATTTTTATCCTCCCGTAGCTATATTGATATATTAATTATAAATCCAATTCTACTCAACAGTCAATGAAATTTGTTTGTTTTTCGTAGAAATTATTACCTTATTGCCGCGCTTAATTTTGCCGGTAATAATATCCTCTGACATACGGTCTTCAATCTCCTCCTGAAGTTTTCGTTTAAGAGGTCTTGCGCCATATTTTCTGTCATAGGCTTTGTCCACGATAAAGGCTTTTGCGCTGTCGCGCACTGTGAGCTCTATATCAAGCTGCTCTTTGCAGCGTTTCTTAAGCTCCTTTACAAGAAGTGTCACTATATGCTTCATATCATCCTTGTTGAGAGCTCTAAATACAATAGTCTCGTCGATTCGGTTCAAAAACTCAGGTTTAAATATACGGCGGACCTCCTCCATGACACTGTTCTTCATACGCTCGTGATCCTGCTTTTCGTCATCACCTGCACCAAAGCCAAGGCGCTTTGGCTCTATAATGGAAGCCGCTCCTGCATTTGATGTCATGATGATTATTGTATTCTTGAAATCAACCGTGCGCCCCTGTGAATCAGTGATTCTACCATCATCAAGCACCTGTAAAAGTATATTAAACACATCAGGATGTGCTTTTTCTATCTCATCAAACAGTATAACAGAAAAAGGATTGCGTCTGACCTTCTCTGAGAGCTGTCCGCCCTCCTCATGGCCCACATATCCCGGTGGTGAACCAATCATCTTTGAAACACTATGCTTTTCCATGTACTCTGACATGTCAACACGTATCATGGCATCTTCTTTGCCAAAGACAGCCTCAGCAAGCGCCTTTGACACCTCCGTCTTACCTACTCCTGTCGGTCCCAAAAACAGGAATGAGCCAATCGGCTTCTTAGGATCCTTTAAACCAACACGGCCTCGTCTGACTGCCTTTGCGACAGCAGAAACAGCCTCCTCCTGTCCTATTACACGCTTGTGAAGTATCTGTTCAAGCTTTGCAAGTCGTCCTGCCTCTGACTCTGTAAGCTTATTTACAGGTATTTTGGTCCATCCCGATACTACATCCGCTATCTCATTTTCGCCGACTACAGGCTGATTTTTGGCTCCTGTGCGACGGTTCTTTCTGATAAGCTTCTGCTGTTTATTTTCAAGCACTTTCTTTTCTGACATAAGCGCGCCGGCAGCTGCAAGATCTCCTTTCGACAAAGCATTTTCCAACTGGTTCTGCTTATCTGTTATCTCTTTTTTCAGAGCAAGCAGCTCGTCAGATGATGTCAGATTCTTAAGCCTTATCCTGGCTGCCGCTTCATCCATCAGGTCTATCGCCTTATCAGGTAAAAATCTGTCATTTATATATCGTGCAGAAAGGTTTACTGCTGCTTTCACGCCCTCATCTGTTATGATGACACCATGATGCTTTTCATAGAGTCCCTTTAATCCTGTGAGTATCTCTATTGTCTCATCCACACCCGGCTCCTCAACCATCACCGGCTGGAAACGGCGCTCAAGCGCAGCATCCTTTTCCACGTATTTGCGGTACTCTTCTATGGTAGTGGCGCCGATTACCTGTACCTCGCCTCTGGCAAGCGCAGGCTTTAATATGTTAGATGCATCTAACGAGCCTTCTGCTCCTCCTGCACCTATTATAGTGTGAAGCTCATCAATGAAAAGCAGTACATTTTTGGCATTTGAAACCTCACTTATCACCTTCTTGATACGCTCCTCAAACTCACCACGATACTTTGATTTGGCTACAAGCCCGGACATATCAAGAGAAACCAGTCTCTTTCCCAAAAGAATATCCGGAACATTGCCACTGACTATATCCTGCGCAAGTCCTTCTACTATAGCGGTCTTGCCCACTCCCGGCTCTCCAATCAGACATGGATTGTTTTTGCCACGGCGGCAAAGTATCTGGATAACACGCTCCATCTCCTTTTTTCTGCCTATAACAGGGTCAAGAAGCCCTGCCTCTGCCATATCTGTCAAATCTCTGGAATACTGATCTAATACAGGAGTCGCAGAATTGTATGATGTACCGTAGCTTTTCATCAGATCCCTGTATGCAGACGGATCCTCCCCCATCGCACCAAGAATATCTATAAACATCTTCTGACTGTTAACACCCATGGTGTTTAAAAGTCTTGCAGCTGCACAGTCTCCCTGCAGTACTATAGCCATCAGCAAGTGTTCTGTACCTATCTCATTGCACTCAAATCTATCGGCTTCCTCCGATGCACGCTCCAATACTCTCTGTGTCCTTGGTGAATAGCCATCCCTGTCCATCACTTCGATGTTATCCCCCGGTGAAATCAGGTCTTCAATCATCGAAATAAGCTTATCATATTCCACATTGCAGGCTGTTAGAATCTCTGCTGCCACACCGGTGCCCTCTTTTATAAGGCCAGCCAGTATGTGCTCTGTTCCAACATAGCTGTAATTCATTTTCTTTGATATACGTGCAGCCAAATCTATTGCTTTTTTAGCCTTACTTGTATATGGTTTCAAGTCATATCCTCCAGTCATATTCACTAATTTAAGTCGATGAACTGCAAATCATCATCTTCGCTGTCATCTTCATTGTCATCCTTTGCACTGCTGTCTATAGTCTCAGACGGCTTTTTTCCATCATTGACAAAGCCATCAAGTGCCATTTGAAGCTGATTCTTTAAAGCATCCTCATCAGCATCGTTTTCTGTGTCAGAAACGTTTTCCTGCCTTGAATCGTCTTTTAAATCAAACTCAGAGTTTTCATTCTCAACAGCTTTCTTAGAATCAGGTGTAATTTCTACGGTTCTTCCGACATAGGATGCATTTGATATATTTTCATCCGTAGCCATCTTTTGCTCATCTGCAGCATCTTCCGCTGTTTCTTCTGCGACTTCATCTGCCGGCTCTTCTACAGCTTCATCTGCTGTTTCTTCTGCGGCTTCACCTGCCGACTCTTCTGCAGCTTCTCCTGCCACTTCATCCACCGACTCTTCTGCAGCTTCTTCTGCCACTTCATCTAACGGCTCTTCTGTAACCTCTTCTTCCAGCTCATCTGCTATCTCGTCCGCAGTTTCATCAGTTGTTTCTTTCAAAGCTTCATTTGATACATCTTCTGCTGCATCATCTACATCATCATCGTCATCATGATAGTCCATTGCCTTATATTTTCTGTTTTTCACAGCTGATACCATAAGCAACAGTAACAGAATAATGATAATAAGAACCAGTATTGCAGCTAAAACAAGATATTTATTGGCAATTCCCGGGACAAGCTCGCTCTTTGTTGTATCGTTTTCCTCCTGTGCCACTGTAGGTGTACTGAGCTCGGTTCTCATATATGTGCCATCTACGCTATCATATGTGTACCAGCCACTCTCACCATTGTCATTCATAGCGTATACGAGGTAAAAATCCTTTGTCTGATCATCGGTTTTTTCGACTTTGGTCTGGTAGGCTGTTGCCACACCCTTGCCCTCTATAGAGAGCGATATCTCATTATATCCCTCAGGCACATCATCCACCTTAGGCAGTAAAACCACTATAAAATGTGACTCTGAATTGATACGGACAAACTCATATGCTGTATTCTGTGCTGCATCATATACAAAAAGCCCATTGCCGCTTTCCGACTGTAAATACACAAGCGTGATATCACCAAAGGTGCCATGAAGGGTATTGTATTCAAGTCCGTCAATCACTGTCTTTGAGTGCTCAAAGCCTTCAGGAACAACATCCTCCGGAATGTCATTTACCATAGTCCACTCTGTGCCATTTATATCGAACTTCTTCCAGTTATCCTGCTTATCTGCATTCTCCGGATCATCCTCGGCTCTTCTGGTAACAACTATATTGTATGTGCTTGTGCTGCCGTCCTCTGCTGTCACAACAACGCTGACCGTATTCTCTCCAACCTCAAGTGAATCATTGCCTGTGACTGATGTCACACTCGCCTTGGAATCAGCCGGATTTGCTGTAACCGCAAGGCTTGAACAGCTGTAATCTACCGTAGCTGTGTAATCCTTTGTCGCAGCAGAAAACTCAGGGGAAAGCGTACCTGCCGAGATAACAAGCGAACCAAGAGATGCGTTTGAGGATTTCTTTTCCTCTTTGTTTTCATTATCTTTATTTGCATTGCTGTCATTGCCGGTATTGCTGCCGGAATTGTCCTTGTTATCCTTGTTGCTGTTTGAATCGTTGTTTGATGAAGCACTTGTTACCGTCACCTTCGTGCTGGCACCGGTAATTATACCTCCGGCATCGTTGGCCTCTGCATCTCCTACAACTGTACAATATGCCTTTATAGTGCAGCTTCCTGCAGCCTTCGCCGTAAACGAAAATGACCGCGATGTCGGGTATTCCGGTCCCGCTGCATCACCAATATTTGCCACACCATCTCCACCGTTACTCAGTACTCCCTCGTCGGAGCTTGAGATAACTACAGTGCCAAAATATCCTGACGGCATAGAAACCGTCACCTTGACTGTTTTTCCAACAGCTACAGAGCTTGAGCTGACACTTAATCCAAGTCCCTGCGCATATACATGCTCGGCAGGTGTGAAAACAAGCATCACCGCCATAACAAGTGATAATATACATCCAAATAATTTCTTCATATTTTCCTCACATTTCTAATTCTGCGATATCTTTGATTTGCCCAGTATGTGTCTGTTCATGATTATCATATCAAGGGCATTTCCACCATCACCCTTTCTGTTGGCATCAGCTGCCTCCAGATAAGCACCTGTGAGTGTTCCCTTTCCTAAAATATGTCTGTTGAGCTTAATCATATCAAGGGCATTTACAGCACCGTCACCATTGATATCTCCATATACAACAATATCATATGTCTTTTTCAGGTTACCCGAAGCATCATAAACAGCCACTTTATTGCCTGTTGCAACCTTTCCGCTGTTTTCTGAGCCTGAGCTTGTCAGAAGCTTTACAGTACCTGATGCTGATACTGCTATATTCTTCACAAAATCAGCTGCACCGGTTCCAGGCTCAATGCCTGTAATATAAGTACCTATACTGTATTTACCTGATGTTATGTTTACATCTGTATTATTTTGGTTATTATTGTTCTGATTATTATTGCCACCTGCATTATTTGCAGATGCCGCCTGCCTGTTTATATTGATAGTGTATGTTCTTGTATCACCGCTTTGCGACTTGCAATTTACCTTAATTGTATTATTTCCGACAGCAAGCGAATAGCTTCCTGTGCCTGAAACACCACTGTTTCCTGAAACTGCATCTGCCGAAACAGTCACTGAGCTTATAGCATTTGAAACAACTGCTGAATAGCTTGTTGTCGCTCCATTGAAGGCCGGTGTGAGTGTTACACCGCTTATCGCAAGCGACTGCAGATAGTTATTGGTATCGCCAGCTTTATCGAAGCCCACTGCTGACGATGGCATATTGTTGTATACAGGTATTTTAAATACAAAAGCCTGATTCTTGTCTGAATATCCTTTAGCCAGACTCTGTCCCTCAGTAAGAGCCGCTGTGGCATTGCCCATGTACTGATGGAAATACAGCGAGCTTGTATTTACTACATTAAACTTCTCAAAATACAGTGTATTTTGACCCTTATTTATATAATTGCTGCCCACCTTTACAGCTCCGCCGCTTATGGACTTTACTCTTGTATTCCAGCCCTGCTTCTTGGCAAAAGACAGACCATTTTTATAAATCTTATCCTTCGTGTTTCCGGTTGCATTAAAATTAAAATAATTATAATATCCTTCGTATCCGGAATATGTACCCGAAATAAGAGGACTCGTTCCCTTTTGTCCCTGCTCCTGCTTTAAACGCGATGCTATATGGTATGCACTTACTCCACTGCTCTTTGCCACATCCATGAATGTGCTTGCATAATTAATTTTCTCACCATTGTTGGAATAGGTCTTTGTTCCCTCCATAAATGTGCCTTTTACTATGGACTTGACACCTTCAAGTGCCTCATTCGGACTGTATGCCAGACTCTGAAACTGAAAAATATTGGTCTCATCAAGAAAATTCCTTGGATCCATGAGATAAGCAATATAGGCACTGCTTGCTGACACCCATCCCGGTTCGTACTCAACCCACGTATTTGTTGACCAGTTATATGCTCCGGCAGCTGTGGATTTCTTGGAATTGTCTGCTGATTTGGATACCAGATTAAGTCCGTTTACACTTTCATTTTCAATCACCGTATCCCAATTCAAACCTGTATTTACAGCCTCAAATGTCCAGCTTGGATACTTATTGTGAAGTGCTGTAAGGTTTGGAATATAGCTGTCAGTAAAGCCTGCATTCTTCATAGCCGTGACAAAATCAGTATTGTCTCCGCTATTATTGTATGTCACCTTTATGTATGTACTGATAGTCCAGCCCGTAAATGCCTTGCCGTTTAAAGTACCCTTGACATTATACCAGACCACACCGTTTACCCTGGTCTCTCCAATTATGTCAACCTGATGGTTCCAGTTGAGTGAGACAACCTTGGTAGTGCCGGATGTGCCTGCTGCATTGCGGACATACACATTGCCACCTGTAATCGTACCTGTAGCATATGCTCCCGATGCGGTTGCAATGGCAAGCTGCTCCTCATTATTCTGCTGTATGGCATCCGCATTGCCGGTGTCTGCCGAAGCATCCCCTGTCTGCGCATTGTCTGATGCAGCTGTACCTGCTGATACAAAATCAGACCTTATATAGCTGACACACTCCTCGTTATTTGCTGCCAGATTGTACTTTGCCTTGTACCACACCTTGCCGTCTGCACCTGTGGTCTGCTCAAGAATAGTAATATCCTTGCCGTTTGAAAGCTTGTGCTCCAGCTCATACTCTGTTCCCGGTCCGCTTCTCGCCGCTACCCAATATCTCTCATCACACACAACCTTAGCCGCCTGATCCGCATAGACTGCTATGCTGCTGTATGGTGCCAGGTCACATGCGGCTAATGACAATGTAACGACAGAGGCTGCCAGAAATTTATTTATCTTTATCATCAAATCCCATCTTTCTTATGTGCATTGTTTACATTAATCCATTATCCATTTAATTATAATAGAATATGACCTTTGTATCAATGTATTCGGCAGAAATTTATTATTTTTTTATTAATTAAAAAAACTCCCTTCAACGTGCAGCTCATGCTTACGTTTCAGGGAGTTGCCTGATTCATATTCTGCTTATTCTTACTGTCTCCTGTAGCTTTTCTAGCTGAACAGGGATTTTATCTTATCCCATAAATCCATGAAAAAGTTACCAAGCTTTTCCCAAAAGCCCGGGTCATTTATCTTATCGCCAAGCTTTGATGCCCAGTCCTGTGCCTGGTTGATGACTGAATCCCAGTCGATATTGGCATCCTTTAGCTTCATTAAAAGAGATGTAAGCTTTGCAATATCATCATCAGAAAGCTTCAGGTCGTAATCCTTTGCAGCCTCCTTTATCGCATCCTTTATCTGGCTCTCATCCTTGAGCCTTCCATCGGCAAGCTGCTTCTTTAGGTCAGCAATCATTGCCTCGATATCCTGCGAATCGCCGTCAATGCTCTTGTTGAGCTCTCCTGTTGTGACAAGCTCATCCATCGCTGCGTCTGTCACCTTGTCGTCAAGCTTCTTGCCTGTCATCTCCTCGTATGCCTTTAGTGTGCCTACAAGTGCTGCCGTTCCGGAAATAGGGAAAGGTCCTGCGACTATGATTTTAGCATCAGCTATGCCTGCTGTGGCAAGCGCATTCTTGTACATTCCTACCGTACAGTAATTGATATTGTGCGTGGAAACACTAAGACCCGCACCCTTTTTATCCTCTGTAATGAGTACTGAGGAAAGTGACCTTGTGCCAATCTCGCTCTTGCTGATGTATGAATCGAGGTACTTGTGTTCCTCATCATTATTTACATAGACCACATCGTAATTGTCCAGATCAGTGAGCTCGATTCCCATAAATCCAAGCACTGTCGCTCTCTGATCCGGTGTGAGGTCTGCTCCAAGACTTAAGTATGGCTTATCATTTTTGCTGATGGTCACCTTGTCGTTTGCCTCACTGCCGGCTGTCGTTGTGCTGTCTGCATTACTGTCTGTGTTACTCTTATCAGCTGCGTCACTGCTGTCACTGCCTGATACATCAACGCTTGAAACTGTATCAGTCTGCGTAGCTGTCTCTGTTGCAAATACTGCCGGATTCATCGTAAACAGTGTAACCGCAGCAAGCACGCTACATACAATACTCTTTGCTTTTTTCTTTATTAATCTAATCATTTTTCCTCCAATCTACTGCTCTATATCATACGAAATTGTAAAGTTGCTTCCGTCGAAGCTGACATCTGCCATGCTTCCGCATACCACAGGCATCATCGGTGACATATGACCTATATCCAGATCCATGATGATTGGCACATTAAACTCTCTAAGCAGTGATGAAAGCGCCTGTCTGTGGTCTATGCCAAACATTTCCTCTCCGAAGTGCGCCGGGCGTCCGATAAGAAAGCCCTTTACATTTGAAAACCATCCTGCATTTTTCATCTGCCACATAGCCCTTCTCATGCCCATCACATTAAGGTCACAGGCCTCAAGGAACCATATGATACCATCATTACTGTAGCGCTCATTAAATTCCCTTACATGGTCAAACGATGTACCAAGCAGATTGATAAGACAATCCATGCAGCCACCAAGCAGCCTGCCTCTAATGGTAAGCCTGCTTTCCTTTGCCACCGTGGGAATAGAGCTGATGCACGACTTTTCAGTCAGGTTGTAGCCCACAAACGGAGCATTCTCATCCTTTATCGATTCCTTCTCCCACATAGGGTAATTGGTAAATGAAAGCTTCCTGCCACAAAGCAGATCAAACGCATCGGTAAGTGACTCATGCCACACCTCCATGCCAAAGCTGCCCGCACACGGTCCGTAAATACCTGCTGTATCTGCAATAGTAGCCTCCAAAAATGTGAAATTCGTGTTGTCGGAATAGCCCATGTACCATTTCGGCTTTGATTGCTTCACGCGCTCAAAATCAATATAAGGCACTACCTCGCACATCAGCTCGCCACCACCACAGGATATAAGCACATCACTATCAGCAGAAGCATAGCTCTCGTTCAGCTCTTCTGCGCACTTCTTAGGTGTATTGCTGATGCCTATGCCACTGTCGCACCTGCAGTTAGGTCCCTCTATCGTCTTATAACCCATGCTGTGAAACCTTTTAATGGCATTGTCAAAGGCACTCCTGTACGGCTCTGTTGTACAGCCCATCGAAGGCGCCACAAAGCCTATTGTTCCTCTATCCTTTAGAAATTCAGGGTATCTCATGTTTCTATCATCCTATCACTATTATTTACATATCTAAGCTTCTGTCTGAAGTAAAATATGTAGGATTTTATCATTTCTGTCAAGGTCATTTTACTGTCATAATTAAATGTCGTCGTGTACTGCACATGCTGTCTGTTGCACCAGTTGTATATATCATGCAGACTTATCGAATCAACATTCTTCATATTGTTCATAAACACCTTAACCTTTGAAAGCTCATCCTCACTGTCAATGTATAGATGAAAGATAGTATTCGGACATTCAATTATTATCTGCTGTTCTTCTATATTTTTCATCACTGTATCCTCTATTGAATGATGTATCCTGTGTGATTAAAAACATTATCGTCTGTCACACCGGGATGTGAGTAATAACAAAATATCGTAACTGTTCAGTACCTTCACAGCTAAAAAATATCACATAACCATAGTACTACACCGGCGTCACAAAATCCAGTCATTTTTGCCTGCCAATTCTTACTATTTTATTAAGAAAAACGGTAAATATTATACTCCCTCACAGTCAAATGCCGGAATGAAGCTGTCCTTTGCCACGTCACCCTCCTGTATAAATGCATTCGTGATTCCTATTTCGAGGGCATAGTCAACAAGCCTTTCATACTCTCTCCTTGTCACTGTGCGGTTTATCTCAGGATAATCCTTTAGTGCAATCGGCGTAAACTGGCTCATCATGCTTATATATACGTGATCATGATATGTATCATACAGGTACTTAAGTACATCCTTTGCATCATTCACATGTCCCGGCAGTAGAAGCTGTCGCACAATAACTCCCTTTTGTATGAGTCCTGTCGAATCGTCAATCACGACATCCGGTTGCTGCCTGACCATCTCTGAAAGCGCCTGCTTTGCGACAGACGGATAATCTTTTGCCCTTGAATACCTTGCCGAAAGCGTACTGTCCATATATTTAAAATCCGGAAGATACACATCCACTATACCCTCAAGCAGCTTTAGCTCTGTCACATTTTCATATCCGCTCGTATTGTATATAATAGGAAGCTTCATGCCGCGGCTTTTTGCATCGTTTACCGCCCACACTATATCAGGGATATACTGCCCCGGTGTGACCAGATTGATATTATTTGCGCCTTTGTCAGCAAGTTCCATAAAGATATCACTCAGCCTCTCTTTACTGATTAGCTTTCCCGCTTTTCCGTCAGAAATCTCCCTGTTCTGGCAGAACACGCAGTGCAGGCTGCAGCCTGAGAAAAAAACTGCCCCGCTTCCTCTTTTTCCTGATATGCACGGCTCCTCCCAGTAATGAAGCGCTGCTCGCGCCACCTTTATTTCAGATGAAACGCCACATACGCCTGTTTGTCCGGTTCTTCTGTTTATGCCACATTTTCTTGGACACAATAAGCAATTCTCGTATTTATTCATATTTTTCATTTTAACCCTTGCTAAAAATAATGTTTGATACTACAATCTATATGATTATGCGGTGCATATGCCATGCGCCTTCAGTAGTCATTTTCAAATTATATCATAACTATTCTTACAGAAGAGAATAGTTAAAATACACAATAAGGAGATTACAATGAATCAGTCAAACTGTATCGTCGCCCAGTCAGGCGGCCCAACTGTTGCAATCAACGCAAGCCTTGCAGGAGTCATCGCAGGAGTAAAAAGCTCTGAGAAATACGATATCTGCTATGGCGCCGTAAACGGAATACTCGGCATATTAAATGAGAATTATCTCAATCTATCAGATATTTTTGCAGATGATGCTAATCTTGAAAAGCTTAAGACCACACCTGCCATGTATCTTGGCTCATGCCGCCACAAGCTCCCTGATTACAAGGATGATGATTCACCATATGTATACATCTTCCACCAGTTCGATAAGCTTTCTATAAAAGCTTTCTTTTACATCGGTGGAAATGATTCGATGGATACCGTATTAAAGTTATCCGATTATGCCAAAAAAATCAACAGTGATGTGAAAATTATAGGGATTCCAAAGACCATCGACAATGATCTGTGCATGACAGACCATACTCCGGGCTTTGGTTCTGCCGCCAAATATATCGCATCAAGCATGCTCGAGATAGCCCATGATACCTTTATCTATGCTGTTAAGAGTGTGACAATCGTTGAAATCATGGGACGTGACGCAGGATGGCTCACTGCCGCTTCCGCTCTCGCACGTAATGAGTACAATACAGCGCCTCAGTTCATCTATCTGCCTGAGGTGGATTTCGACAAGGACAAATTTGTTGCCGATATAAAAGAAGCCCTTGCGCACACTAACAATGTAATAGTTGCCGTATCCGAAGGAATACATGACGCAGACGGCTCATACATTACATCATCAAAGGCCGCATGTGACCAGTTCGGACATCAGCAGCTAAGCGGTGCCGGAAAAGCTCTTGAGTTCATCGTAAAGGAAAACATCGGTGTCAAGGTGCGCTCTGTAGAGGTAAATGTGCTCCAGCGCTGTGCCTCACACCTTGCATCATTAACCGATATCGAGGAATCTTTTGCTCAGGGTAAAAAGGGTGTCACTATTGCAGCAGAGGGTGTGACCGCATCAATGGTATGCTTAAAGCGCATCTCAAATAATCCTTATCAGGTGGAATACACATATTCTGCTATCAAGGATATCGCAAACGAGGCCAAGTCTGTGCCAAGAGAGTGGATCAATGATGCTGGCAATGATGTGAAACCTGAACTTATCGAATACTTAAAGCCACTTATTCAGGGAGAAACCGCTGTAGCCTACAAGAATGGTCTGCCTGACTATATGGATGTGTCACATCTTCACAAATGTAACTGATTTTAGCTGCTGTCTACACCCCGGTGTGGGCAGCAACAGCATATCTCCAAGGAGGTCGATTTACATGAAGAAAAAAGTGCTTATAACCTGCGCCGTTGTGCTTGGTGTGCTTTTGGCTGTTTATCTTGGCTTTGCCTTTTATTTTAGCAGCCACTATCTGTTCAACACAAAGATTAACTCTGTAAAATACGCAGGGAAAACTGCAAAAGAGGCATTAGAAAAAAATACAGCCCTAAGCCGCGACTATCTGCTCACAATCACTGATAGAAAAGGCAACAGCTTTTCACTTAAGGGACCTGATTTTTCCTATGAATATGTCTCAAACGGTGACGAGGAGCAAATCCTAAAAAGCCAGAATGCTTTTACATGGCCTGTCAGTCTCTTCAAAGCTCAAAACTATACTCTAAAGGGTTCGTCCAAATATGACGATGCCACTTTGGCTGAAAAGCTCAAGGCTCTTGATATTTTCAGTGATGACTACATTGAAAATCCGGAGGATGCCCACATCGAGATAAAAGACGGCAAATACGATGTGATTGAAGAGAAAAATGGCTGCAAACCGATATATGACAGCATCCTTGCCGAAGTAAAGGACGCCCTGGACAACGAGCTCCCAAAGCTTACCTTAAGTGATGACTGTTATGAAGCTCCAAAAATCACAAAAAACAGTGATACTATCAAAAATGAAAAAGAAGCCCTCGACAAATACACTGCTTCAACCGTCACTTACAAAATTGAAGGTGCCGACGAGAAGCTTGACTCAGCCAAAATCCTTGATATGCTAAGCATCTCAGATGACGGCAGCGTGAGCATAGATGATGCCAAGGTCACTAAATATGTCCAGCAGCTTGCTTCCAAGTATAACACCTTCGGACGCAAGCGCTCGTTCAAAACATCGTCCGGTGACACTATTGAAATAGGTGGTGGAGACTACGGATGGGTAGTCAGCAAGAAAAATGAGAAAGCCCAGCTCCTTTCAGATTTAGAGGGAGGCAAGCCAGTGGAAAGAGAGCCTGTTTACGAGCAGACAGCACTCTACCGAGGCGCTGACGACATAGGTAATACATACATAGAGATTGACTACACAAAGCAGCACATGTGGTATTACAAGGATGGTGCTCTCCAGATTGAGTCTGATTTCGTATCAGGTAATCTCGCCCGTCAGAATGGTTCCGTAGATGGTGTATACAAGATTGTTTACAAGCAGAGAAATGCTACTCTTGTCGGCGAGGGATACTCTTCTCCTGTCAGCTATTTTATGCCGTTTGCCTACAATATAGGTATCCATGATGCCAGCTGGCGTGATACCTTCGGAGGAACAATTTACAAAACCTCCGGCTCACACGGATGTATCAATGTGCCGCCTGCTTTTGCAGAGCAGCTGTTCAACGCTGTGGATAAGGGCACTCCTGTTGTTGCCTACTACAGAGAGGCTGTCACTCTGACAAACAATGCTGCAAAGATGTCCAATGCATACTCGTATGTAGCTCCTGATGCAGCGCAGTAAGTGTGGATTGCATTGTATCTTTTAATAATATGTTAAGGCGACCGGCGCACGGGGAATTCACCCCCGTG
>ULXZ01064464.1_pt1 | contig 15682 bp, 19 predicted proteins | sample 1961701 | NCBI WGS metagenome assembly ULXZ01 (sample SAMEA4835850, study PRJEB28245) | human gut metagenome | biome: gut microbiome; material: fecal sample | place: Denmark | collected 2008 | reverse complement strand
ATACTCTTAGTTTTCTTGTAAAAAAATTAAGCTTTAACATAATGAATATTGATAATCCTAAGAGCAAATTGATAAACCCTTATGTGTTTGACTATAGTAACATAAACTATAAACTTGATGAGACAGAAAGAAAAATGTATCTTGGACTATTAGGTGAACTGAAGGAAGAAGAAATAAAAGACTTATTTGCAGAAGTATTAACACCACTTGGTTATAATCTTATGGTAACTCCTAAAGAGGTTGATTTTTTAACCGATAAAATCTCTTTTGTAATAGCAAAATCAATAAATAATGTTTTACATAATATAAATGAATAATAATAATCTTTATACGACAAATTATTTCATATACTAGTAATATACTTTTAATAATGGTGATGGAATATGAAAAAAAATCTTGTAAAGGTTATTTTTATTTTAATTATTTCTTTTTTCTCTTTTACTTTTACTATTAACTGGCTAGATGATATAAATGTCAAAATAGATGAAGATGTTTTAGATTTACTTATTCAAAATTCTAGTAAGGTTAGTAAAGAAAATGAACTTGTGAATATAGTGGTGAAAACCGTATCAGAAAATAAATACATAGATCCTGTGTCTATTGTTCTTAAAAACTATTCAACAAGTAATAATAAAAATACTGGTGTAAAAGAAGAAAATAATGATAGTAATAATGACGGTACTGATTCAGATACTGATACAGATAAAAAGAATCCTATCGTTTATATATACAACACACATCAAGGAGAAAAGTATGCTTACAACAAAACTTTAAACATGAGTTATAGTGTTCTAGATGCTAGTTATTACCTGCAGAAGGAACTACTTAAGTATGGAATAAACTCTATCGTTGAAAGTGGAAGCATAAGTGATATTTTAAGTACTAATAACTGGAACTATGCACAAAGTTATAGAGTATCAAGATTATATCTAGAAAATGTTATAAAAAAAGAACCTAATTTAAAGTATTTTGTTGATTTACATAGGGATTCTGTTAGCAAAAAGATATCTACAACTACTATAAATGATAAATCTTATGCTAGAACGATGTTTTTGCTGGGCTTAGAAAATAAATCATATGAGAAGAATAAAGAAATATTAGAAAGATTAGAATCTTGGTTAAATCAAAATTATCGAGGCTTAAGTAGAGGTATCTACGAGAAAAAGGGAAAAGGTGTGAATGGTGTTTATAATCAAGATTTTTCTAAAAACTGTATTTTAATAGAAGTTGGTTCAGAAGAAAATACCTATGAGGAAGTAACTAATACCATAGAGGTTATTGGTCAAATGCTCTATTTATATGAAAAAGGGGAGATATAATGAAGGAAAAAATAATTAAAATGTCTTTGTATTTACTTCTGTTTTCATTCCTGTTTGTTTATATAATTGGTAGTAGTGGCCTTTATGAATACAGACTGAATAATAAAAAGACTTTAACTGAGGATGCTATTAAGAAGTTTGAAACAGATGTAAAAAATGGTGTTAAAATAGATTTGAATGATTACATAGTAGTAGAGAAAAATTACGATAATGAGTTAACTCGTACCAACAGGAAGATCTCAAACTACATAGGAAGTATGTTTAAGAAAGCTTTTAAATATTTGTTTAGATATATAGGAAATAACTGACTTTACACTATTTTGTGGTCAGTTTTTTTTATTGATAAAAAGGTGAATATATGTTATATTTGCTATAGATATAGAAATGGAAAAAGGGTGATAGTATGAATTTAGATACCAAAGATGTACAGGTTGGTAGCATAGTTCGAAAGGAAGAAAACTCTGATGCTGCATATAAAGTAGAAAAAATAGAAAATGATATAGTAACATTAAAAGATAAAGACGGAAATGAAACAACAACCTCTTCATCATCATTGTATGCTGCAAGTGAAGAGCAAGTAAAAAGTTTCGCTGAAGATACAACGTCACAAACAGGGCAGGATTATAGTCAAAATATAACAGATTCAACTGCAAGTAATCTTTCTGATACAACACTTGAAATAAACCCAACAGGAATAGACGATGCTTGTTCATTTTGGAATCAACAAATAGCATCAGAAAATATTGAATCAATAAATGTTGAATCAGCTTTTGAAGCATTAACTAGTCAAGGTGTCGCAACAGCATACATACCAAGCTTAAAAAATGCACTTGGCCAAGTTACAACACTTGCGACCAAAATATCTTCAACCATTGAGAATGCTAAAAATGAGCAAGTAAGTGTTGATGAATCAGCCAAAAATAAAAATGAATCAACTTATACAAGTTATAGTTACACCTCTACAAGAAGTTCTAGTGGAAGCAGTGGTAGTAAAGGATCTTCAAGCAGTACTTCTAGTGGTTCAAGAGGTAGTTCATCTTCAAGCAGTAGTGGCGGCTATTCTGGTGGCGGAGCAACTAGTAGTAGTAATGCATCATCAAGTGTAAACAATAATGATAAGAACATAGAGATAAACACTGATGCTGTAAAAGCATTAAATAATATGAATTATGCTAATTATGATGTTTTCCTAAAAGGATTAACTTCTATAATTTCTGGCAATGCAACTCTTGAAGTATATTTGCAAGACGAAAGATATGCCGATGTATTAAAAGAGAAACTTTCAAGTATCCAAGGATTGAGTAATGATATAAAGCAAGTAATTTCAAGCATGGATCCAAAAACATTACAATTAACTCTTCAAAACTGGTACACAGATACATCAGTTGTAACAGATACTACAAAAAGTGTTGTATATAATTACACAGAAGCATTAGCAAAAAATAGTAATATAAGCATAAATGAATTTATAAAAAAGAGCGGAAAAGATGTTGTATCAAGTTTTGAAGATGCACATAATACGATTGATAAAATGATTAAAACAGGGACAGTACAAGAAGACCTTTTAAATATCTACGATGGTAATAACATTTCTGATAAAAAGGAAACAACAGTAGCACTTGTTAGAAATATAATTGATGAAGTAGCTAAGAAAAATAATACATCTAGCGAAACTATTTTAACAGATGCAAATAAGAGTGAGACTTTAAAAACAGAAATGACAAAAATTTCAAGATCTCTTGCTTACGTTAAAAGTCTAAACTCATTAAGTTCTGCAAATATAGCAAATGCTTTAGAAAGTATTTTAAAATAATGATAAGGTGGTTTATATGGGAAGAATAATAAAAATAAATTGTCAAAAAGTATATAAAACTGGTCTTTTATATATGCAGGATGCTGAACAATTAAAATCATATCAAGAAGAATTAAGAAAAGTGCTTTCAAATGTTAAAGATTCTTGGCAAGGTGCAGATAGTAACAATTTTGCAATAAGATTAGAACAGTATATAGAATCTTTAGATGATATTGTAATCGCATTAGAAGAAAAGTCTGATGTCTTAAAAAGCAGTGCTTTAAATCATAATACTGTAGATAATGAATTTTTAGAACGCATGAATAGGAGTGAGATGGAAAATGAATAATAACTCTGTGTATATAGATTCACAAAAACTTACGAGTGCAATTTCTGACTTTAGAAGTGTAAATACAAAGATTAAAAATTTATTTGATAAAGTAGATAAAGAAACGGTCTTTTTAAAAGATTACTGGGACACTATGGCATCTGAATCTGTATTTAATGATATGAATAACTTATCTAACGTATTTAAAGATAAAGAAGAAACAGGACAAGAATATGCTGACTTTTTACAAAATGTCGTTGATGCAAGCTATATAAATTATGAAAACACAACAAACAAAGTAATAGATGAACAAATATAGGAGGTTACACTATGGCAGAAATAGATCAAGAATTGTTAACTTTCAAAGAAAAAGTAGAACCATCTCTTGGTGCAATGGAAAGTACAGTTAGTCAAATAACTGATAAACTTTCTAATCTAACTCAAGCTAGCAATGCCACAAAAGATGCATTCGCTAACTGCTATAATAGTGAGAACAAAAGTACTATATTAGCAAAGTTTGATAGTATAAATAAAGTTTATAACCAAATAAGCTCATCACTTCAAGGTGATATGAAAGCGATATTAAATAGTGCTAAAACACTTATAGCAAAAGTAGATGAACTTATAGCGCTTAAAGAACAAATAGATGCTGACCTGAGAATTAGTGGAACTAAAAAAAGTTATTCAAAAGGTGCAACAAGAGCGGAAATAAACGAAGTTGAAGCATATAATAAAAAAGTGGATGAAGCAGAAGCGAGACTTAAAACGAACCAACCCCTTTTTGAATCAAAAAAATATGAGGCTAAGACATCACTTAATAATTTAAAAGGAATGGATGCATCATTAAGCTTTACAACATCATTTGCTTCTTCTGTTGCTAGTAGTATTACTGAAACAATTATGGGAAGAACTTTTGAAAAAAGATATTATAAAGCAAGTAATGGTTATAGCCTTGAGTATTATATTTATATTCCAGAGTATGGAAAAGACGTTACCAATTTACCTGTTCATGTTTATCTTCATGGAAGTGGTGAAGCTGGTCACGGTGTATTAAGGCAATCACTTCCAAAGATGCTTAACAAAGGTAAAGACGTAAATGGAATTGTTATTTGCCCACAGTCTCCAGATGGAACATGGTCTAATAATAAACTTGAAGATGCTGTTGTAGAATTAACGAATAAAGTTGTTCAAGCTTATAACGCTGATCCTAAGCGAGTATCATTAAGTGGACATAGTAATGGTGCAATTGGTGGATACAAAGTTGTTTCAAGATATCCAGACACATTCTCAGCCTTTGTACCAATAAGTGGAAGAACTAAAAAAGGTGTAGATATATGGAAAGAATTATCAACTACTAAAATTTGGGCATTCCATGGCGTAACTGATAGATCAGTAGAATACGCAAATGCTGTTAATATAGAAAAGAACATGGAAAAGTATGGCAACTTTAAACTTACATCATTCGAAGAAGGCGGACATGGAATTCAAAATAAAGTATATGAAGGCAAATATGAATATGATGGTAAAGAATGGGATATAATGGATTGGTGCTTCTCACAAGTAAAAGGAACAACATAAATTTAAGTTTAATATGAACTTTAAAAGATGAAATAATTGTATATAATTACTTTCATCTTTTTTAATTTTTTGATATAATCAGTTTGATAATAGTTATTGGAGGGATGTTTATGGCAACTAATGGTGAAATAGAGATAAATAGTGAAGAAATATATGCAACATCAAGTATAATTAAGGAAACAAGTACTACTCTTGAAGCAATGTTACCAATTGTTACAGGAAGTTTTTCGGTACTAGAAGAACTTGGTTTCTTTAGTGAGGGACTTTCCAAGATTTCAAAACAAATTCAAAGCTTAATGGCAGCAAATGAAATGATAGATTCAAGACTAATAAGTCACATTGAAGATATACAAGCAATGGAACAAAGCCTTCTTAACCTAGCTAGTAGTTCTAGCGGCGGTGGAAGTTATTATGGCAGATATACTGGTTCAAGCGGAGGAAGTGCACAAGGAAGTAACGTGTCAACAGACAATGTTAATAAGGGAACTCAAGTAAACGATGAACAAATAAATAAGTCTATTACAGAAATGGACAGCCCTAAAGAAACAGAATTTTTATCTTTCGTTGAAATAAACAAAGGAGATGCATCATTAAGTGAGTTATTCCTAGATCCAAGTAAATCAGGCTTATTACTTAAGTTACTAAAGAAATTTTATGGAGATACATCTGATAATTTATCTGATGCAGCATCTGATAATTCATATACTATTCAAAAAGATTTATTAGAAAAAATCCTTAACAACGATGGAGCAATTTTGTCAAAACTTAAGGAAGATAGCATCCTTGTAGCAAAAGAATATTTAAATAGTGTAGCTAAAGAAAATAACGTTAAAGTAAGTGAGCTAATTTTAAATGATAAAAATAGTGAAATATATAAAAAATCATTATTAGCACTTTATGATGGTAATGAAATTTCAAAATACAATTTAAAAGAAAGCGATGTAATGTCATTTAGAAGTTATCTTGATAAAAAAGCAGAAGAAGGAAAAACTTCTGTAGAAGATTATATTGCTGGAACTAAAAAGAATACACAAACGGCGTAAGGAGAAGAAATTATGAAACTTATTGCAAATTATAATGAAATTCAAAATATGGGAAAGTATCTTGAAAATGAAACAGAGATGCTAAATGCAAAGTTTGATGAGATAAAAGAAGTTATTGAAGCTTCAAGAAGCTGTTGGTCTGGAATTGACAGTGAAAACTTCATTACAGTATCTACTAATTATATTGATAATATAAAAAAAATGAATTTAAATGAAATGTATAACTTAAGTAAGCTAATTAAACATATCGGTGAAACTTATCAAGGAAAAGATACTGAGTGGGAAAGAAATGTTAAGGAGGTAGGCTTCCAAGATGAATACAGACAGTAAAGTAAAAATTATTTCAGAAGACTTTCAAAAAATGATAGAATCTTTAGAAAAAAAACGTAATGAAGTTGATGAGATGTTTAAAGACATTGACAAAAATTTGAAAATTTTTGATGGAAGCAGCAATGTGTGGAAAAGTGTTGTTCAAGAACAAGTTTACAATAACTATAAAGTAATGTCACAAGAATATCCTAAGATAATTGAACAATTAGACTTATATATAAAGTTTTTACAAACAACATTAGATAATTATGAAAAGGAAGAAAAATATATTGGATCCGTTGTTGACAATGAAAAGAGTAATTTAGAAGTTAACTAAGGAGGAAAATAAAAATGTCTAAATATTTTATTGACCCTTATAAAAATTATTATGAGAAGCTATCTTCAGCATCATCAATTATAGAAAGTGCAAATTCTTTAAAAAGTAGTGCTGAAAATGTTGTAAATATATATGGAAGACTTTCCGCTCAAGTAGAAACATCTTTATGGAAAGAACTCGGGTATACTGCTCTTGCTTCTTCAAGCATTCCTTCTCTTTTAAATTATGCAAAAGTATTAAATGAAAACATTGCCTCAGGATTAGTGAATGTATGTAATAAGTGTATCAATGAGTTATTTGCTATGCTATCATCTTTAAAAGAAAAAGATGAACTATTAGAAAATAAAGAACAACAATTGGCAAGTAAGAAAAGTGAAAATATTAAGCAAACTATTCCTAATGGACTAGGGGGTACAAAAACGAATCCAGCTTATGATTCTTGGAAAAAAGAAATTAGTGCACTAGAGGAAGAGATAAGTACACTCGAGACTGAACTTGAAACATTAAAACAAGATATAGACACTAAAGTTAGTGATATAATTGCCTTAAATGGAAGTATTACTTATTCTGACTTATTAGTAAGTACAGAAGCAGCAAGTACCACTGGCGAAACTTTAGTAACCACAACTAGCATGACAGGTAGTAATTATAAAGGTCAAAAAGAGTACTACTTAAAATCATCAATGTATCAAGGTAAGAATGGTAATATGCTAAATTATGGGGAATATAGTGTAGTAGATACAAAGCTAAGTGTAGCAAAATATGCAGATTATATTCAAAGCCATGGTTTGACACAGACAAAGTGCCGTGCTATGGGCAATGAATGTTTATTAGTTTCAAAGCTTTATGCTTATGATTTGTTAACAGGAAAAGTTTCTCCAAATGGAAATGCTGCTATTGGTAAGTATAGTTTCCATGGTAGGTTTAACAAAGAATATACAGATGACAATGAACAGACAGTTTTAGAGCAGATGTATTACTATTTGAAATCTGGGATTCCAGTATCAATAAACGTAAATCAACAAGCAAAAGGTAAAAGACACTGGGTAACTGTAGTAGGAATGAAAAGTAGTGTAACAAGTGCTGAAGATTTAAAGGCAACTGATTTATTGATATTGGATACATATGACGGGAACTTGGAAAGAATGGATTGTAGTGATTCAAGAAGATTTTCAACAGGATATGAAACTGGACAGAAATATGGATATAGGTTTGATGCTGTAAATGATGCAACTTTGAAAGAATTTGGTGGAACGTTAACATTTAGAGCATAGAATGTTAAAAAAACTAAATAATCCTTGACAAATAAGCAAATATATATTAAGATAGCAACTGTAATAAAAAAGGAAAGAGATGTATCCACATCCACCTGATTGCGAATAGCTTTGGGTATAATGCCAATAAAGACTTATTTGTCTATGTTATTGTAATTATAAAGTGGATATATTATATCCACTTTTTTATATTATTGGAGGTGTTTTGTATAGCAAACTCAAAAAATAATTTGTTAATAAATGAACAAATTAAAGTTCCACAAGTTTTAGTTATAGGTCCAAATGGAGAGCAAACAGGAGTAAAGACAATTAAAGATGCACTTACACTTGCAAATTATGCTGGACTAGATTTGGTTTTAATCGGACCAAACGGTACTCCGCCAGTATGTAAGCTAATGGATTACAATAAGTATAAGTATGAAAAAAGCAAAAAAGAGAAAGCTGCATTAAAGAAACAAAGAGCAACTTTACAAGAACTTAAAGAGTTCAGATTATCACCATCAATAGATGTTGGAGACTTTGAAACAAAAATTAAGCAAGTTACTAAATATCTAGAAAAAGGTGACAAAATAAAAGTTACGATTCGTTTTAGAGGAAGACAGCTTGCTCATACTGATTTAGGTAAAGAAGTCTTAAGAAAATTTGCTGAAAGATTATCTGATATTTCAGATATTGAGCAAGACGCTAAACTTGATGGAAAAAATATGATTATGTTATTGATGCCAAAAAAAGTAAAGTAGGAGGAATATGATATGACAAAAGTTAAAAAACATAGTGGTCTAAGTAAAGTTCTAAAAGTTAGAAAGAGCGGAACAGTTACTTTACGCCAAACAGGATTAAACCATAAAACAGGAAAGAAAAGTGGCGCTGTAAACAGAGGAAAAAGAAAAAGCGCTTCAGTAAGTAAATCTGATATAAAGAGATTAAAGAATTTAATATAATAAGTAGGAGGAATTAGAGATGACAAGAGTTAAAAATAGTGTAACAACAAAAGCACGTCATAAAAAAGTATTAAAAGCTGCTAAAGGTTACTTTGGAAGTAAGCATAGATTATACAAATCTGCAAAAGAACAACTAATGCATTCTGGACAATATGCATTTAGAGATAGACGTCAAAAGAAAAGAGATTTCAGAAGTCTATGGATTACAAGAATCAATGCAGCATGTAGAGAAAACGAAATTAGTTATTCAAGATTTATTGAAGGACTAAACAAAGCTGGTGTAGAAGTTAACAGAAAAATGTTATCAGAAATCGCTATCAGTGATCCAAAAGCATTCAGTGAACTTGTAAAACAAGCAAAATTAGGATTAGAAGGAAAAGTATCTCCTCTTAAAAAAGAAGAAGTTAAAGAAGTTCTAGTACTAAAAGAAGAAAAAAAGAAAGAAACTAAAAAAGAAACAAAAAAAGAAGAAACTAAAGAAGTAAAGAAACCAGCTGCAAAGAAAAAAGTTGAAAAAGAAGAAGTAAAAGAAGAAGCTAAACCTAAAAAAGCAGCTACTAAAAAAACTAAAAAAGAAGAAACTAAATAAGCATACTAACGGATTTAATTACCTAGTGCCAGAGATGGTTGGAATTATTAGAAATTAGTAGAAGATAAAAAACGAAAAGGAGATTTTTATTATGACAGTTGTGTCAATGAGTTATTTATTAGAAGCAGGTGTACATTTTGGACACCAAAAAAGAAGATGGAACCCTAAAATGGGAGAATATATATATACATCAAGAGATGACATATATATAATTGATTTACAAAAAACAGCAAAGAAAATTGAAGAAGCTTATGCTGCAATGAAAGAAATAGCAGAAAACGATGGAAAAGTATTATTCGTTGGAACTAAAAAGCAAGCACAAGAAGCAGCAGAAGAATGTGCAACAAGAACAGGTATGTATTTCGTTAACGAAAGATGGCTTGGTGGAACACTTACAAACTTCAAAACTATTAGATCAAGAATCAAGAGACTTGATGAAATAGAAAAAATGGAACAAGAAGGAACTTTCGAACTACTTCCTAAAAAAGAAGTAATCAAGATTAGAAAAGAATACGATAAATTAAATAAGAACCTAAGAGGAATTAGAGAAATGAAATCTCTACCACAAGCACTAGTTATCGTAGATCCTAGAAAAGAAGAAATAGCTATAAGAGAAGCTAGAAAGTTAAATATCCCAGTATTTGGTGTAGTAGATACTAACTGTGACCCAGATATGGTTGATTACGTTATCCCTGGTAATGATGACGCTGTAAGAAGTGTTAAACTTATGATAGGAGTATTAACAAACGCTATAGCAGAAGCAACAGGAAAAGAAGTAATTGATTACTTAACTGAAGAAGATAAAAACAAAGCAAATGGAAAAGCTAAAAAAGAAGAAAAAGAAGATAACGAATTTGCTAAAGAAATAGAAAAAGAAGAAAAACAAAACGTTAAAATCAATAAAGACGAAAAACCAAACTACAAAAAAGAAAAACTAGAAGAAGATAAAAAAGAAGTTAAAGAAGAAAGCAAAAAAGTATCAGATATGAATCTTACTGAACTAAAAGATTTAGCTAAAGAAAGAGGAGTAAAAGGATACTCTAAAATGAAAAAAGAAGAGCTTCTAGAAGCTTTAAGATAATTTAAAGAAAGGATTTTTGTTATGTTTAGTGCTGTTGATGTAAAAAATTTAAGAGAAAAAACTGGAGCTGGAATGCTTGATTGTAAAAAAGCATTAGAAGCAACTGGCGGAGATATGACTGGTGCAATTGACTGGTTAAGAGAAAAAGGAATTGCTAAAGCTTCTAAGAAAGAATCACGTATTGCAGCAGAAGGTCTTAGTGAAATAATTATCGATGGTAACAAAGCTGTAATATTAGAAGTTAATTCTGAAACAGACTTCGTTGCTAAGAATGATGAATTCAAGAATTTTATAAATACAGTAGGAAATGCTATTCTAAAAAGTGGAGCAACTACTATGGAAGAAGCATTAGAACTTCCTACTGAAAATGGTAAAGTAAGTGAATATCTTGTTAACCTAATCGCTAAAATTGGAGAAAAAATCAGCTTTAGAAGATTTGAATATGTAACAAAGAATGATAATGAAGTATTTGGAGCATATTCACATATGGGTGGAAGAATTTCTGTACTTACTGTACTAGAAGGTGCAAATGCTGATGTTGCTAAAGATATCAGTATGCATGCAGCAGCAATGCGTCCTGCATATATGCAAAGAAGTGAAGTTCCTGAAGAAGTATTAAATCATGAAAGAGAAATTATTAAGGAACAAGCTATAAACGAAGGAAAGCCAGCTGATATAGCAGAAAAAATGGTTAATGGAAGAATCAATAAATATTACAAAGAAGTATGTTTACTAGAACAACCATTTGTAAAAGATCCAGACTTAACTGTTGAAGAATTTGCTAAGAAGAATGGTGGAACTGTTAAGAAAATGGTTCGTTTTGAAGTAGGAGAAGGAATCGAAAAGAGAAACGAAAACTTCGCTGAAGAAGTAAAAAAACAAATGAATCAGTAAAATATAGTTAATAAAAAAGAATTAAAGAAATTTAATTCTTTTTTTTGTGCCTGTCATGATGTATAATTAACTATAGAAAGTAGGAAGGAGGGAGTATGAAAAATTTAAAATACACTGATAAACCTCTTTTATTTACCAGTGTACTATTATTTTTGATAGGACTTGTTATGATATTCTCATCTTCCAACATAGCGGCATTTATGAGATATAATTCAGAACCTTATTACTTTCTATTAAGGCAATCAGTTCTACTTATAGGTGGTTTGATAATATTTCTTGCCATAATAAAGTTTGACACTAAATTTTATAGCATGATGTCATGGATAGCAGTATTAGCAAGTATTGGCCTTTTAGCAATACTATTTACGTATGGAACTATCGCTAATAAGGCAAAAAGCTGGATATACATTTCTTGGTTTGGTTTTCAACCCAGTGAAGTTGCAAAGGTTGCTTTAATTGTATGGTATGCTGCATTCTTTGAACTGAAAAGAAACAAACTAGATAAGATTTCAACATGTATTACACCACTTCTTGTTTCAGCAATAATTTCAGTCATGGTAATGTTACAACCAGACTTTGGAACAGCAGGAGTAATTATGATTTTATCTTTTTTGCTTTATCTGCTTATACCAATACCAGCTAAGAGAAAATTATCAATAGCGGTCATATCATTTCTTGCAATAGCGTTTGGACTTTTGATTTACTATGTTGTTAGTCCATCATCATTTTCAAGGCAAATATCAAGATTATCTTTCTGGAATCCTTGCAGTGAAGAAAAATTTTACACGACAGGAAACCAAGTCTGTAACTCTTACATAGCATTTAATAATGGAAGTTTAAATGGAAAAGGTCTTGGAAATAGTACCCAAAAGTATTTATATCTTCCAGAGTCTCATACAGATTTTATCTTTGCCATAGTGGTAGAGGAGACAGGCTTTGTAGGGGCAACAGCGATAATTATGCTTTATATGTTTTTGCTTGCAAGAATAATCATTATTGGAAATCAAAGTACATCAAGTAGAGGATCAATAATCTGCTATGGTGTTGCAATATATATTTTCCTACATATTACGATAAATCTTTTAGGAATAATGGGCTGGCTTCCTCTTACAGGAATACCGTTACCATTCTTAAGTTATGGTGGAACGTTTACTCTTTGTTTAATTTTTACCCTTTCTCTTGTACAAAGAGTAGCAATAGAAAACAAGTTAAGAAAACTAGAAGAACAAAAAAGATTAGAAAAAGCTAGGAAAGCATAAATAAAATACGAATAATCTCTTAAGGAGGTTATTTTTTTTATGAATATTTTATATAGTATTAAAGATTTTTTATATTATAACAGATATAAGATAATAGGAATTGTAGGAGTCCTTTTCTTTTTCTTCTATTTTAAAGATTATTTGCTAAATATGGATCAAAATGAAACCGAGAAAATAGTAGAAATAGAGGAAATAAATAAAGAAGAAATAAAGGAAGAAAAAGTAACAGTGGACATAAAAGGTGCAGTTTTGAATCCTGGAATTTACACATTAGATAATAATAAAAGAGTTTTTGATGCCATAACCATTGCGGGAGGTCTTTTAGATAATAGTGACACAGAAAATATAAATATGAGTTTAAAATTAACTGATGAGATGGTAATAATTGTGCCATTTAAAGAGGAAAAACAAAACAGTGTGGGGGATAAAGAGCATCTAAATAATAGTAATAATATTGAAAATGATGCAAAGGTTAGTAACAGTAAAAATACAAATAATGAAAAGGTGTCAATAAACAAAGCAAGTAAAGAAGATTTGATGACATTAAAAGGTATTGGAGAGACAAAAGCATTAGCAATTATAAATTATAGAAAAGAACATGGAAATTTTAAAAGTATATCAGAACTTCAAAATGTTAAAGGAATAGGTAAGAGTATATTTGAAAAAATTAAAGACAATATTGAATTGTAAATGCTTTTTATTTCTAATCATTTTTATAACCATATTATATATGTTAATAACTTTTATTTTCTTTGACAAGAAAAGTAAATATAATGGAGATGAAAAGAAATTTGTTTGTGTAATTGAAAATATAAATATACTAGAAACTAAGTTAAGCCTAGATTTAGAGTGTAAAGAGAAAGTTAAAGGAACTTATTATTTTAAAGATGATACTGAAAAGGAAAGCTTTGCAAAAAAATACAAAATAGGAAGCGTTATAGAAATAAATGGTTATTTAAATTTAATAGAAAATTTAAAGGCTCCAAATGTATTTGATTATAAAATGTATGCTAAAGCAAAAGGGATGTTTTATCATATAAAACTAGAATCATTCAAGTATTTAAGTGAAAATAACTATTATGTATACAAATTAAAAAATATAATTTTAGAAAAAATTACAAAGTATAAGAGCTATCCATATTTGAAATATTTTTTTCTTAAAGATAAATCATCTATAGATGAAAGTACTTTATATAGATATAAAAGTCTAGGTATAATGCAAGTCTTGTCGTTATCGAGTTCATTTTTTATGCTTTATATATCAAAGATATTAAAGAAAAATAGTGTTTTGAAAGATGTAAGTGTAATTACTATTTTATATGTCATGTTTAAAGTTACAGAGTCAATATCATTTCAAAGAAGTCTCATATACGCAATAATTTTAATTATAAATAGAAATCTTAAATTAAAGATTTCAATATATAAGTTAATTATATATATGATCATATTTCTTTTGATAATAAATCCATACAATGTATTTTTAAGCAGCTTTTATTATTGCACCATAATAAGTTCATTTATAATTATATTAAGAAAAAAGATTTATAAAAAGAGAAAATTACTGTCACGATCTTTATATATATCATTTATATCATTTTTAGTATCAATACCATTGAATATTTATTTTCAGTTTGAATTAAATATATTGTCGCCAGTATATAACGCCTTTTTATATCCTTTGTTTACATACATTATAATGCTTGTTTCTATTTTAAGTATTTTTATACCACAGTTAGATCTAGTTGTCTTTGCTTTACTCAAACTTTTTGAATCATTAAGCGTAATGTTATTAAAAATTCCTACTAATTTTATTTTTATAAAACCATCAATATTGATAGTTTCTCTTTACTATTTCTTAATAGTTTTTGCACTAAAAAATAAAAAAGTTTTTCTTATTTTTATTTTGTTTTTAATATTACACAACAATTTTAATAGAATATTTCCTTCTACTTACGTTTTAGTCTTAGACCAAACAACTCCAAATATGATACAAAGAATAATCGGGATATTTGAAAGAAAACCTTTGATTTCAAAGGAAATATAGCCTTTTCTAAATTTAAAGTGATTTAGAGAAGGCTCTTTTTTTTATGCCTGGATTTAAAGAAAGCAAGAAGTGAGGTATTATTATTTAATAGTGAAATTTTTATGTGTTGCAGTTAATTGGGGAGTTCAATGAAAAAATTATTGTATGCTATCATATAAACAAATATAAATAAATATAAGCAAATATAAGCAAATTAGTTGCTTTTTATACATATAAAAGTTATAATGTGTTATAGAGTATTTGAAAATATAAAAGTGAGGTTGTTATGAAAAATATATTAGAAGATAATTACATAAGTATTGAAGAAGCTGCAGTTTATCTAGGCATAAAAGTAGTTACTTTAAGAACTTGGATAAAATTAAAACATGATTTACCTGCGCATAAAATTGGAAAACAGTGGAAGTTTAAAAAGACAGAACTTGATGAATGGGTAAAAAGTGGTAAAAGTGCTTTAGAATAGGTGGGTGAAATAATGAGATTTATAGGTTGTAAAACATTATTACTTGATAATATTAAGCAAGTAATAGATGAAAATGTAAAAGGTGCAGAATCATTCTGTGATATATTTTCTGGGACATCTACAGTTGCCAGATACTTTAAAAGATGGTATCAAGTATACTCTAATGATTTATTATATTTTTCATACGTGCTACAAAGAGGTACTATTCAAAACGATAAGTTACCAGCATTTAAAAAATTGAATAAAATAAAGAATATAAAAGATCCAATAGATTATTTTAATAGTCTTTCAAATTCAGATATGGAGAACTTGCCTCAAGAAAAAAGATTTTTTCAAAATAACTATGCACCAACAGGTGGGAGAATGTACGTAAATGATGAAAATGCACTTCGTATTGATTATGCAAGAATTACCGTTGAAGATTGACATAATGA
>ULXZ01051751.1_pt1 | contig 15747 bp, 7 predicted proteins | sample 1961701 | NCBI WGS metagenome assembly ULXZ01 (sample SAMEA4835850, study PRJEB28245) | human gut metagenome | biome: gut microbiome; material: fecal sample | place: Denmark | collected 2008 | reverse complement strand
GAATATTAAGGTAACAAGCACAGCTCTTTCGGTTTATAATGAGCGCCAGAAGGTTTCAGTTTCATTGAGTAAAACAATGGAACAAGACGAAATATATGGCATTGGTAATAACAATGAAATTAAATCTGTACAATTTGGTATTTTTGCAGATGAAGATGTAAAGGCTGCTGATGGAACGATTATTCCAAAGGATTCTTTAGTAACATTTGCTAATTGTGATGAAAACGGTAAAATAACATTTGACTGTGATTTGCCGATTGGTTATAAATGGTATGCTAAAGAAATTGCAACTGATGAGCATTATATCTTATCAAATAAGCATTATCAATTTAACACTAATTATGCTGGACAGGAAACAAATGTTATTAAGATAGATGTTAATGGTAATGAAAAAATCAATAATACACTAAAACGAGGCAAAGTTGAAGGTGTTAAGATAAATAAAGAGAACGATAAGCTCGAAGGTGCAACTATTGGTATTTTTAAAGTAGATACTACAGAATTTACTGAAAAAACTGCTATTGTTACAACAAAAACTGACAAGGATGGAGCATTTTCATTCAACAATATACCTTACGGTGAATGGGTTGTAAAAGAAATTGCAGCGCCTACAGGATATGCAGTAGATGCTACACAACACCATATTTACATTTCAGATGATGGCGTAGTTATCAATGTAACAATGGTTGATAAGCAAGTTCAGATAAGCAAGACTGACATTACTGGACAAAAGGAAGTAGTTGGAGCAGAGCTTACTATTACTGACGAGAGCGGTAATGTAATTGATAGTTGGACATCAACAGATACGGCTCATTACGCAAATGGACTTGTAGAAGGTCATAAATATACTCTCACAGAAAAAACTGCACCGTTAGGTTATGCAGTAGCAACAAGTGTTGAATTTGTTGTAAGTACAGACAAAGTAACACAACAGGTTACAATGATTGATAAACAAGTTTTAATAAGCAAGACAGATGTAACATCAGGTCAAGAACTTGCAGGAGCAGAGCTTACTATTACTGACGAAAGCGGCAATGTAATTGATAGTTGGACATCAACAGATACGGCTCATTACGCAAATGGACTTGTAGAAGGTCATAAATATACTCTCACAGAAAAAACTGCACCTTATGGTTATGAAATAGCAAACTCAATTGTTTTTGTTGTTACAAGTGATAAAGCTATTCAAACAGTTGTAATGAATGATTCACCTATTTTATCATCTGTATTAGTTAATAAAGTTGATAGCGTAACTGGTGAAAATATCATTAGTAGGAAGTTTGAATTTACTTTATATTCTGATCCAGAGTGCAAGAATGAAATCATAACTGTAAACGCCAATACAGATGATGGTACTGCTTTATTCAGCGATTTAAGATACGGTACTTATTACATTAAGGAAACAAAAGCACCAAAGGGATATATGTTATCTGATGAGGTTGTTAAAATTGAAATAAATGATAAAGGTGTTTTTGCAAATGGAAAAGAGCTTACAAAAGAAAATGAAGTCTATTCTATTGTATATCAAAACTCATTACTACCATCTGTATTCACTGGTGACTCAAAATCTGTACTTATGTATTTAACAATGGCTGCTATTGCAGTAGTATTTATTGCGATAATGATTATCATTAAAAAGAAATATAAAGGGTAATTAGCCCTAAACAGGAAACAAGGAAGGGTTAATAAAGCTCTTCCTTGTTTGGCTCTTTAAAGAGGTGATAACTATGAGAAAAATATGTCAAATTATGTTATCTATAATAGTGAGTGTATTTATTACTATAACAGCAGTCACTCCTATTAGTGCTGCTACTACAACATCACAAGTGCATTGTACAAATAATAATAATCATAGCATAAAATGCGGTAATATGGGAAGATGGTTTAATAGTAAAGATGAAGTTGACGCATACTGGGATAAAGTTGATATTAGCTATTTTGAACAATACCAAAATGGTATAATTACATTTGAAGAATATCATAAGAAGTCACCATACGGTTACGAATGTTGGTCTTGCAGTTATTGTGGTAAATGGACAGGCAATTTTAAATATAATGAAGACAGTGATACGACAACACATAAGCATACTTGGAACTCTGGAAAAGTCACTAAAAAAGCAACTTGTACATCTACAGGAATAAAAACATATACTTGCACAAGTTGTAAAGCAACAAAGACATCAACTATATCAGCTCTTGGACATAACTACAATAAAACAGTTATCAAACCTACTTGTACTCAAAGTGGCTATACAAAATATGTATGCGCTCGTTGTAATGATACATACAAAAGTGATTATCAATCAGCAATAGGACATAATTATTCCTATACATCTAACAATGATAAAACACATACCGTAATATGTACTAATAATTGTGGAATTAAATATACAGAAAATTGCTCCTTACAGTATAATGGTAAAAATTATATATGTACATATTGCAAGGCAAGGTATGAAAAAGAAACAACAACGGTAAAAGATAATAATACAACAGTACATACACATACTTGGGATGAAGGAAAAGTAACAACAGCACCGACTTGTACAACTACAGGAATAAAAACATATACTTGCACAAGCTGCGGAGCAACAAGAACTGAAAGTATTGACAAGATTGAACACGATTATGATTGTGAAACGAATCAGGCAACTTGTACAGAAGATGGCTATACAAAATACACTTGTAAATATTGTGGGTATTCATATCAATATATTACAGAATATGCTATCGGTCATATTTACGAATATATATCGAATGGTGATGGTACACATTATCGGCGTTGTACAAGATGCGGATATAAAACTATGAATCAGGAGTGTATTAAGATAAATAATGGTTCAGACTATGTTTGTAGGTATTGTGACTATGTTTTTCCTCGAAGGGTTACTACAACATTAGAGAGTACCAGTACGGAAACAACCAATAAGGAAAACGGTACTAAGGTATCCTCAACTGATACCTCAAATACAAGTGCATCTGAAACAACAGTACATACACATACTTGGGATGAAGGAAAAGTAACAACAGCACCGACTTGTACAACTACAGGAATAAAAATATATACTTGTACGAGCTGCGGAGCAACCAAAATGGAATATATTGACAAAACGGAGCATTATTATAATAAAATTGTGATTCCTGCAACATCTACAAACGAGGGATATACAATATATGAATGTAATAATTGTCATTATTCGTATATAACCGATTACACAAAAAAGTTGGAAGAACCTCAAACTTCTTCAAAAAACAATATTACTACAGCAGCAACCACTAAGCCTTCTACTAGAAAAAAGCAAAGAACTTATGAAAGCATAGAGAAAACTTCTTATAAAAAAGTTGCTAATACTAAACCGAAAAATACTTCAATAAAAAAGCTGAAAAAGAGCAAAAAAGCTATTGTTGTAAATTGGAAAAAGGTAAGTGGTATAAAAGGCTATCAGATTCAGGTAGCAACAGATAAGAAGTTTAAGAAAAATGCCAAAACTGTTGTTGTGAAAAAACAAAAAACAACTACAGCAACAATAAAGCACCTAAAATCAAAGAAAAAATATTATGTAAGAATCCGTACATATAAAACTTCAAATAATAAAAAAGTATATTCTTCTTGGTCTAAAGTTAAATCAGTAGTGACAAAGTAAAGTTTATAATACAAAAATATTTTTTAAAATACTTGAAAAAATAAATATTTTATGCTACAATGAATATACTAATAAGAGGTGGTTAATGCTACCTGAAAAAGCGGTGTTCCCCACCATTAAGAGGGAGTCGAAAAAGCGGTGTTCCCCACCATTAAGAGGGAGTCGAAAAAGCGGTGTTCCCCACCATTAAGAGGGAGTCGAAAAAGATGAGGACTTTCTATTTGATAGATTGTCCTCTTTATTATTTTATAGAAGGAGTAATTGATATGCCACATACATATAATTTAGTAACAGTAAATAGTAGATATTGCGATTATTTAAGACAGTATGATTATAGAGTTAGTTATAATGCAAATGAAAAAGAACTAAGACCTTTTGTTGGAGTATTATTTGAAATAGAAGACATAAAATATTTTGCACCATTGTCTTCTCCAAAACAAAAACATTTAAAAATGAAAAATAATATTGACTTTTATAAAATAGACGGTGGTAAATTAGGGGCAATAAATTTTAATAATATGATTCCGATTCCTGAAAAAGAATATACTTATGTAGATACTAATGCAATAAGTCTGACTACTACAGAAAAACAATATAAAGAATTATTGAAAGATCAATTAAGGTGGCTTAATAGATACGGTCAAGCATTAAGGGAAAAAGCCCAAACACTATACAATAAAAGAATAAATCAGGAACTACCAACAAAAGTTGCAAATAGGTGTTGTGATTTTTCTTTGTTAGAGGAAAAATATAAGGATTTTATTCAAATTCAAATACAAAATGAAGAAATAGAAATTGAAAACAAAAGAATACAGGAATTATTGCCAAAATTAAGTTATATAAAGGATATTAGTGATTTATATTACATATATGAACGCCTTAACAATCAAGATAATTTTGAAAATGTTGCGAGATTGTTAGATAATCCAGAAAACAGTAAGAATATTTCTGAGATGTCAAAAGACGAAATAAATGATGTATTGTCACGGAATCTAACAAATGATGAAGTTATTAAAGAAGATATAAATTAACAGTTGGCATTTTTGCCAAAATATAAAAACTATGACAAGCTGAAATATGCTTGTCTTTATTTTTACTTGACAATGCAACTTTATTTAGTTAATATAGTATTTAGAAAAAAAGTAAATGAAGCCAATATAAACATTAAGGGGCTTCTTTTTTTATATTTATGAAAGGGTTGATGTTATGGCAAGTCAAGAAACAAGACAAATGGAATATGAGCATAAAAAAAGAGAATATGCAGACTACCTAAGAAGTAAAGCACAAGAAGTGGATCAACAGTCTTCTATTACTCAGGTACTTAATTATTATGGAATATCATTTAATAATAGCAGACAATGTTTGTGTCCATTTCATCAAGACTCAAAACCGTCTATGTCTGCCGAAAGAAATGACAAGTATGTGCATTGCTTTGTTGACAATCAAACTTGGTACACAATCAACTTTATTAAAGATTACGAAGCTAAAAACAATGGTAGAACCTTAGGACTTTATGACAGAATCAAAAAAGCGGTAGATATTCAGGGATTGAATATCGAAGTATTATCATTCAGAGAATACTTTAGTTTAGGTGAAAAAAAGATAAGTAGAGAAGAGGCAAGAAGTACAAGACTGAAAAATATAATGCAAGATGCAGCAAATGCAGCAAAAACATCTTTACTATCAAATGATACATTTGCAGCACAGAGTAGGGAATATTTAAAATCAAGAAATTTATCAGAAGCAACAATTAGGAATTTTAACATAGGTGTTGAATATAACAACAGAATGATTCGCCACCTAACAAATGAGAAAAGATATTCTACAGAGCAGCTCATTGATGATGGATTATTGAAAATTGATACGAATACAGGTGAGGTAAAAAATACTTTTAGAAATCGTGTACTTGTACCAATATGTGACGAATATGGAAGAGTAGTTGGCTTCGGCGGAAGAGTTCTGGATGATAGAAAGCCAAAATACCTGAATACAAGTGAAAATGAGATATTCCATAAGAGCAATATACTTTTCAATTATCATCAAGCTAAAACTTTTGCAAAAAATAATGAACTGGTAATTGTAGAGGGATATTTTGATGTTATATCTGCTTATGAAATGGGAATGAAGAATGTTACAGCTTTAATGGGTGTTGCATTATCAGAACAGCATATTGAACTTATTAAAAAACTCAATTGTGATGTTGTTATATGCCTTGATAATCCCAGCATTGATAAAGCTGGTAAGAATGCTATGGTGAAAATAGTTCCGCAGCTTTTAGAACAAGGAATAAATGTAAGTGTTTATGATACTGGAAAGCTCGGAACAAAATTAAAAGACTTTGGAGATTTTAACGAAAACGGTAAAACAAAAGAAGATGTATTTGCGACTAAAATTACAGGGTTTGAATTCCTAATGAAATACCATTATTTTGATGGTAAGGATTTAAGCGTTGAGAATGTTGCTAATAATTACAAACGCATTAAACGAGATGGACTTATAAAAAGTTCGTTGGATGAACTGAAATATAAAGAATATGTGCTTACTAATTCATCTATTGCAAGGGAGGATTACGAGAGTATTATTCATCCGCAGGAAGTCAAGATTGAAATTACGGATGATCGAATCGAAAAAGCAATGAGGATGAGGTTTGTACGGCTTATTAAGAAAGAAATACTTAGTATTGCTACGGCAAACAATAATAAGGAGCTTGTGAATTTCATTCAAAAAGGCAATTTAGCTGATGCAGATATATTAGAAGGAATGAACAATGAAAAATATTGTAGTGAGGATGGAAGAAATTTAGATCTTGAAGCATTTATAAACGAATATGTTATAAACTTAGAATCATATAAAAAAAACTTGATTCAAGAGGAAAATAGCTTATTAAATAAATTTAAAGAAATGCTTAATAATGTATGGACTTATGATGAGCTGAAAACGCCAATTAGAGTGTATCTAACAGAATCACAAAAAGAGCAAGTGCTGAAACAATACGAGCAATCATTCCCAGAAAAAGAAGCAAGAAAAGAGTTTGAGGATTATCCAGAGTTATATACTAAACTCTTTATTGCAAACGAAAAGGATGATTATGATAGAGTGGCTAAGCCTATGTCCAGCGTTCTCAGAGAAAGATGGAAAATGGAACAATTTAATTTAGGATATATGGCTCTTGTTCCATATAATGACTGCTTTTCCGATAGTATTACTACTGAGGAAAAAAAGAAAATCAGTCCAGAATATATTGCTCTTACAAAAGTTAAAGATATAGAAAGTAAGAACTATGGCAAACCAGTATATTATTTTAAATCGTTAGTTGTCTTTAATAATTATAATGGTGCAGAGAAAATCACTCTAACAAAAGAAAATTTTATTGAGCCACCTAATATCAAACAAGAAAAAAACAAACAGGTGGAAAAGACAACTGTTATTGAAAAAAATACTAAACAACCGCAAAGTATTTCAATAAATATTCCTTTGGTAAAGAATGAGTTTTTAAAAACAGGCAAAGGAATATATATTCTAACACCGAATGACAAGCAACAAGCGATATTTTTGGAAAATGGTCACTTTAAATTTGGTGAGGATACTATTGAATACAATGTAAATCATAAAAATTCAATTAGTTTATATAAACTTAGCATTGCTGGAGATTTTCAGACAAGAGAATTTGCTAAAAGGCTTGAAAGAAACGAGTTCCTGAAAACTTATAGAGGAATGTATTATAATAAACAAACAACAGAGCTGACTAATGAAGAAAGGAGTGCTTAAATATGGCAGAGGTACAAATAAAACAAGACTTCGATTCTTATTCAAGGAATTTACAGCATACACTTGAAGCGTTATTAAGAATAATAATGAGGTTTGTTCCACCAAGAGTTAAAGCAGCACTTAATTCCTTTTACAAGAATCACCTTGAAGGAATAAGAGCTGTTCAGAATGATGGACCGACTAAGGAGCTTGAAAAAATAACGAACCTATCTTATGAAGAAATGGTTGAAACAATGGCAAAATGCCAAAAAGATGATGTTGCCGTTATTGCATCAGAATTCAAAAAAGGTTATCAGAAGGACGAAAATGGCAACTATATTGTTGATGATGAATTAGGCAATAAAAAATCTGTTAGTAAGATGAAAAGTATTACAAAGGCTAACAGGAAAATACAATCATATACTAAGTTTCAGTCAAAATATAACATATTAAATGGATTTACTAATAGAAAAATTAGTAAATGGAACGAAGTGTATGACAAAGCAATCAATAGACACGAAGGTGCAAGATATAACCTTATTTTTAATAAGCGACAAGTAGGCTATATGGCGGACAGAATTGCCGATATTAAAAGCAAGAGAATTGGTATTACTAAAGAAGAGTTTTACAATGAACACCCAGAAGCTAAGGAAGCTGTTGAAAAAGCTATTGAAAAAGGCTTAGATCTAAACACAGAAGAATTAGGCGAGTGGGCTAAAGAGTTTGTAAATGAAGGAAATACCGATATATCCAACTTTAAAGATGATTATTTGATTCATACGGTAACAATGGAAGAATACACAAATATATATAAAGACTTAGATAATAATATTATTCCTTATGGTGTTGAATTAAACAAAAGCATTGATGGCAAGACAGATACGGTAAGAGTTTATATTCATTCAGAAGACCTTGAACAGTACCAAAAAGCAGGGCATCTTGATAAAGGTGTGCTGCAATCTTACGGGAAGAGAGATAACAAAACCAAAATATATAATGTTACCAGAAAAGAGGAAAAAGAAACAAAAGATATTATATTACCTCGTTCATCAATGGAACATTATATTTCTATGTTCAAAGGCAAAGATTTTGTTATAAATCTTAATGGAAACAATGAAAAGAACTTTGTAGCAAGAATGACATTAGATGAAGCAAAAGAGGTGTTGGCTTATCAAAAAAAAAGAAATCCAGTCCAAGAAAAGTTAGACGAAATTCGCCGTGAGAAAGAATTGGATGAGCTTGAAAATAAAATCAATGAAATTGAACAGGCAGAAAAATCTCAAAGCGGCGAGGAGATTAGCAAAACTGTTCAAGCTAATAACATTGAGAAAGTTCCAGCTAAAATCGAATATGATTCTTTATCAAAAGAGATAAAAGATAACCTAAAAGAAGTATATAAATTCGATAATGATAGTGAAGCAAAAGATTATTTTGATAATAATTGTCAGATTGAATTAGGTACGGACAAAAATGATAGGCGTTTAGGTGTAATTGTTACTGAAAAGAGTGCTGATGAAGAGTCAAAGTATTTTATTTATTCTAATGAACAAGAAAAAAGAATACTTCTTCCTGAAACAAAAGAAAATAGCGAAGAAAAGATAGTTGATAACAAAAACGATTCTACTGATGTATCTGATACAATCGAGGACAAAGATATGGAAATGGATATTGATGCAGATTAGAGAAGGGATGTGAGTAGATGCAAATAAAGAGAGAAAAGAAAAGCTCGATTTTAATACCTATAATTATTTTTGCTATTGTATTTTATATAGCAATTAGAATAATGACACAAGTAGAGTTAAATGATGGACGGTTTGAACTTGAAGTAATCAATAATGTTTTAGACACGATATATAAGATAAATACACCGTTATCATTGACTCAAAAAAACTTAGGCATATCGGGTGTAGCTGCACTTTTTGCATTGATGGTATATGAAACATATAGAACTTCATACAAGAAAAATATTCAAGAAAATACATACGGTTCTGCTGAATGGCAGTCACCGTCTACTCTAAAAAATAAAAAGGAAAAAAATATCGAAGATAATATTATTCTTACTTCAACAGAACAAATAAGCAAGAATATGAAGGTAAGTCATTTGAATAGACATATCTGCATAACAGGAAGACCGGGAACAGGTAAGTCTAAATTTTTCCTTGAGCCTAATATATTAAATGCTACAGGTTCATTTATTGCAACAGACCCTAAAGGAGAACTGCTGCGTGATTGCGGATATGCTTTAAAACAAAAAGGTTATGATATTCGTGTACTTGACCTTGAACACAAAGAAAAATCGAATCATTATAATCCGTTTTTATATATTCGTAAAGTATATAAAACAATATCAGATGATGATATTGAAAAAATAGGAGATAGCCCTGCACAAGAGTCACATTTAAAAGAAGATGATGTAATGATTCTTATAAATGTAATAATGGCAAATACAAAGTCAGAGCAGATACAAAATCAGACAGGAGATCCATTCTGGGAAAAGGCGGAGATTTTGTTTTTACAAGCAATATTTTATTATATACTTGAAGAATATAAGGATGAACCATTACAACAAAACTTCAAAACGGTTATGCGATTATTAAGATTGGCTGTGCCTAATCAAAAAGGCGAATCAATGCTTGATATGTTATTTAATAGATTTGAAGATGAATACGGTTCAGAACACATTGCAGTAAAGCAATGGAAGCATTTTAAAGTTGCATCAGCTTCACAAAAAATGATGAGTACAATCGTAATGACAGCTACAGCAAGACTTGGCTGCTTCAATATCAAGGAAATCGAAGATCTTGTTTCAACAGATAATATGGAACTTGACCGTATTGGTATGCCTATTGATGAAGAGGAATTGAAAATTGTTAATAGTAGAACACCGAAAAAGAGCAAGAATGGTAAAGTTGCGTATTTCATAAGAACCAAACCATCTGATAATACATTTAATTTTATTGCTACAATAATGTACACTCAAATATTTCAGATTATAGATGATAATGCCGAAAGATGCGGAGGAGTATTAGCAACACCGTTTGATATGTATATGGACGAATTTGCACAACTTGGTGAAATCCCGCTATTTGTTGAAGAACTTGCCTATGTTCGTGGACTTAATTGTGGTATTGCGATATTTCTTCAATCATTATCGCAGTTAAAAAAATATTATGAAAAAACTTGGGAAACAATCTTAGACTGTTGTGATATAACAATGCTTCTTGGTAGTAATTCAAAGGAAACATTGGAATATTTTGTGACCTTACTTGGCAAAAAGACTTGGTACAAAAAGAGTTCGGGAAGGACATTCTCTCGGCAGGGGAGCAGCTCACATAACTGGGATGTTGTTGGGCGTGAACTTGCAACAATCGAAGAACTCAAAAATCTCGGTTTTGGTAACTGCGTATTATTTATTACTAACATCGGAGCTTTTTATAGTAAACTTTACGATATAAAAAAGCATCCATATTATCCATTGATGTATGATTCTTGGAATCCTAAACAAAAGCAATATTATTATTCACATAACGGCAACAAGGAAGAGGATACCAATAGTGTTGTTGGAATTATGAAAGAATTGGGTTTTGATAATTGTGAGGAAATTCCTTCTCCAGAAATCGAAGAACTCACAGATGAAGAGTTAAAAACAATTGATGTTCTGGATGATATGGCAATGTTAAGTGACTTGGTATCAAGTAAAAAATCATAGAAAGAAGGGTATAAAATGAATAAATGTAAAAAAATATTATCTGCAATATTGTCAATAGTAATGATATTTACCTGCCTTCCTGTAACCGTATTTGCAACAGAGTGTAACGGTGAAGAATATCACAACTGTATTGTAGAAGATGGATACTTAAAATGCACAAATTGTGGTGTGAAGGTCAAGCTTAGCGTTAATAATCTTGATTTATCAAAACCATACAATTATGATTTTGATGATGTTAATAATAAGGATTGGGATGGTACATTAAGTTCTTTTGTATTTAATGTTGATGAAGAAACTTTGTATGAATTTGACTTTTCAAAATTAAAAATAAGTAATAGTGATTCTGTTATAAAATTGGTTAAATATAATACGCCAATAACTAATAATGAATTGATAGTCCGTTCGTTTAATTACGGTGCATATCCTACACCTCAATTATTTAAATACTACAATACGGATACGGACTCTCCGAATGAAAACGCACCGAAATTGTCAAATGATTTCTTAACATTATTTAGTCTTAATTACAGTAATCCTCATTGGTGGGATGAACAATATGAGAATGATATTGTAAATAAAGATTATAATTATGATGATGTGTTTTCGTTAGAATATGATGGTGATACAAAATCAATCAAAGCATATGTTAATTCATCTGTCATAAAGGAAGATTGTTTTCAAAATGATTCAATTAAAGATACTTTGAAATTAACAAGCGGACAATATGTATTGTTTGTAACGAATTGGTATTATACAGGAGAACCTAATTTTACAGGTAGTTTTACTATATCAAAATGTTGTAATCATATTTATAATAATACAGTAACTAAATCTGCTACTTGTACTGAAACAGGACAAAGAACATATACTTGTTCACTTTGCGGAGATACATATACAGAAACTATTAAAGCTTTAGGGCATAGTTATAAAGAAGTGCTTGTTGACAATGAAAATTTCAAAGAAATATGTACAAGATGCGGTGATACGAAATTGTATAAAAAAATAGATGATTGGACTATTACTTATGATGACAGTGACAATACTTGTATGCTTTATCAATATAGTGGCTCAGACACGGTATTATCGCTACCTGAAACATTAGGCAAATACCGTGTTGTCGGTATGTACGAAAATGTATTTAAAGACAGTACAGCGGCTGTTACTGAAATAACAATTCCATATACATATACTCAAATAAAAGGTTTGGAAGAATTAAAACAGCTTAAAACTATTAAAAGCCACGAATTGTCTGATGAATATATCGGTAAGGATTTCTTCAATTATGCTTATAAGAATAATATAAACTTTAATGACCTTTGTGAAGGAAATTGGTACGCAGAACAAGACTGTACGAAATATAAAGGTAATGTTTACTGTAAAATATGTGGATATACAGAAGAAATGGATTCACATAGGCAATATTTTTATAGTAGTCATAATTATGTTGTAAGTGATAAAAAAGATGGCAAAATAACTTATACTTGTACCCAATGTCCTAATACTTATACAATTGAATGTAAACATTATAATGCTAAATATGACAGTCATATAGCTGCAAACTGCCAACACGGTGAATACGACATTTATAAGTGTCCTGATTGTGATAGTGAAATTAAAAGAAACGAAAGTCCTAATCTTGGAGAACATAATTGTGTTATAAAAGACCATAAAGCTGTATGTACTGTGTGTGGCAAAGAAAAAGTATATAAAACTTATGATATTGACAATTTAGAAAAGCAATATACTCTTTCGGGTAATGAAATTTCGTATTATGATAGTAACAATCAAAAGAACGAAAACCGCTATAATTGCATTAAAATACAAATTAACAAAAATAATACGCCTGTCTATTTTTACAACAAAACTGAAGAATTGTTTGAATCTGAATCGTTTAATTACAGTCCACTAAAATTAAGAATTCTTGATGATAAGGTTATTCCACAAAATAAAATTGACTACTATTTCTTGTTAAAAACAAATTCAGATTATGATATGTTAAAATCATTAAGTGATATTTATGGCGATGACAATACATTTAAACAGTATATTTACGACAATAGTAAAAAAATCAAACTTAATGAGGTAAATATATTTAATAACTATGAGCCGATTTATTTGGATAAGGGTACATATTATTTGGATATTAGCGATGAATTTAATATGAAAAGTGAAATTGCAATATCGAATGAACCGATTTTCAAGTGCAAATCTAACATCAGTTTTGACAATCCTGATGATTATCAAAAGAAGTATAACGAAATAAGTGAAAGTCTTCCAGATAAAGTTTCTGATGAACAATATGACGAAGCTTTTAAAGATTTGACTACATATAATAATTCGCATAGATTTGTTTATTATAAGGCTGAAAAGTTAGTTGATAATGTAACTAACTATCAATTTTATGGCGGATCAGGATTGTATAACAAAAAAGTAACACATAGTGATGAGGGTGTAATTATTTCGATGATATGTGAATATTGTGGAGAAATTATACACGGTATTTATGGAAATGATGCTTATAATAATGCTGAAAACTTTGGTGTCATATTCAATAAACCGAATGTAACAGTATCTTCTGATGAACTTCCAACAGAAATTGCTAATAATCAACATAATTATTCGTATTCATACAAAGAACCGACTTGTTTAAATGATGGGTATAAAAAATGGCAATGTAAAGATAGTATTCAACCAAATTATGTTCTTATAAATGGTTCGGGGCAAAATTCATTTATCTTTGATTATTGTAAATTCAAAGATGATACGCCAGTAGATTTAACCACTCTTACTTTTGAAGAATGTGTATATTGGTACAATGAATATTATAAAGAAAAAGGAAGAGATTTTGTTACGGATTATCCACTCGTAAAATCAATTTCAGGTATTTTACTTAATTGTACAGATGACAAATTTCCAATTGAAGCATTTTATAAATTCTTATTAAATCACAATCCAAGTGAACCACAGTATTGTGATGCAGAATTAACAACGAAATTACCATCATTATCAGGAAAAAAATATCAACATAACTTTACTTATACATACACACCTAATTATGACGATACACACTACAAATACGGTACTTGCAAGAATGAGGGCTGTTATTCATCTTTAACAGAAAAAGACCTCTATCGACTTTCTGAGGACGATTTAGCTAATCTTAAACTTGATTATTATGGATATAGTAAAAATGATAATGAAAAATGGTATAAAAATGATGAAAACGGAAAGCAAATATTAGTTGATAAGGAAAGTGACGAATTTATATTAGACAAAGAAGGAAACAAAATTAGTATTCCTACAATAACAGAAGGGAATGAAGAATGTACTTATGATGATAAATGTACCTGCATCTATTGTGGTGCTATACATCACAAAGTTATTATCAGCAAAATATCAGATTATGTTGAACCTACAACTACATCCGAAGGCTCTTATATTGTAACAGACTTTTGCAAAAAATGTGGTACAATTATCAATGTTAAAAAGGTTATCCTTCCAAGATTGCCTGAACAACAGCAAGAGCCTGTTTTACCTGTTACTCCCGAAGAACCTTCTATTGATATTTCTATTCCTACGGAACAGACCAACACAAATACAAGTATTCCTGATGAACAAAAGAAAATAGAAGTTGTCAATACAGGTGATAATTTGTCCATTGTCAGCTCAACTGAAAAGGCAATATTACTATTTGCGTTAGTTGGTTTATTAAGTATCGTTTCAAAAAGTAAAAAAATTAGAAAATATAAAAATTAAAGAAGATATGGCAATTTCAAAGAAGCTTAACAAGTGAAGCAATCTCAAATAATTTATTATCTTGTATGGGGGGGTGATAAAGTGAAGAAAAAAATATTAAAAAGTGTATGGATTATAATGTTTGTAATTGCGGTAGGTGCTTTAGTTTATGAAATCATTATGATACATAACTCTTATCAGCAATATAAGGAGATTGACGATACAAATGATGAAATTATAAGTACATACACTAAAGACACCTCAAAATCGCCCACAGACGATTTTACAGTAGATTGGGAAAAACTGCTAAGCGTTAATAAAGATATTATTGCGTGGATCAGGATTCCAGATACAAACATAAATTATCTTGTAGTTCAAGGAAAAAGCAATAGTCAATATTTAAGAAAGAATATATATGGGAATTATTCTTATGGTGGTTGCTTATTTGTTGATAGTTCTACGCAAAAGCCATTTGAGAATATGAATACTATCATTTATGGACATAATCTTATGAATGGTTCAATGTTCTCAGGACTAAAAAAATTCAGTAATAATGAATATGCTAATAGTCACAAGAAAATTTATATTTATTTACCAAATGGAATTACAAGAACATATAAAGTATTTGCTTTTTATACAATAAAGGCAAATGATTATAGAGTATATGATTCAAATGTTGAAGACTTGTCGGAATATTATCAAATTATTACCGAGAACAATCAATTATCATTAGATGATAGTAGTGACAATAATAATCCAGTATTAACTTTATCAACCTGTACAAACAATAAGGAAGACGAGAGATATATATTACAAGCATATTTAGACTTTTAAATGCTGGTAATATCGTCTGTGCGGCGAAATAGCAAGACTTAATAAATAAGTAATGAAGTTAGTCAAGACAAGTTAAAA
>ULXZ01051806.1_pt1 | contig 15965 bp, 14 predicted proteins | sample 1961701 | NCBI WGS metagenome assembly ULXZ01 (sample SAMEA4835850, study PRJEB28245) | human gut metagenome | biome: gut microbiome; material: fecal sample | place: Denmark | collected 2008 | reverse complement strand
CCGCCGTTTCCGTTATGTTCGGGATCGTCGAAGAGGACGGAACGCGCGTCTTTCGTGAAGTGTTTATTGTGATCGGGCGCAAGAACGGCAAAACGCTTTTTGCGTCCGCCGTCATTGCGTACATGGCGTATCTTGACGGCGAATACGGCGCGAAAATATATTGCCTTGCGCCGAAGCTGGAACAAGCAAACATCGTTTACGATAACTTCTATCAGATGATTAAAAAAGAACCGGAGCTTTCCGACCTATCGAAGAAGCGCCGTTCCGATATTTACATCGAAGAAAGCAATACCGCGATCAAGCCGCTTGCGTTCAACGCGAAGAAATCCGACGGCTTCAATCCGCATTTAGTCGTGAACGATGAAGTCGCGTCGTGGCGCGGCGACGGCGGCTTGAAGCAGTACGAAGTTATGAAATCCGCGCTTGGCGCGCGCCGCCAGCCGATGATCCTTTCGATCTCAACGGCGGGTTACGAAAACGACGGTATCTTCGACGAATTGATGAAGAGATCGACAGCGTTTTTGAAGGGAGGAAGCAAGGAACGCCGCCTTCTTCCCCTGCTTTACATGATCGACGACGTGGAGAAATGGAACGACCTTGAAGAGCTTAAAAAAGCAAATCCGAATATGGGCGTTTCCGTTTCGCCGGACTTCTTCAAAGAGGAAATCGCCGTCGCCGAAATGAGTATGTCGAAGCGGGCTGAATTCCTTACGAAGTATTGCAATATCAAGCAGAATTCTTCCGTCGCGTGGCTTGATTACGTCGTTGTTGACGGCGCAGGAATTCACGCGAAGCTGGAGGATTTCAAGGACAGTTACGCCGTGGGCGGCATAGACCTTTCGCAAACAACGGACTTGACCGCCGCTTCCGTCGTGATTGAGCGGGACGGCGTTCTATATGCCTTCGCACAATTCTTTATGCCCGCAAACCGCCTTGAAACGGCGCAAGCGATTGACGGCGTACCGTATGACATATTCGTAAAGCAAGGGATCGTCAAGCTATCCGGCGAAAACCACGTCGATTATCACGACGTTTACGAATGGTTTTCTATGCTTCGGGATCAGTACGGAATATATATCTTGAAGATCGGATACGACCGCTATTCCGCGCAATATCTGATCGACGAATTGAAGAATGCGGGCTGGCAGACGGACGACGTATGGCAGGGTGAAAACCTTGCGCCCGTGATCCGTGAGTTTGAAGGCGTTATCAAGGACGGCAATTTCAAGATTGCCGAAAATAACTTGTTGAAAGCGCACTTCCTCAACGTCGCATTGAAGCACAACATGGAAACGCGGAAGTTCCGTCCCGTGAAGATCGAACAGCGGGCGCGAATTGACGGCTTCGTTTCCGTGATCGACGCGCTGACCGTGCGGCAGAAATATTATAACGAAATCGGCGAAATGCTCAAAAATGCGGGGTGATAAAAACATGGGAATTTTTGAAACTATCTTCCGGAAGCCGAAAGCCGACTTGAAGGCGGAAGGCTATTTCAAAATGCTAAACGGGTACACGCCCGTTTTCAGCAACGCGCCGGAAAGTATTTACGAAATGGAGCTTACGCGCGCGGCGATACATTCGTTCGCGTCCTTCGCTTCAAAGCTGAAACCGGAGATCAGCGGCACGGCGCAAAAGAACCTTGAACGGACGTTGCAGTTCAAGCCTAATCCGTTCATGGATACATCGAAGTTCATTTACAGGATCGCGACGATCCTTTCGGTGAATAATACTTGTTTCATTGTTCCGATCGAAGATGAATTTGGCGGGCTGATCGGGTATTATCCCCTGCTTCCTCAACGGTGCGAAGTTGTCGAGTACAACGGCGCGCCGTTTTTGCGTTATACGTTCGGGAGCGGGCAGAAAGCGGCGATCGAGTTTGAACGCGTCGGCGTTATGACACAGTTTCAGTATACCGACGATTTCTTCGGCGAGAGTAACGCCGCGCTTCGTCCTACAATGCAGTTGATCCATACACAAAATCAAGGAATTATCAACGGCGTTAAAAATTCGGCTTCTATTCGTTTCTTGGCGAAGGTTGCAAATATGTTGAAGCCGGAGGACATCACGAAGGAGCGAAAACGCTTCACGGCGGATAACCTTACAGCGGAAAATCAGTCGGGAATGGTGATCTACGACGCGAAGTTTGCAGACGTGAAGCCGATTGAAAGCAAGCCGTTCACGGTCAACGCCGCGCAGATGGCGCAGATCAACGAAAATGTGTTTAACTACTTCGGCACGAATGCGGGCATTCTGCAAAATAAATATACAGAGGACGAATGGAACGCGTATTACGAAGGCAAGATCGAGCCTTTCGCAATCCAGCTTTCGCTTGTTATGTCGAATATGACGTACACGGCGCGGGAATTGTCCTTCGGGAACGCGATCACGTTTACCGCAAATCGCTTACAATATGCAAGTAATCAAACGAAGCTGAATATCAGCACACAGTTATTTGACCGTGGCTTGCTGAACCGCAACGGAGTTATGGACGTATGGAGCATACCACACGTTGAGGGCGGCGAGAAATATTATATCCGCAAGGAATACACGGAAGTTTCAGAATTGGGAAAGGAGGTTACACCAAATGCCGGTGGTGAAGGAACGGGAGTACCGACAAATGTTCCAGCCGTTGATGATCCCGCAGGGGACGACGGAAAAGAGGTTTGACACCGATTTTTACGTTGAAGGCTTCGCGACAACGTTTGATAAACCGTATGTTATGTACGAATACGGCGGGATCGAATATTGCGAAGTGATCGACCGGAACGCGCTTGTCGGCGCGGACTTATCCGACGTTATTATGCAATTCGATCATTCGGGTATGGTTTTCGCCCGAAACAAGATGGCAAAGAACAAGCCGCCTTCCCTGCTTTTAGAGCCGCAGGAAAGCGGCTTGTTTATTGCGGCAAATTTGAGCCTTACGGAAGAAGCAAAGCGCCTATATGCAAGCATTGACGCGGGCTTAATTTGCAAAATGTCGTGGGCGTTCACGGTATCCGAGGACGCATATAACAAAGACACGCACACAAGAACGATCTTGAAGATCAAGAAGGTTTACGACGTTTCCGCCGTGAGTTATCCGGCGAACGCCGATACCGATATTTCCGCGCGTTCCTACTTCGACGGAGTGATCGAAGCAGAGAAGCGGGAGACGTTAGCGCGGAAGGCACAAATCCTAAAAATCAAACTTATGATGGAGGTTTAACACAATGAGAATTAAAGAGATTGAAGCCCGTCTTGCGGCTATCAAGCAGGACATTGAAGCCCGTGGCGAGAGCATGACCGCCGAGGAAATCAACGCGCTGGAGCAGGAAACCGCACAGCTTACCGAAGAGCGCGCTGGACTGATTGCCGCCGCAGAGAAGCGCAACGGCATTCTTGACAATATCGCGAAGGGTGCGGGCATTGTTTCCCGTTCCTTCCAGCAGAACAACGGCGAGAACAACACGCCCGACGATCCCTTCGGTACGCCCGAATATCGTTCCGCGTGGCTGAAAAACCTTCGCCGCCTTCCGCTGAACGACGCAGAGAAGCGCGCATTCAGCAACGCCAGCGGAGCGGGCGCAGAGGTTATCCCGACGCAGACCGCAAACGAGATCATTAGCAAGGTGAAGAAACTTGCGCCCATGCTGAACGAAGTTACACTTCTGCACGTCAAGGGCGCTGTAAAGTTCGCGATCGAAGGCACGAACAACGCCGCCGCGATCCACACCGAGAACGCAAGCATTACCGCCGCCGCTGACACGCTGACCACCGTTTCCCTTTCCGGCTATGAAATCGTCAAGCTGGTTCAGATTTCCGATACGGTAATGACTATGAGCATTTCCGCGTTTGAAAGCTGGATCGTCGATATGCTGGCGGAAGCTATCGCCCGCAAAGTCGAAGATTTGCTTATCAACGGCACGGGTTCTTCCCAGCCGAAGGGCATTGACAAGGCGAACACTTGGGGCACGACAAACAGCGTTACCGTTACAAAGACGGGCGCACTTTCCGCCGCAAACGTCCAGACGCTGATCGGGCTTCTGCCTTCCGGCTACGACCGCAACGGCAAGTTCGTTATGAACAAGAAAACCTTGTTCACCGACTTTATGCCGTTGCAGGACAACAGCAAGAACCACATTGTAACCGTTCAGAACAACGCGTACTTCGTGTACGGCTATCCCGTTCTTCTGTCTGATTACGTAGCGGATCACGAAGCCTTCTTGGGCGACTTCAAGAAGGTTTGCGCGAACCTTGCTGAAAATATCGGCGTAAAGAGCGCATACGACATCGACACGAACAGCTACAAGTATAGCGGTATTGCGATCTTCGATTGCGCACCCGCTATCGGCGAAGCCATCGTGAAGCTGGTCAAGGCGACCGACTAAAGCGGGAGGGCTGACAAATGCTTGACAAGGTAAAGCTGGCGTTGCGGTTGAGCGGGACGGCGCTTGACGGCGAAGTTTCCGATCTCATAAACGCGGCGATTGCCGATCTTCGCCTTGTCGGTATCAACATTCCGGCGGAAGCGGGATCGTCCAGTAAAACGCTGGGCGATCCCCTTCTTGATCGGGCGGTTGTGCTTTATGCAAAGGCGGAATTCGGCTTCAATGACGACGCGGAGCGCTACCGCAACGCATACGACTATTTGAAATGCGCGCTATCGCTGGCGGCGGATTATATCGAAGGCGAGGTGGCGACGGAATGAGATGGGGCGAACAAATAACCTTGATCGCGCTGTCTGATCCTTCGCCGCGCACGAACGAACACGGCTTCCCCGTCGCCCGTACAGAAACTGCGACAACGGTTTTCGCCGACAAAAAATCCGTAGGACACACAGAGTTTTACGAAGCGCAGAACGCAGGGTACAAAGCGACGTTGAAGTTTGACGTTCATTCCTTCGAGTATGAGGAACAGCAGATCGTGGAATATCCCGTTTCGAGCGGGAAGCGATACCGCGTACACAGAACGTATTTACACGGCAACGGGGAATTTACAGAATTGACGCTGGTTGATCTTCCGGAAGCGGAAGGGGGCGGCGGCGATGGCTAAATTCACCATAACGGGGCTTGACGACGTACAAGAAGCCTTGCTTCGGCAAGAAGCGATCGCGGTGGCAGCAGTTCCGGAAATGTTAGAAGCTGGCGGCGAAGTGATGAAAGGCGCGTTTCAAGCGGAAACGTCAAAACTAAACAGCACGGGCAGAAGCACGGGCGCGTTAACTGCTTCGATCAAGGTATCGGCAGTAAAGGAGCGTAACGGCGGAAAATACATCGAGATTGCGCCGACGGGAAAAGATCGGCACGGTGTACGCAACGCGGAAAAAGGCTTCGTGCTGAATTACGGGCGTTCTAATATGCCCGCGCGTCCGTGGTTCACGACAGCGAACGAAAGCGCGGCGGGCAACGCAATATCAGCTATGCGCCGCGTATGGGAGGGAAAGCAAAATGAACGTTGACAGCATTTTGAAAGCGTTGCTTGACAAGCTGGGCGTTCCCGTCGAACGTCTGAAATACGGCGGGAGGGCGGATTGCTTTATCGTCTATCAGCTTGTCGTGGGACGCGACACGTTCTTTTCAGATGATGAAGAGGACGCGCAGGAATACACGTATCAAATTCACATTTATTCAAAGACGGACTATTTCGCAATTCTCCAGCAAATGAAAGCGGCGCTAAAAGCGGCGGATTTCTACGGCTGGACGATAGACGCAGAAACGTTCGAGCAAGACACGGGGTATTATCATATTACCGTGCAAATCAAGTATATGGAGGTATGACAAATGGCAACAATCGGATTGCGCGATCTCTATCGCGCGCCTATTACGATCGGCACGGACGGCGCGGAGGAATATGGAACGCCAGTACGTATGGCGAAGGCGATTTCGGCGGAGCTTTCCGTGGAAGTAGCCGAAGCGATCCTTTATGCCGACGACGGCGCGGACGAAGTTGTAAAAGAATTCGTTTCCGGAGAAATTACGCTGAACGTGAACGATCTTCTTCCGGCTGACTTTGCCGCCCTGCTTGGGCAGAAGCAGGACGCGGACAAGGTTGTCTACGGTGCAGACACAGACGAAGCGCCGTATTTCGCAATCGGCTTCCGCGCGAAGAAAGCGGGCGGAACGTACAAGTACATTTGGCTTTACAAAGTCAAGTTTGCCGTTCCGGACGAAAACTATACCACGAAGGGCGACAGTATCGAATTTACCACGCCGGAGATCGTCGGGCAGTTCATCAAGCGTTCCGACGGCTTGTGGAAGGCTGAACACGTCGCAGAGCCTACGAACAGCGTGGCGGCGGCTTGGTTTACTACCGTTCGCGAACCGAATAACGCGGGCAGCTGATCGAAATTGAAAGGAGGAACGGCGGGGAGCTTGAAAAGGCTTCCCGCCTTATTCTGTTATGAGTGCAATTAAAGACGGACGCTTCCCGATCGTACTGGACAAGGAAAGACACCTTCTTTTCAGTTTGAACGCGATCGACGAAATGCAGGATAAATTCGGCGGCTTTGATCGCCTTGATACCGTGCTTTCCGGAAAGGACAGCATTAAAAATCTTCGCTGGATTTTGACCGTGCTTTTGAACGAGGGTGCAGAGGACGACGAAGAACCGCTTACCGAAAAACAGGTGGGCAAGCTCATTCATACGGGCAATTTTGCCGAAGTGAAAACGGCGATCTTTAAGTCGTTCACACTTGGCAATACCGGAACGACCGAACCGTCCGAAAGGGACGAAGAGGACGACGAAGAGGACGACGGAAAAAACGCGACGGCGGGCAAGGAATAATAGACATTGCCCGCCTTCTTTATATCGGCGTAACGCTTTTGCGGTGGAGCGAAGCCGAAGTATGGCGCATGACACCGTATAAAATTTTGACGCTTTTCAAAATCCATCGTGAATTCAATCCGGATCGTTTTAAGCCCGATCCGAAGGAAGTTGACATCGACGACGTGTTAGGGGGGATATAAATGGCGAAAGAAGAGCAGATCAAAACATCGATCGACCTTACTGGCGAAAGAGAGTATAGAAACGCTTGCAAAGCAATAAATTCTTCTCTACGCGAAATCGGTTCAGAAATGAAACTGATTACGGCGGAATTCGCCGGAAATGCGGACAGTACGGAAGCGCTGACAAAGAAGCAGGAGGTTTTGCAAAAGTCGCTTGACGAACAGGCGAAAAAAGCGGCGGCGGCGGAAGCGGCATTGGAGAAAATGCGCGCGGCGGGCGTTGATCCGACAAGCACGGCTTTTCAGAAAATGCAAACAAACCTAAACAACACGAAGGCGGAAATGGTTAAAACACAAGCGGAGATTGACGGAATAACCGCGAGTTTGAACAAGACCACGCCAGCGTCGGAGCAATTCGCCGCAGAAGCCGCGAACGTGGATAAACAATTAGGGCTTCTTGCTTCCGAAATGAAGGTTGTTTCGGCGGAGTATGAGAACAACGGAGATAGCGCGCAAGCGCTGAAAGCAAAACAAGAAGTTCTGAAACAGGTATTCGCAGAACAGCAAAAAAAGGTTGAAGCGTTGGAAAAGGCGTACAGATCGGCAACGGTTGAATACGGCGAGAATTCCGACGAAGCGCTTGAATTGAAGCGGAGTTTGAACGAATGTACCGCAGAAATGAAAAGCACAAAGAACCAAATTGACAAGATCGACGACAGCTTGAAGAAATCAAAAATAAGCTGGGAGAGCGTCGGAAGCGCAGTTGCGACAGGCGCAAAAGCATTCGCCGTGGGGCTTGCTACGATTGCCGCCGCCGCTGGCGCGGTTGCATACAAGCTGGGAACGGCGGTTGTTGAAAGTTTTGGAGATTATGAACAGCTTGTCGGCGGCGTTGAAACACTATTCGGAGCGGGCGGAAAATCGCTGGAGGAATACGCAAAAAGCGTCGGGAAGAGCGTTGACGAAGCCCGCGCAGAATATGACAAACTTATTTCCGCGCAGGAAACGACGCTTTCAAACGCTGACAACGCCTTCCGAACGGCGGGACTTTCGGCAAACGACTACATGGAAACCGTAACGAGCTTTTCCGCCGCGCTTGTATCCGGCTTGGGCGGCGATACTGAAAAGGCGGCGAAACTTGCCGATCTTGCTATTACGGATATGTCGGACAACGCAAACAAGATGGGGACAGACATTTCCGCCATTCAAAACGCGTATCAAGGCTTCGCGAAGCAGAATTACACAATGCTGGATAACTTAAAGCTGGGTTACGGCGGTACGCAATCCGAAATGATCCGGCTTATCAATGACAGCGGCATTCTTGAAGAGAAGATCACAAGCCTTGATAATGTTTCCTTCGACCAAATGATCCTTGCTATTCACGAAATACAGGATCAAATGGGCGTGACAGGAACAACGGCGGAGGAAGCGACGAAAACAATTCAAGGCTCTATGAATTCGCTTTCCGCCGCATGGTCAAACCTTATTACGGGGCTTGGCAACGCGGACGCGGATATTCAAAAGCTGGTTGACGACGTAGCGGAATATTTAGGATACGTAATCGACAATATAACGCCAGTTGTGCAAAACATCGTGAAGGCACTTCCGACGCTATTAAACGGCGTTGCGGAGAATGTCGGCAAACTGCTTCCGACGATATTAACGGCGGTTGTCGATCTATTCAAGTCGATATTGTCAACGCTTCTATCGCTTATTCCGGAGTTAATCCCCGTTATCGTTGAGGCGGTTATGACGGTTGTTGACACGCTGATTGAAAACTTGCCGTTGCTTGTTGAAGCGGCGGCGCAGTTAATTTTGGAGCTTGCGACGGGAATTGCAAAAGCCCTTCCGACGCTTGTTCCGACCGCCGTTGACGTTATAATGAAAATCGTGCAAACGCTGATCGACAATATCCCGTTGCTGATCGACGCAGCATTACAGCTTATAACAGGGCTGGCGCAAGGAATTATAAACGCGATACCGGTTATTGTTGCCGCGCTTCCGCAAGTAATTTCAAGCCTTATCGACGGGTTGCTATCGGCGATCCCGCAGATCATTCAAGCGGGTATCGACCTTCTGACGGCGCTTGTTACCGCCCTTCCGGAAATTATAGCCGCAATCGTAGAAGCGATCCCACAGATCATAGACGGGATTATAACGGCACTTACGGAGAATATACCGCTTATCATTCAAGCGGGAATTGATCTTCTTGTCGCGCTCATACAGGCGTTGCCGGAAATCATCGTGACGATCGTTCAAGCGATCCCGCAGATAATCAGCAGTATTGTAAACGCGCTGATCGGGAATATCGACCAAATCATTATGGCGGGCGTTCAGCTTTTTGTGGCGCTCATTCAGAATTTGCCGACGATCATAGTTGAAATTGTGAAGGCAGTTCCGCAGATTGTTTCCGGCATTGTGCAAGCGTTCGCGTCGCTGGGCGGCGAAATGATAAACGCGGGCGCAAACCTTCTTCACGGCTTGTGGGAAGGTATCAGCGGCGCGGCTTCGTGGTTGTGGGAAAAGGTATCCGGCTGGGCTTCGTCCCTTGTTTCGGGTATCAAGGACTTCTTCGGCATTCATTCCCCGTCAACGGTATTCGCCGAAATCGGCGGCAATATGGCGGACGGCGTGGGCGTAGGCTTCACCGACAACATGGGCGGCGTTGAAGGCGATATGACCGCCGCAATGGGCGGCGCGGGCGCGCTGACGGCGGCGGAAGCAGTAAACGCCGTGAACAACGGTATTATTGCGAACATTGAAGGATTGTCCGGAGCGGTGAACGCGATCGTCGAGCGGGTTATTACCGGATTGACGGCGCAAGCACAGCGTTTCAATCAAGCCGGACAGGACTTCGACAAGAACATAGCTTCCGGAATGGTAACGGCGATCGTGCAGATCACGCAGAAAATCCCGCAGATCGTACAAAGCATTATTACCGCATTCACGGCGCAACATCAAAAGTTCGTAACCGAAGGAACGAACATCGACAAGAGCATAGCGCAAGGCATGATCGCGGGTATCCCGCAGATCACGGGCAAGGTTGCACAAATCATTCAGCCCATTATTACCGCCCTTCGCTCTTACGTATCGGAGTTCACGGCGGCGGGCGAAGAGATGGTGCGCGGCATTTGGCGGGGCTTTCAAAATATGTCCGGCTGGCTGGAAAGCAAAGTGCGGTCAATGATGAGAGAGATCGTGGCGGCAGTTGAAGCAGAAATGCAAATCAATTCCCCGTCGAAGGTTTTTGCCCGTATCGGCTCTTACATGGCGCAGGGCTTGGGCGAGGGCTTCGCCCGCGAAATGCGCGACGTTGAAAGCACGATCCGCCGTGAAACATCGAACGCCGTTCCCAAATTCCGTTCCGAAGAGGGGCGCGACAAGCGCGGCGGCAGTACGCCTTCCGTTGAAGTCGTGCAAAACATCTATGCAAACGAAACGAGCTACGCCGAACAGCAAAGACAGGCGGCGCGGCAGTTCCGGCAGATCGCGCGGGAGGTTATGGCATGAGGACGCAAGAAAAATTGATTTACACGAACGAGCGCGGGGAAAGCATAGAGTTTTCCCCCGCTTCTTCGTATCACGTAAACTTCAAGGACGTTACCGGACTTTCCGACGTGCGGAACGCTATTTATAGTACAAACAGCATGGGGCAGGACGGCGACACGTACTTGGGGTATCGGATCGAAAGCCGCGATATTGACATCGTGGGTTACATCAAGGAGCGGGACAAGCAAGCGGCGCAGAACCTACGCCGGAAGCTGAACCGCATATTAAATCCGCAGTACGAAGCAACGTTGACGTATGTTTTCGGCGACTTCCGGCGGGTGATCGGGTGCAAGATCGACGACGCGCCGATCTTCAAGCGAAAGCCGATCTTCGAGCAATTCACGGTTAGTTTGTCTTGCCTTAATCCGTTTTGGAGAGAGGAAACGGAAACACGCGAGGACATAGCAACGTGGATCGGCGGCTTTGAATTTCCAGTTCCGGACGGGCTGGAGCTTTACGACGGGTGGGAAATCGGCTATCGCCAGCCGTCGCTGATTGTGAACGTCTACAATTCCGGCGACGTGAAAAGCGGTATCCGGATCGAGTTCCGCGCGATCGGCGCGGTTACAAATCCCGTATTGCTGAACGTCGATACACGGGAGTTTATCAAGCTGAATATTTCGCTTGTAGCGGGCGACGTTTTAACCGTTTCCACGGGCTACGGTGAAAAAGCCGTGAAGCTGAACCGTGGCGGCGTAATTACTGACGCGTTCCGCTATCTCGACGTTGATAGTTCGTATTTGCAGATCGCCGTGGGCGACAATCTCTTCCGTTATTCAGCGGACGCGAACGCCGAAAATCTCGAAGTTTCGATCTATCATAATAACTTGTATTTGGGGGTGTAGCGCGGTGGAATTATACGTTTATAGCCGTGATATGACACTTCAAGGGATCGTCGAAAAGATTTCGTCCTTGATATGGACGCGGCGTTATTGGAGTTGCGGCGAATTCAAGTTGCTTGTTCCCTTCACGGAGGATCACGCCCGCTTGCTGGTGAAGGAAAATATCATCATCAAGCGCGGCGGGAAAGAAGCGGCGGAAATCCGCTATATTCACATTACGAAAAATTCACAGGGCATGGAGGAAATAGAGGTTCAAGGAAAGTTCCTGCTTTCGTGGATCGGCAAGCGCATTTTGACAACGCAGATCATCACGAAGGACACGACACAGAACATTCTATACGCCATTGTGAAGCAGACTTGCACGAACGCAGGAGCGGCGCGCAATATCCCGAATTTCAGCATATCCACGACCGACGCAGACACCGGAAGCGGGCAGATCGACTATACTTCCGAACAGTACGTGAACGCCCAGCTTGCGGCGGAAACGGCGGCGAAGGCGGCGAAGCTGGGTATTCGGGTTACAACAAACGCACGGACGGGAAAGCACACCTTTTCCGTTTACAAAGGGCGCGACCTTACGGCGGGAAATGCCGCAGGAAACGCGCCTTGTATCTTTTCACAGGAATTTGACAACATCGTGGAACAGGAATACACGAACAGTATTGAAAACCTTAAAACAACGGCTTACATCGGCGGAGAGGAAAAAGAAGGCGTAACGCGGAAGGTTGCGGAAGTCGGAGGAAGCGCGGCGGGGCTTTCCCGCGACGAAGTTTTCATCAATGCAACGGACATCGTGCAGGAATACGAAAACGAGAGCGGGCAGACCGTAACGCTTACAACGGCGCAGTATTTAGCGCTTCTTTCCGCGCGCGGCGTTGAAGAGCTGGAGCAATACGCGGAAACGCTTGCTTTCGGATCGAAGATCAACACGAACGCGAATTTGAAGTACGGCACGGATTACGATTTAGGCGATCGGGTAACGTGTATCAATAAGCGCTGGAACGTCCGCATTGACGTTCGCATAACGGAGATTGCGGAAACCTACGAAACCAGCGGCGAAGAAATAGATATTACCTTCGGCGAGAGCTTGCCCGCGCTTCTGACACAAATTCGGCAGATTACGAAATAAAGGAGGGCTTCACAGCATGGAAAAATCAAGTTTCTTCAACAGCGTTTCGCACGATCGCACGTACAAGGCGGAGGATTGGGCGGAATACTTTGCTTCGTTCATCGGGAACGGCGTTTTCCCCGTCCCTTCGACGGGGCTTCAAGTCGTCGCAAATGACGGAATGAAGCTGAACGTAAAAACGGGCAAAGCGTGGATCAACGGTTACTTCTACTTCAACACGGGCGATCTTGCCGTCGAGCTTGACACGGCGGACGGACAGTTGAACCGCGTTGATCGCGTTGTCGTCCGCTGGGACTTAACAAACCGCGTTATGTCGGTGAAGGTCAAATCTTCTTCGTTCAGCGCGTCCCCTACCGCGCCCGCATTGCAGAGGGACGCGGACGTTTACGAGCTTGCGCTGGCGGACATCTACGTGGGCGCGGGCGTAACAGCAATCACGCAAAGCAAGATCACGGATCAGCGCTTGAACACGTCGCTTTGCGGCATTGTTGCCGCAGTCGTTCAGCAGATCGACACGGCGGCTTTTAACGCACAGCTTCAAGCGTGGTTCGCTGAATATCAATCCCTTTCGGCGGCGGAGTACAACACACTTGTTTCGTATATGAATTCGCTGAAATTGCAGGGCGACGCGCAATACAACGCGTTCGAGCAACACATGGCGGACTTTGAAACACAGGCGGCGGCGGATTTCAACGCATGGTTTAACGGCTTGCAAACCGTCCTTGACGATAACGCGGCAACAAACCTTCTGAACATCACGAACGCGCTTGACGCGCGCGTGGATATGCTGGAAGCGGTGCTTTTCAATGACATTACGACAAATCCGTTCTTGATCCTCTTCGATGATCTCGACGGCGTAACGTCTACGGGCATTTGGAACGAGAGTTTGCAGAGGATCGAATGTTGACGCGGTACGCTTGCACGGTGGCGGAATTATCGTGCGTGATCGGAAACATCTTTGCGGAGCTTTCCCCGCCATGCGCGGCTTGCGGTGCGGAGGTATTGCAGATCACAGGAACAACGGTTACAGGGAACGCGGCAACGCTGACCGTTACCGAAGTGGGCTTCGATTTCGACGGGTGCGCCGACGATACCGCGATAATCGAGCGAATGCGGAAAGGACGGTGCATTTATGCAAAGACCGGAGCGGGAGCGGAAAGAACCGACGGAATTCAACGTGATTGTGAAAGCGAAAGACCTTGTAAAGCACACCTTCACGATCACGAATTCGACGGAGCGCTACCCGAAGAAATACCGCTTCACGCTTGTAAACAGGATACAGGATAAAGCGGTGGACATTTACGAATGCGTCCTTGAAGCGAACGAATTAGACCTTCGGGACGCGCAGGAATACAGACAACGGCAGAAGCTACAAGCAAAGGCGCTGACCTATTGCAAGGAGCTTCTATTTTTCATAGAGCTTTCGCAGGAAATGGGCTTTATTTCTATGAGCAGTTGCGAATATTGGTCAAAACTTGCGCTTGAAGTGAAGTACATGACGACCGCGTGGAAGAAGCGGGACAAAACGAGAGCTTGAAAAACGTTCGGGGTACATCTTGATACGCCTAATTCGTCGAACGCCAACAACGTCCGCAACGTCAATTCGGACGGCTCTTTGAACAACAACAACGCGTACAACGGCAACAATGGCGTTCGCCCGCTTCGGTGGACTATGTGAACGAGTAGGCACAGCCGAAAGCAGAATACCACCATCAAAGGAAGGTGTATCCCGTCGCCGCTATCCACGGCGGGGACGAATACAGGATCGCCGATACCGGAGCATACCGCCTTCCGGCGGCTGGCAAAGGTTATAAACAGCGAGGATTTTTTATTATGACAGACTTTGAAAAGATATACAGCTTTGAAAGCCTATACAATGCCTACCGAAAGGCGCGGCAAGGCAAGAGGTGGAAAGGAGCGGCGGCAAAGTTTGAAGTTAATCTTCTTGAAGCGCTGAACCTATTAAGCGCGCAGATCAGAACGAAAAGCTATACCATGTCCCCGTATAACACGTTCGAGGTATACGAGCCGAAGCGCCGCGTGGTTATGTCGAACAGCTACAAAGACAAGGTTGTTCAACATTCGCTTTGCGATAACGTGCTTGAACCGATTTTGACACGATCGTTCATTCGCGATAACTACGCGTCGCAGGTGGGGAAAGGTACGCATTACGGGTTAGACAGGCTTCAAGAGTTCATGCGGAGGTTTTACAGAAAGAACGGAATTGACGGCTGGATACTGAAAGGCGATATTTCAAAGTATTTCTATTCGATCCGGCACGACGTTTTGAAAACCTTAATCCGCGAGAAGATAACCGATCCGGACGTTTTGTGGCTGATTGATCTTATCATCGACAGCACCGAAGGCAACGTCGGAATACCGATCGGCAATCAAACTTCACAGCTTTTCGCCCTTCTCTACCTTGACGGGCTGGATCACTTCGTAAAGGAAAAGCTGGGTATCAAATATTACGGGCGCTATATGGACGACTTCTTTTTGATCCATCACGACAAAGCATATTTGCAGGAGTGCCGGAAGCAGATTGAAGCGTTCGTACAGGCGCGCGGGCTTTCGCTGAATGCGAAAACAAATATCTTTCCCTTAAAACACGGCGTTGATTTCTTGGGCTTTCATACATACTTGACCGAAAGCGGCGCGGTGATCCGCAAGGTGCGCCGCCGGAGCAAGAACAATATGAAGCGGAAGTTGAAGAAATTAGCCGCCCTTCACGCGGCGGGACGGATCGACGCAAAGACCGTTGAACAATCCTATCAAAGCTGGAGAGGACACGCCGAAAAAGGAAACAGTTATCACTTGATCCGGCGGACGGATCATTATTACAACAGCTTAATAAAACCAAAGGAGGCGGCACAATGTCAAAAACATTAGGCAGTTTGTCGGTGGGTGCGAAGATTGAAGTTCCGGTTCTTTCGGCGTATCAATCGCGCTTCGGATCGAAGATCGTTTTCAAGATCGCCGACAAGAACCACAGCGGCTACCCGTCGAATTCCGTAACGCTGATTACGGAAAAAATCATTCAGTTAATGTGTTTCGACGCGAAAGAACCGAACAACAGCAACGGCGACCGGAAACAATACGGCAATAACCGCTATCAGCATTCAAACATTCTGCAATGGCTGAATAGCAACGCAACGGCGGGCGCATGGTACAGCGCAAAGCACAGCGCGGACGCGCCGCCTACAAACGCGAACGTATGGAACAATTACAACGAGTACGACGCGTGGGCGGGCTTCCTTGCTATGCTTGATCCGAAGTTCGTTGCGGAGCTTCTGACAACAACGCAGACCGTCGCAAGGAACACCGTTACCGACGGCGGAAGTTATGAAACGGTAACGTCAAAAATGTTCCTTCCGTCCACCACCGAAGTGGGGCTTGCGAATGAAAACAATATCGCAGAAGGAACGCTTCTTGCGCTATTCAGCAACGACGCTTCCCGCGTCGCTTATCCTACGGCGCAATGCGTGAACAATTCGGAGTACACGAACGCCAATTTCAGCACGT
>ULXZ01069113.1_pt1 | contig 16101 bp, 16 predicted proteins | sample 1961701 | NCBI WGS metagenome assembly ULXZ01 (sample SAMEA4835850, study PRJEB28245) | human gut metagenome | biome: gut microbiome; material: fecal sample | place: Denmark | collected 2008 | reverse complement strand
TATAACAGGTGATCTTTATGACAAATAAAAGTATATGGCATAAAAATATAAGAACAAAACGTGGTAAAGAATTAAAAGAAGACATAGAAACAAACATTTTAATCATAGGAGCCGGAATAACAGGTCTTACTGCAGCATATTTCTTAAAAGATAAAGATGTCACAATTATTGATAAAGGAAAAATTGGTTATGGTAAAACTGCTTTTTCTACTGGTAAAGTAACATACCTGCAAGATTTACTTTTAAAAGGAAATAAAGAAAATGAAGACTGTTATCTCTTATCTCAAATAGAAGCATCCAACATAATAAAGAAAATCATTTTATCTAACAATATAAAGTGTAACTATGAAAGTAATTTTTCATATCTTTTTGCAGAAAATGAAAGTGATGTAAAAAAGATTAAAAAGATAGAAAAAATATTAAGTCGTAATGATATAAAATTTAAAGTCAAAGAAGATTTTCAAGGAAGTCACTACTCTATAAAAGTAGAAGATACATTCGTAATAAACCCTGTTAAATATTTACTAGGATTAAAAGAAAAATTATCAAAAGAAGTAAAAATATATGAAAATAGTATTGCTACAGACTTTGACTATAAGGAAAATAAATTCATTACAAAGGTAAATAACAATTACATCAAAAGTAATTATTTAATAGTAACCACTGGCTACCCTTTTTTAGTATCTTTAGGGCTAATACCTTTTAGAGCATATATAGAAAAAGGATATATTGGAGTAATGGATAATGACAAAAATAAAAAATATAATTCAATAAGTGCTAACGGTAACAAGTCAATTAGATTCTATCTTGATGATACCGGCAAAGAATATATGTTATACTCAAATTTCTCTGATAAGTTGTATAAATGCATGAATAATGAAGAAATGACTGAGGAACTCAAATGGAAAACAAAAGCTGTATACAATAAAAAAATAAGTAGCATTTACAGCAACACAGATGTTTACACTTTTGACAAAATACCACTTTCCGGAGAACTTTATAGTAATTTATATATAGCAACTGGGTATTCTGGTTGGGGACTAACAAATGGAAGCATTTCCGCGAAAATAATTAGTGATGGTATAAATGGTTATCAAAATCAATATAAAAAAACATTCAATCCAAATAGGAAAACAGGAATTTTTAAAGGATTACTTCACAATATGGAATCATTAACAGTTTACTTATCAAGTAAGTTTAAAAAAGAAGAACAAGAAAATGCTTATGTATATGAAAAAGACAACATAAAATATGGTAAATATATTGATTCAAAAAATGAAGAACACATTGTCTATATCAAATGTCCACATATGGGATGTAATTTGACCTTTAATAATGTTTCAAAAACTTGGGATTGTCCATGTCACTCATCAAGATTCGACATCGATGGTAACATTATCTTTGGACCAAGTCATTACAGCATAAAGGTTGAAAAAAAGAAAGAATAACTTTATAATTTTATCTAGGAGGATAAAAATTATGGAAGTAAAACACATAAGAGCTGGTTGTGGTGTTATGGTTTTTAACCCTGAAGGAAAATTACTTTTAGGACTTAGAAACAGTGATCCAGAAAAAGCTGATAGCGAGATGCATGAAGAAGGAACCTGGACCATGCCAGGTGGAAACATAGAATATGGAGAAACTTTTGAAGAAGCCGGTACTAGAGAAGCAAAAGAAGAAACAGGAATGGATGTAAAAGATTTAGAAGTTATCTGTGTCCAAACAGATAAAAATGAATATGCACACTATATTTCTGTTGGAATGATTGCAAAAAGTTACGAAGGAAATCCCGTAGCTATGGAACCAGATGAAATAGTAAAATGGGAATGGTTTGATTTGAACAATCTTCCAAAAAACATTTTTTCAGCTAGTAGAAAAACAATTGACTGTTATTTAAACAAGAAATTTTATATGGGATAAAGCTATCCTTTTTTTTTAACGATTTTTTTATATAAAAAGCTCACCACAAATAATATTAAAAGTATTCTTATTGGAACTTTAATTTTAGATGTCACATTTGTTAACACAGTCCAGTTGTTTCCAAGTGAATAACCAAAATAAACGAACACAAAAGTCCATGGAATACTACCAACAGTCGTATATATCAAAAACTTTTTAAAAGAAAGTTTAGCAACACCAATAGGAAGTGAAATCAAAGTTCTTATAATTGGAATATTTCTCCCTACTAAAGAAGCAATCATTCCGTATTTTTCAAACCAAGCATCACTTTTTTTCAAATCTTCTTCTTTCATAAAAAAATATTTTCCATATTTTCCTACAAAGGCTGTTCCACCAAAATAACCCATCGCATAAATAACTACCGCACAAAAAACGCTACCAAGAAGACCAACTAAAAATGAAAGCCAAAAATTAAATATGCCCCTACCAGCTAAAATTCCACCTGTTGCAAGTATAAGTTCACTGGGAATAATAATTATCACAGCTTCTAAAACCATGCCAATAAACATTCCAAAATAGCCATAATCATTTATTAAATTCAAAACATAATTATTCAAAAGATCACCTATATAATTATATTTTTTTAAAATAAAAAAAAGTACTAAATCGTACTTTATTTATCACCTAGTTTATAACTTATAAGAGCTCCAACAATAAGAAGGACAACACCAACTATTGCATGAGAGAAAATAATTTCCATTCCTTTATTTTCAAGGAACGTAGATATTGGTATTGCAATTATGGATGCAAAAATAAATCCCAAAACTCCAAAATAAGTTTTTGTATTATATTTAGCGAAAAGCATTTCTAGAAGCTTTGATATTAAAACAATTCCTATCAAAACACCAGCACCAAATACTCCAAGAATCAAAATGTTTTGACCTATATTATTAAGTTTTACTAAATCGTTAATTGTTCTAATAACAGGATAGTAATAACCTAAAAGCATAAGCATAAGTGATCCACTAATACCAGGTATAACCATAGTAGCAGCAGCAACAACACCAACTAAAAATAATATAATATAACCACTAACATCAAGACTTGCTAAGTTAACTTCACTTCCTGTTCCAAAAATAAGTTCAGAACAAGCCATGAATATAACAAGTGAAAATGTTAAAAGTGCTATTACATAACTACTTATTTCTTTTGACTCCTTCTTTCCTTTAACATTTTTGCATAGCATTGGTATTCCGCCAATTACAAGTCCTACAAAGAAAAGCATTGTAGGTAATGGGAAATGTTCATAAGAGTAATTGATAACACCACTCATTATAAGTATTGAAAGACCAATTCCTAATGCAACAGGAACTAAGAATTTTAAATTTTCTTTAAAGTTCTTAAAAAAATTACTAATTGAAGCGATAAACTGTTCATATATTCCCAAAATAATAGCAATTGTACCACCACTTACTCCAGGAATTATATTAGCAATTCCCATGAAAAAACCTTTAACAAGTAAAATTAAATTTTTCATTATTCACCTCACTATTTACTCGTACTTAATACTAACATAATATATTAAATAATTCAACACAATAATCATATGAAAATAAAAGTAGTTAAAGTTATTTTTTTATATAAAAAATTGTATTACAATATAACAAAGGTGATATTATGATGTTAGAAGAATTAAATATTGAATATAATAAACTTCAAAAGAAATATGGCGCTAAGGAACTAGATTCTATTTACAATGGTGGATGCAGCAAGAATCCAGATATTTGTTTTGTATTTATGAACCCAACTGGGAAAAATATCGCATCTAGTAAATCATGGAAAGGTCCAAAATCGCCTTGGATAGGAACTAAAAACATTTGGGATTTATTCATTCAAGTTGATCTTCTAAATAAAAACATATATAAAGAAATAAAATCAAAAAAAGGAACAGACTGGACAGAAGAGTTTGCAAAAGAAGTATATGGTGATGTAGAAAATCATAAATACTTCATAACAAATTTAGGAAAATGCACTCAAGTTGATGCAAGACCATTAAATGATTCTGTATTTAAAGTGTATAAAAATCTTTTAGAAAAAGAAATAGGAATTGTAAACCCAAAGGTAATAATTTTGTTTGGTAATCAAGTAAGTTCTATATTTTTAGAAAAGAAAATTTCTGTTTCTATGACAAGAAAAGAAAAAATGATAAAAAATATAAATAGCAAAGAATATACTTGCTACTGTGTATATTATCCAGTTGGAAATGGAAGATTCAATATTGATAAATCGATTGAAGACATAAAATGGATAATAGAAAAAGAGAAGCTAAATCAAACCAGACTTACTTCTCTTAACTAATAACATTTTTAATTTTATTGAAGATCTTTATTCTTCTTTGAAATAGAATTACTTAGTATAAAATCAATTACTATTATAGTAATTGAAACAACTATGGAAAGCGTTGTATTATTTTTCATAAAATGGATAAAATAACCTATGAAAGGAATGTAAGTACTAGCTACCCTTCCCTTTATATTTTCATATTTAACTTCATAAGTTTCTGTCTTATCATTATAAATAGATTCAGTCTGAATAACACCAGATTTTATATTAAGAATTCTTTGTATAACATATTCTCCATCATTTGTGAAAACTATTAGATCATCATTATAAAGCTCTCCTATTGACGAAACACTTTTATAATATATAAGACTTCCTTTAGTTATTGTAAGATTATCATCCATAACCGTTAAATTTTTATATCCAAATAGCATTGGAACAAAAACAGCAACATAAACAATAATAAGAATATAAACAATGCTAGCTAAAAAATGGACAGCAGATTTTATAAAATTCATAAATGCACCTCTTTCTATTACTAACAAAATAATAGCATTTCAAAATATTTTTTTCAAGTAATATGAATTAAGGCTAAAGCTTCAAAATATTTTATATAAAAAATTTTCAAAAAAAGATTGACATACGTTAATAACTTAATATATAATGGTATACATGAACCGACGCGGACGTAGTTCAATGGTAGAACCTTAGCCTTCCAAGCTAACTACGTGGGTCCGATTCCCATCGTCCGCTCCATTGACGAATCTGTTCGAACTATTTAGTTTGAACTTGATATATAGAATCAATCGAAAGATTGATTCTTTTTGTATTTTACAAAAACATCATCCTAAAAAAGGATGATGTTTTAGAATTTGCTTGTAATTTGTATAACGGACTTAGAGTTGCCTTTTACACATAACAAAACTATTTATGTAAAGTTTTCCTATCCTTATCAATATTAAATTCTTGCTTGTCATCACATATTTGTGTGATAATACCATCTTTAATTAAAAATGCTTTTCCATATATTTTAATAGATTCATCTGTTTCTAATATATGAGAACCATCACATAAAGCATAAATTGTTCTCTCTTTTGATTCATTTAGTAGATGGTTTCTTTGATAAATCTGCATTTCATCAAATTCATTTGTATCCAAAACAAAATGAGGTTCAATATTGATATTACTCAAACCAAGCCCATCATAATAAATAGGTTCAGATAAGTCACCTTCTTCTGGACTATTATAAACTGACTCAGCCATATTTATAGATCCTGCACTTTGACCTATGATAATACCATCAAAATTCTGTAATAATTCCTTTAAATGTATTTGATTAAAAAACTCGTTTTCTATATAAGTGTCTCCACCACTTAAAAATATAACATTCGATTTTTTCACATATTCACTAGCATTATTTTTAGTTCTATTATCCAAAACAAAGTATTTAGAAAAAGTTATGCCAGATAATTTTAAACTGCTAAAAATTAAAGATGAATAACTATCTACTTTTTCACTATCATCTGGACTAGAAGCAATATATAATATTCCATTGCTAGATGCCATCAATTGCTTAATTTGATTAACAATCCCATTAGTATTATCTATTTCATTTGGAACTTTTTTACCGTCTATTTCATGATAATGTTTAGTATTACTTGTAAAAAATAATTTCTTCATATTTTCTTAACTCCTCTTAGCAAAATAATTATACCAAAATTGATAAGAAAAAAAAATACTTTCACTTGAACTAGATCTAATATTTGTTGCAATCAACTTAGTTGATTCAATCAATAATAAAAGTGGAATTCCCAAAGATAAGAAAGGTATGGTTCAAATTAAATACAACTTACGTGCTAGTCACATTATTGCAAGAAAACACAATAAATACATAATGACATTATGAACTATTTTATTAGTTGATATTACCCAGAATATATATTTTTTAGCCTTGTCTCTTAAGGTTATTTATTCAAATTTTTTGAAACTATTAAAAAGGCCAACTATTATTTCACTCGCTGATAAAGGTACAATTAGTATATTTTGGCTTATTGCAAACTCTCCTTTATCAATTACTTTTTACCTATTATCTCAAAAAAATTAGCTGTATTTCAAGCTAATCTTGCCAATAAATTGTAATTGTTATTATCAATATTATAAAAATTTAACTTCAACAGTTCCTTCTAGTAATCCTTAATTGTCTTTGTTTCTCTTACTTTTAAAGCAGCATTTAAATTAGTTGAGTAAAAATCCAAATCAAATCCATCATTATCTTGAACAATTAAGTGATCAGGCTGTCTTTTGTATTTAAAATGTAATCCATATGACCATTTATCATTACCATCATGCCAAGTTATTTTTACATAATCATTTAGATTACCATAATCAATTTTTACCCTGTCACAAGTATCATCACCATTACCCTCAAAAAAATTATATACATATCCAGAATCAAAATCTATTATCCAGTAGATATCATATTGTCCCCCTCTATTTTTATATGCATAAATTCCTTTATTTCCATCTTTAACTGAATCTTTATCATTTGTAGAATATGAAACTGATTCTTTCTTTGGCTCTTCTTTTAAATACCAATACACAATATTAACTTCACTATTTTCATCAAACTCACTATTTGCATCAAAAGTTTTACCACCAATAGTAATTAAAGCTACACTATCATTAGTGTTATTTTTTTCTGTTGTTTCTTTTTCACTTGTTTTAATGTTTTTAAATCCTATACTTTTTAAATCATTTTCAACGTCTTTATAATTTTTACCTATAAAATCAGATGAACTTTTAGATAATACTATTTTTTTTGTTTCTTCTTTTTCTTCTGTTTCTACATCATCTAATTTTGGTTCATCAGAGCTGTCATTATTATTGTTATCATTATCATCGTTATTACCATCATCATTATTAGAATCATCAAAATACTCTATTTCAAGAAGCGACACTTTAATTTCATCTGAATGGCAAGAAATTTTATATTTAACTCTAGTATCGCCTTTAACATTTAAATCAACATATTCTACCATTCCATCACCAGTAAATACTAGTCGATGCTTTCCATTAGGCAATTTTAAATCAAATGTTTTATTCTCCCCATGTGGTATATTTACTTCATAATCATAAATATTTAATTTAACATCATATCTATTAAAAAGTAGGTTTTCTTCAAAATCAATTTCAACATCAACATTATGTTTTTCTACTGTATTATTATAATAATTGTTATATTCTTCAGAATGTGTATTTAGTTTTATCACTCCACAAATCGCAAATAGTAATGACATTCCAAAGAAAACAATTGACATAACTTTAACCATTTTTTTTGTTAAAATAATCGAAGTTTTAAATATCTTTGTACCATCACCATTTATTAAATAATATAAAATTGTCATAACACCTAAAGAAAAAAATACGAACGATAATCCAAACATCCAACTTCCTATAGTAATTGCTAGTGCAATATATAAACATATGCCGCAAGAAATATAAAAACCTTTATCAACCTTGCTACTTTTTAACTCTTTCTTTTTTGAATTATATAAATCATCAATTATTTTTATATCACTTTGATTTTTTAACGTAATTTTAGATTTTTTATATATTTGTTCCATTTTAGATTCCCAAGCTTTTTTTATCACAACTGGATCATCATTTTTTGAATTAACATTAGATGTTACTAAAATCATGAACTCAACTAAATCTTCTTTAGAATTTGGAACAGGATAATTATTTATATAATCTGCAATTTCCTCATTTATTTTATTTTTAAAATTATCTTCAAACTCTTCACGAGCTTTAACATCTTTGCTTAAATCGATTCCAATTGTCTTCTTTAATAAAGATTCTTTACCATCATATTTAGGCATCTCTTTAGATCTTATCTTTTCTAGCCCTTTAGAAAATTTTTCCATTGCTTCGGAAGATTTAACATTTCGTATTTCTGTATGACAATATGGGCAATTACTTGTATATGACTCCAAAGAAGACCCACAATTTGGACACTTGTAAGATGCTTCTTCTTTTGTTTTACTGCTTTTTTGAGTATCTTCCTCATTATCTTCTTCAAGTTCTACTTCTTTATTACTTACTTGAGTTTTTTTTCTTTTGGATTTAGCACCACAAAATTGGCAAAATAAATCATCTTGATCCATTTTAGCACCACATTTAGTACAAAATGATATATCATTATCTTCTTTTGTATTCTCATTTGTTTTTTCTTGATTAAAAGTTTCCTTAAAATTCTTTTTAATATCTTTATAATTTTCAAAATTATCATTCAAAGATTTATCTACATCACTTACTATTTTATCAAAAATATTTTTTTTACTCATCTAATATCACCTACAAATTTTTTTTAAAATGAATGATTATTTATCTGCAACTGCTAATATAATTATACTATATAATTTACTAAGTTATATACAAAAAATAAACTTACATTTTTTACATGAATCAAGGCTATTATAATATTTAAGTTTCGATTATTTCGACATTTTACAATCTATTTTTTGGCCTTCAACAGTGCTTTTATATGTATCGCTAATATACTTATCCCCTAATTCATTGAAACCAACACCATTTTTGTTATCGTGACCTCTACCAGAAATTATTTTATGTTGAACATCAATCCCTAAGTTTTGTAGTAATTGAACTGTCTTTTTTGCTCTATAAAACATTTCAGTTCCTAAAATGTTTCTTTGAGACTTTCCAACATCTATCGGCACACTTCTATCAAAATAGCTCATATCATGCATCGGAGCAGGCTTGCCAAAATCATCAAATCTTGAATCAGTTTTGTTTTGCAGTTCAAATTCTCCAACATAATATCTAAATTTAATTTTCAAATAACTGTCTAAATCAAATTTTTTACCTGTTAAAGATTCATAGTCAGCTATTCCTAATGGATAAGCTATTTGTTCTGTTGGAATAGGAATACTACCACTTGCACCACCTATGCAAACAGTTTCAACGATATTCGGATGAAGCAAAGCAAATCTTTGAGCAAAAACTCCTGAACTTGAATAGCCATTTAAAAATATTCGTTTTTTTGCAACTAATCCTTTTTCTCTTGCCAAGAGAAATTTTGCATAGTTAATAATTTTTACTACTTGTTCATCTATTCTATAATTTCTATCATCAACTGAAAGATTAAAACATTCTTTAGATAATTGTTGCAAATAAGGATAATCTTTATGACTTGGTATCAAAGGAATGACAATAGGGCCTGGTAAATCGTTTGTTAATTTGGCTAATCCAATTCCAGTTTGAATACCCTGCTCTATAATTTTTTGTAAATTTCCACTTTCTAGATTATTTGATTCTACAACAAGTTGATTATTTATATTATCTGATAACGGGATTGCAAAAATGCTAGGTATATTGATACCTTTGCTTGTATCAGTAGCTCAAAATTTTATTTTATATAAAACTTCACCAATTCTATATTCTAGTTCTACATTCTTACCATGTTCTAACTCTACAGATACATATCTTGTAAATTCATCTTTATTCATTTTTCACTCCTTAGCCATATTTTATTTACGAATTATAAACACTATATCTAATTATATCATTAAAATTTATAGAATTTATATATAAACAATTTCTAAAAAATAATTTAATTCAGCCTTTTTTATTCCTCCAGTTACCTCTTTTACCCTAGATGGAGTTCTCTCAGAATTTTTTTTGTTTGAAGTACAATCAGTTAGAAAAAGTGCTAATATACACATAACAAATAATATACTACCTTTTTCACTACTTATCATCTCTAACACTTGTAACCTTATAATCTAGCTTTTCTATTGCACTAATTATATCATCATTACTAATGTTATTTTTTGAATATATAGTTGCCATTTTATCTTTTAGACTTACCTTAACTTTGACAACTCCTTCTAACTCTAGTAATGATTTTTCTACCTTTGCTTTACAGTGTTCACACATCATACCATCAATAATAACTATTTTTTTAATCTTTTTACCAAACATATATTATCTCTCCTTCCATCTTTTTAACTTTAAAGCATTTAATATAACAGTAAAACTAGATAACGTCATAGCAAGTCCTGCTATCATCGGATTCATTGAAACGTTAACGAACTCTAATAAACCACACGCAATTGGAATCATACAAGCATTATAAAAGAATGCCCAAAACAAATTACCTTTTATATTAGCAAGAGTTTTTCTACTTATATCAAATAAGTTATAAATTGAATTTAAATCATTTCTCATTAGTATAACATCAGCAGAATCAGCTGCTATATCAATAGCAGAATTAAAACTTACACCTATATCTGCAAGTGATAAACTTGGAGCATCATTTATCCCGTCTCCGACCATCATTACTTTTAAACCTTTACTCTTTAACTCTTTAATTTTATTTGACTTATCTTTAGGAGACACATTTGCTATTACTTCTTTAATACCAATACTTTTAGCAATTATATTAGCAGTAATTTCATTATCTCCCGTAAGCATAATCATTCTCTTATTTATTTGCTTTAATTTTTTTATAACACGACTTGCATTATCTCTAATAATATCCTTAACTCCAATAAGCGCAATAACTTTTTTATTTTCTAAAATATAAACTATACTATTACAATCTAAAGCTAACTCTTCTTCTTTAGACATGTTGTTATCTATCTTGTATTTATCAAATATTTTATTATTTCCAATTAAATATTCTTTTTCGTTAATAACACCACTTAATCCAATACCAGCTAAATTTTTAAAATCACTAACATTTAAACTTTTTAAACCATTATCACTTGCATAACTTTTAAAAGCACTAGCAATTGGATGTGTCGATTTACTCTCTAATGATGACACTATTTCTAACAAACTATTATTAGAATAACCAGAATTATTTATTATTTTTGATATTCTTAAGTCTCCATAAGTTAATGTACCAGTTTTATCAAACACAATTACATCAATTTTGTTTGCATTTTCAAGAATTTCAGATTTCTTTACTAATATCCCATTTTTAGCACATAATCCTTCGCTTATCACTATTGCAAGTGGTGTTGCAAGCCCTAAAGCGCAAGGACAAGCACAAACAAGCACAGTTACAAAATAAACAATCGATTCACTAAAAGTAAAGCCTAATATTAAATGAATAATGAACGTTATTACTGCTAAAGTTATAACAATTGGAACAAATACTCCACTTACTTTATCCGCAATTCTCGCAATTGGTGCTTTTGTGTTCGTAGCCTCAACTACAAGTCTTACTATTTCTGATATTGTTGAATCCTTGCCTATATTTTCCGCTTTATATAAAACTTCACCATCTAAGTTTATAGCTCCTGCCATTACTTTATCATCTATACTTTTTTTAACCGGTATTGATTCACCACTTATAAATGATTCATCAACATGTGTACTACCTTTAACTACAATTCCATCAACAGCAAACCTATTTCCTGGTTTAGCTATTAAAATGTTTTCCTTTTTAACTTCATCAATAAACACTTCTTTTTCCTTATTATTAACAAATAACAATGCTGTCTTTGGGGTAATAGTGACTAAGCCTTTTATAGCATCTTTTGTTTTTTCTTTACTAATATCATCAATATACCTTCCAAACTTAATTAGGTAAAGGATAATACAAACACTTTCAAAATACAAACTTTCTACATATTCATTATTTCCTTTTAGTATCATAAACATATTAAATGTACTAAATATAAAGCTTGAAATAACACCAAGTGTAACTAATGTATCCATATTGGGAGATTTATATTTAATATTTTTTACGCCATTATAAATAATATCTCTACCAAAATAAATAAAATACAAACTAAAGATAAACAAGCATACTGAATAATTTATCGGATGATTCATCATATGTAGAAAAGAAATTACAGGTAAATGTACCATATGTGACATAGAAATATATAAAACTAATAAAGCAAGCAAACCATTAACTATAAAATAAGTTTTTTTATTAGGGCTATCATTATCTTGTTCATTATAAATTCCAAGGGATTTAAAACCTGCTTCACTTACAAATCTATTTAAATCATCTAAAGTAATATTATCTTCATAACTTATACTTGCTGAAGACATAACAAGATTTACCAAAGCATCATCAATACCCTTTTGTTTTAGTAAATATTTCTCTAAACTTGATGAACAAGCACTACAAGTCATACCTTCAATTTTTAAAATTACCTTTTTCACTATCTCACCTCAAAATACTTTTCATCATCTATAACTTTAATATTATTTGTAATCATATAAAAAATATTATACCAAAATATTTTCTTAATAAAAAATATCAGTAATAAAATAGAGACTAATATAAAAATAAATTTTTTTAACTTCATATCCGAGTCTATATCTTTAATATCTTGACTCATATAATCTTTTTTTGTAAAATAACCTAATTTGTTTATTGTATCAATAACATTTGCTTCATCTATCTTTTTTAAATAAGTTATTTTAGCAATATTATTAACTATTTCTACTTTTTTAATATTTTTTATACAAAGTAATTCTTTTTTTATTTTATTGCTAAATTTTCTTTGTATTATAATTATTTTCTATTTCATATTTTTGGGATATTTCGTTTTTAAAAGTATAATATGGTCTAGTACCTAAAATTTCAACTTTATCATCATTTATGTAAATAGCATCCTCTTCTGGTATAGCAATTACTTCTCCTACTGATTTTAAAAACTTAACAATTGAAGTGGTAAACTTATTTAACCTTACTTCGTTTTCTTGCTCCGTAAGTTTTGATTTTTTATTAGTATAATGAGGAAAAATTGAAACTCCCTGCAAAACGTCAAATCCTTTAGTATCTTTTAATTAAACATTATTTGGATCCATACTTTCAATAATATCAATGTCATATCCAAAAATAACAGCACCAGCACTTCCACCTATTACTATTCCATCATTATTGATATAATTTTTAATGTTATCAAAAGCTCCGCTTTGTTTTAGTCCAGATAATAATTTATATGTATTTCCACCGCCAATAAATATCGCAGTATAACTTTGCAACCTTTTAGAAGCTAGTTCTTCAAATGTTCTAACCATTTCAATGCTAGGAATATCAACGTTTGAAAGTTCACCTTGTATCCATTCATAACAACTATCGTAAGGATATTCATCCTCATCCATAGCAAGTGGAACATATAAAAGTGGCCTTACATGATCAATAATTTCATTAAGCTTTTGGTTTGCCAAAATATTTTGCTCACCAGAACCACCACCACAAAGTATCAATTGCATAAAATCATCTCCTTAAACTAAATATCATATTTATTAAAATTCTTTTTTGAATATATTTTTTCTGATTTTTTGGTATCACATCATTTACAATTATACAGTAAAATTTTCGATTTTTGCACAAAAAAAGATACATATTGCTATGTACCTTTTTTAATTATTTCTTATTATTTTTTTTAGTTGTCTTGGATGTTTTATTATTTCCTTTTTTAGATGTTGATTTTTCTTTATTATTTTTTACTGACTTATCATCTTTCTTCTTATTAGATGTTGTCTTTTCTTTTATTACATGTTCTACTTTTTTTGCTTTTACTGGATGTTCTTCTTCCTCTTCTTCTTCACTATCGTATTCTTTCATCTCATCTTCATCTTCTTCACATTCTTTATTAACTGTGTGAACATGAGCATTTGGTTTCTTTGCATTAACTGATTTTTTAGCAAATACAATGAGTACCACTAAACCAACTATCACAAGAACAGTTACAACTTCACCAACTTTATTTGCTTTCCTAGCTTCACCATTTTGTACAGCTCTAACTATATCTGTTCTATCTTCATCGCTTCTATTATACTCTGCTAAGATTTCTTTTTTTATCTCTGCTTTTGTTTCTTCTGGAAAACCACTAAAAGTTTTTTCACCAATAATTATAAATGGCACACCATTTATTTGAATATCTAAATATTCTGCAACTTGATCCATAAGTGATTTATTAGTCGCATCTTTCCAAACTTCAAATGTTTTTAATTCATAATATTTTCCATATTCTTCTTGAATTTCTTCAAAGAATGTTAGTGCCTTAGCACAAAAAGCACAGCCTTCACCCCTGAACATGTAAACAGGGATTTTACTTCTTTCATCAACATCTGTTGAACTACCAGTCTCTTCTTCTGCTCTTACAACAAGTGGTAAAGATACCATAACAGCACATAAGATAACTAGTAAAAATTTACTAAATTTCTTCATAACTTCCTCCTACATCTACAAATAAATTTTATCAAATATTTGCTTAAATAACAAATAAAATAACATTATTTCACCAAAATATCACATTTTTTCTTTTGAATCTAATTTTTCAAGTTCTACACCACTAATAATATCAAACTTTTTACTAATCTTATCGCTAGTAATTTGAACATTTTCAACTTCTTTATTAACTGACTGAATACTTTTAGCAAGTCTATCCCAACGTTCTTTATATCTCGAAAATTCTACTCCAAGTTTATTAAGTTCTTCATGTATTATTGAAGTATATTTATCTCTTTCAAGATTTTTGATAACCATCTCTATAACTGTAAGCGTTGACATTAAAGTAGTTGGAGAAGTAATCCATACTCTTTTCTTGTAAGCATACTCTATTAAGTCATTGTGATATGCATTAAGTTCAGCAAAAATTGCTTCTGCCGGTAAAAACATAATGGCTTGATCAGATGTAACATCAGGAATTATATATTTTTCACTAATTGCATCAATATGTTTTTTTACATCAATTTTAAATTGTTTCTCATATCTTTCTCTTGTTTCTAGTGGAAGTTTCTTATCAACCATCATTCTATAATTTTCCAAAGGAAATTTAGAATCTATTGCAATAGTACCAAGAGGTTCTGGTGCAAAAAGAATTGAATCAGCAATTGTACCATTTGGAAGTTTATACTGCAAATCATATATCTTAGTATTATTTTCACCAAAAACACTTGTAAGTATATGTTTCAAATTAACTTCACCAAATATACCTCTAGATTTCTTATCTGTTAGAATACTCTGAAGAGACACAATATCTCCTGATAAAGACTCTATCTTCTTTTGAGCTTCATCTATCTTACTAAGTCTTTCTAAAACATTTGTAAAAGTTTTATTAGTTTTCTCAAAGTTTTGATCTAATCTTTCATTAACCTTATCATTTATATTGTTAAGCCTATCTTCAATTTTTCTATTAAGATTCTCAAAATCATTATTTATATCTTTAGTAAGACCACTTTTAAATTCCGTTAAGTCTTTGATTAAACTTCCCTTAAAATCATTTATCTCTCTATTTATATTAACCTCAAACCTTCCAAGTCTTTCCGTTATATTAGCTTCATCAATTTTATCTTTTTTTACATTCATAATAAGTACAACCAAAATTATACATACCACTATTAAAAGAGCCACAATTACATATTCCATAAAACCTCTCCTACTCTAAATTCATTTTTCTAGCAACTATCTTTGAAAGTAAATAACTAACTAATAAAGACATAAGTATTATAACTATCGTTTTAACATCTGCTACACTGTCTATTAAACTTTTTCCAACCATTCCCCAAAAATAGATGATAGAAATCTTTCCTATGAATAATGCTGAAAGAAATTTTTTAATATCCATTCCTACTATACCACAAGAAAGATTTATCAAAAAAGCTGGTGAAAATGGAAGTGCAACTATAAGTACAAAACTTGCAAACTTTATATTACGTATTCTCATAATTACTTTATTAAGTTTGTTATACTCTCTTGCTTTATTCATAACATAAACTGTAAGCATTTTACTAGAGAGGAAATATGCCATAACACAGCCGAGTATTGTAGCAAGATATGACAAAACAAAGCCAAGGAAAACTCCATAG
>ULXZ01074021.1_pt1 | contig 16132 bp, 10 predicted proteins | sample 1961701 | NCBI WGS metagenome assembly ULXZ01 (sample SAMEA4835850, study PRJEB28245) | human gut metagenome | biome: gut microbiome; material: fecal sample | place: Denmark | collected 2008 | reverse complement strand
TGGTTACCATGTTGCACTTGACACAATGAACGCCCCTACAGAATTGTGCTAACAATTACAATACTACGCTCGGGCATAATATGTTTTATTATTACATACTATCTTCCCGAACCGGGTGCAGCGATACGCTGCCGATCAATCTGTTTTTTGATTTTGTCAAAGGTTACACCGTATTTTTCGGCAATGTCTTTGGCATAGCTTACACCTTGAGGCGGAGCGATGAAAACCTTGAACGAACGCTGTCCGTTTTCGACACCTGTTACCAGACTTTCAATCTTGCTGTCGCCCTTTACGGTTGTGTTCACCTCGTCAAGATTGCGAGCCAAATCGTGCATATGGGTATTAAAAATCGCCCTTGTGCCGAGATATCGCATTGATTTGACAACATCACGGGCAATGTACAAGCCCTCGGCAACATTGGTTGTTGCAAGGCTTTCGTTGAGCAAAAGCAGGCTGTAACGGCTTGCCGAGGAGAAAATTTCGGCAAGTCTTTTGCTTTCTTCACCGAGTCTGCCAAGGTCAACGGTATCGTTTTCATCGGCAGGAAAATGCGTAAAAATGCTGTCGCATGGGCTGAATTTCATCTGCGTTGCAGGAACATATATTCCGTTCTGAGCAAGCAGAAACGCAAGTCCGACCGCCTGAGTAATCGTGGTTTTACCGCCACGGTTCGGACCTGTCAGAATGTAAATTCGCCTGTCATTGTTAAAATCAATATCGTTTGTGACAATATCCAAATTCTCACCGTTTGCCGATTTTATGCCGAGTTTGAGGTTGTAAACATCTCTAAGACAACAGTTTCTGTCCTCTTTCGGCAAAACTTCTGCCTTGCACAGCGGAAGATTTTTCTTTTTCATCTTATCACAAAGCTCTGCAAAACGAATATAGAAAATGATTTCGGGCATAAGCGAAACGAACGAGTAGCCGTTGACATTGACATATCTGTTGAGCATTGATTTTATGTCATTTACGGTTCTGCGGAGGATATCGGTCACAACATTTTTGAGTGCATCAGACATAGGATCTGCGCCGGTCAGCGAGCTGTTCATAGTGTGGTTTACATCCTGCTGAGCGCCCACAACAAACTGTCCCAGCCCGAACTGCGAGGTTGACGGATTGGACGGATGAAAGCTTAAAAATCCCGAAACATCGTTGCCGTGGTGCAGTTCGCTGTCACGGTTTGTAAACTTCATAAATCTTTTGAGAATACCGCTGTCGGTAAATTCTTTGTCATTGAGTGAGATTACACCCACACTCTTTGGGCGGAGCAAATCGTCAAGATTCACACCGAGTGTAATGCTCTTGAGCTTTTGAGCCTTTGCAAGCGTATCTATTATATCCTTTTTTAGTTTGGGAAAACCGCTGTCATTGTAAATTGACTGAACATTTTTCTTGAGTTCAAGCAGGCCCTGCGACTTTACTTCAATTGTTTCAAGCGTGTTTTTTATTCTTGTAATGCAATCGACATAGCCGTCCATTTCACGAAGTCGGTTTACAAGCTGCCACAAGGAAGATGCCTCGGTATCTTTTTGAAAGCGCTCAATTTCACGCAAATCGTTCAGCTTTACAAGAAGTGCGGATAGATCATCACGAAATTTCGGAAAACGAAGAAAATCCTCAAAAACATCGCAACGATATTTTATAACTTCCTCGTCATCCGTAATATTTATCAGCAGCTGCTTTATGCTGTTGCGTTCATACTGCTCTTTTGTGAGAGCGTCACATATATAATCAACCGACAAATCATTCAGCGCCTCTTTGTTGAGAGTTCTGTAGGATGCATTTGAATTTGTCGGGTGTAATAAGCTGAAATTTTCCATAATTCACCGCCGAAAAAAATTGCCGTGTAATGGCTTTAATTGAATGATAGCACAAAAAATTTTTGTTTTCAACCGAGAAATCGAAAATTTGCACTTTGTCTGATTGTGTGATATCATAGCTGTGGAGCAGATTGCTCTCAAAACCAAAATAACGGTCGGGAGGATTGACTTATGGATAAAAAGATGCTTGACAGAATTAACGAGCTTGCAAAAAAGAAAAAGGAACAGGGACTTACCGAGGCTGAGCAAAAAGAACAGAAAGAGCTGTACAAAATTTATCTCGGTGAAATCCGCACACAGTTCAACGCAACACTTGATAATGTAAGCGTTGAAGAAAAGGACGGCACTGTAAAACCGTTCAAAGAGGCATACAAAAAGCCGTATGACAAAAACTGATTTTGACATTCAAACAGAAGTCATGCGAAATTTTAATTACACAGTCAAACAAAAAAGCAGTTCCGATTTTGGAACTGCTTTTGTTTTATAAAGTTATCTAATTATTTGTATCTTCTTCCGCCCTTTTGGCTGTTCTTTGGAAGCTGAATTTCGGCAGTATCGTACTTACTGCGTCTTTCTGACTTTCTGCCTGAAGATGAGTAATCATCGGCATAATCATCGTTACTGCCGTAACGCTGTGGCTGTGCAGATTTGCTCTTTGGAGCGTTACTTCTGCCGCCAACCGTAACTCTCTTCTTTCTGTTGAGAACAGTTGAAATTACAAAGTACGCAATGCCTGCAACACCGAGTGAGAGTAAAACGAGTGAAACATAGAACATCCAATGACCGTTGTCACCCTTGCTGTTATTGTTCTTGATGAAGTTAAAGTCATCACCGTCAGAACCCGATGTGTCGGTATTTTTAAGATTTTTTGCGATATCCGACCAGTCGTTGCTTGAAAGAGTTTTTTCGTCAATGTTATCGTCAGACTTGATGAGCGACGCTGACGGAGCAGTATTTGACGGAGCAACATAGGACTGACCGCCGCCTACATATGACGGCTCAGAGTAGTAGTAAGTCTGACTGCTGCTGTAATTATTGTCATAACTGTTATTGTTGTAGTCATAGCTACTGTCATAGTTATAGTTGTTGTCATATGACGAATCACTTGACGAATAGCCGGGATCTACATATGATGAACTGTCCGAAGAATCCGGATACACAGGATCAGGCTGCGGCTGCGGATCAGGCTCCGGTGATGGTTCCGGTTCGGGCTCAGGCTCCGGCTCTACGGGATCAACAATAACGCTTGAATCTCCGCCGGGATCAACCTCCTCACCGACTGCCGATACGGAAAAGCTCACAGCAGAAATGCTCAAAAGTGCCGTCAGAAAAATTGCGCAAAGCTTTGAATGTTTTTTCATAAAAGCCCCTTTCTTCAGAATAATCTGAAAATGCGTCTGTTGTATGTCCGATATCAATTATTTTGAGCTTTTATCGGATGCCGATGTTGTTGACGCCGATGTTGTAGGCTCAACCGCAACGAAGAAGAGTTCGGGCTTATACTTGTCAATAACCGAAGTGTTTTCTTCATACTTGAGTTTCTCTGCAAGACTGTCAATGTACTTTGAAAATTCGTCTGACTTCATTGACGCAAGTACACCGGCTCTGTTTGATTCGTTGCCGATATAGCTGTCAACATCCTTGCTGACATCTTTCTTATAAACGAGATAGTAGATTGCGCTGTCACCGCTGCCAACCTTAAGAGTTTCAGCCTTGCCTGTTTTAAGCTTGCCGATAGCCTCTTTAAGCTCGTCACCGATTGAGCTCTTGTCGAGAACTTCTACATTTGAAACAGAAGAATCTGTTCCCGAACCGCTTGACTTCTTGTATGATGCAATAACATCATCAAAAGAACCGCCCTTGTTAAGGTCATTCTTGTAGCCGTTAAGCTGATCCTCAACCTTCTTGATTTCCTTGTCGCTCATTGCAACATTCTTTGATGAACCTGCCTCATCTTTTGTTGATGTATAAAGGTTCACGGGAAGATATGAGTAGTCCGTATAGTTTTCCTTGAAATACTTTGTAAGGTCGGCGTCGGAAACTTCCTTTGAACCGCCCTTGCCGTAAACTGCTTTGAAGAGAGCCTCATACTTTGTGTTGTAGAGAGTTGTGCAGTATGCAAAGCTGTCGAGTGAAACGCCGTACTTTTCATACTGCTTCTTCATCGGCATTACATAACCCTGTGACGCATACGGACCGACATTCCAGTATGTTTCAGCCTGACTTGTTGCGGAGTCAAGAGTTGCCTGACCGATGTTTACATTTTCCTTTTTAAGCTGTTCGTCAACTACGAGGTAGCTGAGGCACATTTTCTTAGCCTGATCTTTAATCCACTCTCTTGCAACCTGCTCGTTGCCGTCATCGTCCTTGATTTTTTCATCAAGCCACTTGTCAGATGTCGAATCATAATCGTCAAGCTTTTTAGCAAATGACTCAGCCTGACTGTAAGCTGCATTGAGTGAGTAGATATAAACGCCGATGGCAAGCTCGTTGTCGCTTGTCTTATACGACCATTCTTTGTTAAGAGTTGTGGGTGTACAACCTGCAATTGCAAAAACTGAGAACATCATAACAATTGCAAGTAAAAATGAACCAACCTTGATATTAGGCTTCATAGTTTTTTACCGTCCTTCTGAAAAATTAAATGCAAAGTGTCCTGCAAACACACTTTCACAGGATAATGTACCTTACGATTATACACAAAAAAATCGTCATTGTCTACATTTTTATAAAATTTTGTTGAGAATTTCCACCGAAAAACAGCTTTTTTGTACTTTCGGGAGGTTTTTTCTTAACAAATTACGGTTTCATGCCGTAAAATTACTGCACACCAAAAATTTTGGTGAGGATTTCAAGCGGAGCGGAACTGTTTTTGCACTCAACCGCAACGCACGGTTTTGCTCCGGCAACAAGCTTTGCCTTTCCGCCCAAAGCAATGAGCAAGTCGGCAACCTGAGGGGATTTGAGTTCGTTTACAAAGAGCATGAGTGTTGTGCCGTTCTGTCTGATTTCGTAAATACCCATTGAGTAAGCCTTGTTACGCACAAGGGCAATGTCGATAAGTCCGAGAACCGAGTTCGGAATCTTGCCGAATCTGTCCTGCAGTTCGTCAATAACATCGTCTGCGTCCTCGTTACTGCGGATATCGGCAATTCTGCGGTAAACATCAAGACGAAGTGTAAGACTTTCAACATAGCTTTCGGGAATATGAGCGTCAACCGAAATATCAATAAGACAGTCGAGGTCTTTTGTGACATTCTGCTCGCCCTTTTCCTCGCTTACTGCCTCATCAAGAAGCTTGAGGTACATATCGTAACCGACCGATTCCATATGCCCGTGCTGCTGTGCGCCCATAATATTGCCCGCACCTCGCAGTTCAAGGTCACGCATTGCAATGCGGAAACCGCTGCCGAATTCTGTAAATTCCCTGATTGCGGCAAGCCTTTTCTGCTGAATCTCCGTGAGAACCTTGTTCCGTCTGAAGGTAAAGTAGGCATATGCCCTTCGTGAACTTCTGCCCACACGGCCTCTGAGCTGATGCAACTGTGAAAGTCCCATACAGTCGGCATTTTCTATAATAAGGGTGTTGGCATTCGGCAAATCGACACCCGTTTCGATAATTGTCGTGCAGACAAGCACATCAATCTCCTGTTCAAGCATCTGTCGCCAAACTTCGCTGAGTTCGCCCTCTTTCATTTTGCCGTGACCGATTGCGATTTTTGCCTCGGGAACAGCCTCCTGAATTTTTGCGGCACATGAAGAAATTGTTTCAACATTGTTGTGAAGATAGAACACCTGACCGCCACGGCGGAGTTCACGGCGGATTGCCTCGTTGATAACCGCATCATCGTGTTCAAGCACATAGGTCTGAACAGGCTGACGGTTTGTCGGAGCTTCTTCGATAACGCTCATATCACGCAGACCGCTCATTGCCATATTGAGGGTTCTCGGAATAGGAGTAGCCGAAAGCGTAAGCACATCGACATTTTTGCACAGTTCCTTGAACCTCTCCTTTTGAGCAACACCGAAACGCTGTTCCTCATCTATGATTGCAAGTCCGAGGTCACGGAATTCAACATCCTTCTGCACAAGTCTGTGAGTTCCGACAATCATATCAATTTCTCCTCGCTTTAGCTTTTGGAGAATTTCTTTCTGCTGTTTTGCGGTACGGAATCTTGAAAGCAGTTCCACACGAACGGGATAGCCCTCAAAACGCTTGATTACCGTCTGATAATGCTGCCATGCGAGAATTGTTGTGGGGCAGAGCAATGCGCATTGCTTTGAATCTGCAATACACTTAAAGGCGGCACGGAGTGCAACCTCTGTTTTGCCGAATCCGACATCACCGCAGAGAAGTCTGTCCATCGGCGACGAACGCATCATGTCATGCTTGATTTCCTCACAACAACGCAACTGGTCGGGAGTTTCGTCATATTCAAAGCTGAGTTCAAAATCTCTCTGCCACTCGTTATCTGCCGAAAAGGCATAGCCCTTGGCTTTCATACGCTGTGAGTAAAGCTCAATAAGCTCCTTGGCAATGTCCTTGACAGAGGTTTTAACCCTTGCCTTTGCCTTTTGCCAGTCGCCCGAACCGAGTCGGTTTAGCTTAACCCTTGAATCCTCTTTCGGACCTATATATTTTGCAACCATATCAAGCTGTGTGACAGGCACATAAAGCACATCGCCCTTTGCGTAGTCAATCTTGATATAGTCCTTTATAACTCCGTGAGTATCAATTTTTCTTATACCGCCGAACACACCGATACCGTGAACATTGTGTACAACATAATCACCGGGGGCAAGCTCTGAAAGGCTGTAAATTTCCTGTCCCGCCTTTTTCTTCTTCTTTTTGGACTTTTCGGGACGGTACGAAACCTGACTGTAGGTTATTGCAAAAAACTTTTGTGACGGATACTCAAAGCCCGCACTCAATGCACCCTGCATAACAAGCAGTTCGCCCTTTGAAATCTTATCCGCACCCTCGCTGTAAACAGCGTTTATGCCGTCTGCGTTAAAGGTGTCACAAAGATTTTTGGCGGCTCTTTCTGTTCCTGCAAAGATAACGCCCTTGCTTTCGGGGGTAAAAAGTCCGTCAACATCCTCTTTTAGCTGTTTATACGAACCGCCCCATGCCGAGAGCTGTTTTGTTGAAAAGCTGATGATTTCCGACAGCTTGATAGGCATACTTCCGTGAACAAAGTTTTCAAGCACGATTGTTCCGTGACTTTGCAAAAACTCGGTACATTCGTTGAATGTGAGCGCAAAGCGGTCAAAGCCTCTGCAAAGAGTTCCGTCCTCAAAGCCTTGCATAAGGGTTTCATTGCTGATAAAGTCCATTGACTTTCCCCGTTCCTGAATTGCAGTAAATTCAGACGCAAAAACGAGGGTGTTTCTGTCGAGATAATCAAAAAGCGACTCGGGTTTATCGTAAATCTGATTGATAAATTTGTCCGCATTGGCAATCATTGCACCGCTGCGGATAAGCTCTGCCTCTGAAAAAAGTTTTTCCTTGGCTTTGGTGCTGTTCTTGGAACGGAGGAGTTTTGCCTTGTGTTCAATTTTATCTGCAAGGGCGGCTCTGTCCTCAATTACGATTTCGGTTGAGGGCGAAAGCGTAATTTTGTCAGCCTTTTTAAATCTTCTCTGTGTTTCAATGTCAAAATAGCTGAGGTCGGTAATTTCATCGCCCCAAAATTCACATCTCACGGGATAGTCGCTGTCGGGCATAAAGAAGTCGAGAATACCGCCTCTCAGCGAAAACTGACCGCTGCCCTCTACCGCATCAAAGCGTTCGTAGCCGAGCAGAGTAAGTGCCTTTGTCGCCTTTTCAAGCGAGAGCTCCCTGCCCTCTTCAAATTCAATAACCGACTGTTCAAGCACATTTCTCGGAACGGTAAGCTGTGCCGCCGCATCAACACACGCAATTGCAACATCACATTCGTGGTTGAGAAGCTTGAGCAAAACTTTAAGTCTTGCGTGCTCGTACTCGTGAGAACGGCTCTGAAAGTCAAGGAAGTTGAAGTCACGCACGGGATAAACATAGGCACGAAGTCCCATGCACGAAAGGTCATTGCACAGAGTCTGCGCCTCTTTTTCATCGGAGGCAAGACAAAATGCCGTGACGCCTTTAAGGCGGCACAGCGCATAGATGATATTTGATTTGTTAATTGTTGAAAGTCCCGAAGCACAGACCGTTCTGCCCGGCTTGACATTCTTTTCAAGCGTTTTGAAAACGGGTGACTCTTTGAGGACATTAACAAGAAAGTTGAGATTATTCATTTCTTTGTCCCTTTTCAGTTGAACAAATTCATAGCACGGTCGGTTTTGCCGTCAATAATCAGCTCGATTGCTTTTTCGGCATTGTCAAAAATTTCATCAAGCTTTTTCATTTCATCGGGAGTGAACTTTGAAAGCACCCAGTCGGCAAGGTCCCAGTCGGGATTTGGCTTTGCGCCTATGCCAACCTTGATGCGGGGGAATTTATCGCTTCCGCTGAGATAGATTATACTGCGCATTCCCCTCTGACCGCCGTCACTGCCCTTTGAACGGATACGCATTTTTCCGACATCAAGCGAAATGTCATCAAAAATTACAATGACATTTTCGGGTGGGATTTTGTAGAAGTTCATCGCCTCAACAACTGCCTGACCGCTGTTGTTCATATATGTTGTGGGTTTCATCAGCATAACTTTTGCGCCGTTTACAGTGCAAGTGCCAATAAAGCTTTTGTATTTTATCTTGTTCACATCACAACCGAGCTTGTCGGCAATGCGGTCAATCGCAAGCCAGCCTGCGTTGTGACGAGTGTTTTCGTATTTTCTGTCGGGATTGCCGAGTCCCACTACAATGTACTCGATTGAACCCGTTGATTTGTTTTTTCCGAACATATCCGTTTTCCTCTTATTTATATTATATGTATTCTGAAATTTAAATTAACCTTTTCCGAAGCTTACAACAACCCAGTCATCGTTGCCGAGATGATAAGGATTTCCGCAATACGGGCAGTTGCGTTCTCTTGTTGCATCAAAGCTTGCGCCGCAGCTTTTACAGGTTACTTTTTTCATTGTGAAAACTCCGTCATCCATGGCGTTCACACTTCTGCAAACGGTAAGTCTGAACTTTTCGTTTTTAACCCTAAATGAAGAATTTTTGTTTTTCACGGTTGTTGCGTAAACGGTCATATCAACATAGCAACAGCCGTTTGTGACATTGAATGAATTAAGCTTTGACACTCCTCTGTACTTGATGTCAACAATATCTACGAAAGGATTTTTCATCGGATTGCCCTCATAGACTGCGAGGTTTGTGTAATCATCGCTGAAAATCATAATCTTGAGCAAAGCAAGCACCTTGCCGATAAAGTATTCATATGAGAAGTTGGGATTAACCTCTTTCATAAGCCACGGAAGTCTTTTCTGACAATTGAAGTGCGGACCTATCATAGGAATGCTCTTTGCCGCACCGACAAAAAGTCCAAAAAGCGTTTTTAATGCCCATGCAAGGTACCCCGCCAAAAGTCCGCCGAGCAGTACGGGGATTGCTCTTACGCCGATTTCATAGACCATATTTGCGGTTGCGGGATCAAAAGTTCCGTCCTTTACAACCACCCATACCGTAAATGCCGCAACAGCGACAATTCCGCCGAGAAGGTACGGTGCAAGCACCTTTTTGGTTGACTTGTTCGCAAGCGAATAGGTTTTTACAAAGTAGAAGTTTGTAACCTTCGGGAACAAATCGTCCATAATAAAGCGAGTTTTGCAGTTTTTACAACCGTTGAGAAGCTCTCTTACACTGCTTACCGCACCGCAGTTCGGACACGAACACGCAACCTCGGAATTTCGGTTTTCAAGCCTTGTAATCATTGTGTAAAAGAAAAATCTGTCCTTGATTTTTTTCTTTTTCTTTCCGTCTTTAAAGTATTTCTCCGTAACCTCATATGTCTTTGACGCAATGTTACTCTTACATTTGCCCATATCGTAGGCAGTACAAGCATTTATGGGGACTTCATTCTTCACCGTTTCCTTATCGGTAAAAGCGGTCTGAATCTTTACACCCTTTTCGTCAAGTCTTTTCTTCTGTAGGTCAAGCGCAAAGTCGAGGTCGATTGAAGCAATATCCGGATTTTTGCCCTCATTGCACCACAATTCGTACTCATCGACAAAGCGGTTCATTATTTTGTTATCTGAATCGGAGCCGTAAACTATACCAAACAAAATTAAATCACCCTCACATATTGTACCGTTTTATTGCTGAAAAATTTGCAGTAAAACAGCGAAATGGCGGGTTAGTTAAAACCCGCCTGTTTAATTACATAATTAAATTGTTCGCCTATCAACCGAAAGCGGCTGTGAACGGCTTGTCGTTGTAGATTCTTGCGATAGCCTCTGCAAATGTAGGAGCAACAGGAAGAATTGTGAACTTGTCAATCATCTTTTCCTTCGGAACAGGAATTGTGTCAAGAAGAACAACTTCTTTGATTGCACTGTTCTGGATTCTCTCGATTGCAGGACCGGAAAGAACTGCATGAGTAGCGCAAGCGTAAACCTCTGTTGCACCGCCCTTTTCAACAATAGCGTTGGCAGCGTTGCAGAGAGTACCTGCTGTGTCAATCATATCGTCAACGAGGATAACCTTCTTACCCTTTGCGTCACCGATGATGTTCATAACTTCACAAACATTAGCCTTTGGTCTTCTCTTGTCGATAATAGCAAGACCTGTGCCGATTTTTGATGCAAAGTTTCTTGAACGAGTTACAGAACCGAGGTCGGGAGAAACAACGATATAATCATCATTGTTGCCGCCGATTTTCTCTCTCATATGGTTTGCGAGAAGTGATGCGCCCTGAAGGTGGTCAACAGGAATGTTGAAGAAGCCCTGAATCTGATTTGCGTGAAGATCCATTGTAAGCACACGGTCAGCACCCGCACAGGTGATGATGTCTGCACAAAGCTTAGCCGAGATCGGATCTCTTGCCTTAGCTTTTCTGTCCTGTCTTGCATAGCCGAAGTATGGCATAACAACTGTGATTCTTGCAGCAGATGCACGCTTCATGGCATCAATCATTATGAGCATTTCCATAAGATTGTCGTTGACGGGAGCACAGGTTGACTGAACAATAAAGCAGTCGCTGCCACGAACAGATTCGTGAAGAGAAACAGAGATTTCGCCGTCTGAGAACTGTGTACAGTCACTCTTACCAAGCGGCAGACCGAGACAGCCTGCAATTCCCTGAGCTACATCAACATTTGAACTGCCGGTGAAAATTTTAATGTCCTTACCGTGAAAATTCATTGCAATAACTCCTTTGAATTTTAATGTGTGTAGTATATGTTTACCAATGATTAACCGAGCAATTAACAGCTGTAACCCTTTGCTCTTGCAATTTCGTTAAGCTGTTCAAGCTGAGCCGGATCGTTTGCACCCAGAACCGTATCACTGCACTGAGCCGTGAATGCTCCGACCTTTCTTCCGTCCTCAAGCAAAAGCTTGATTGCGTCGGGAAGATAATATTCCTTTGCGCTGTTATCCGACTTGATTCTGTCGAGAACCGAAAGAAGAAGCTGACAATCAAACCAGAAACCGCCCGAGTTTACCTCATTTATTTTGAGAGTTTCCTCATCGGCGTCTTTCTGCTCAACAATTGCACGCAGATTTCCGTTTTCGTCACGGACAATTCTGCCGTAACCTGTCGGATCGTCAACCTTTGCGGAAATAACCGTTGCGGCACAATCGTTTTCGATGTGAGCCTTTAAAGAATCCTCAATAGTCTTGCTGTCCATAAACGGAGCGTCGCCGTTGAGAATAACAACATTGCCGCTGTGCTTTTTAAGGAAATCCTTTGCCATCATCACAGCGTGACCTGTTCCGAGTCTTTCAGCCTGAAACACGCTTTCAACGGAAAAATCGAGGGTTGAAAGATACTCTTCGACACACTCTTTTTTAAAGCCCTTGACAACACAGATGTCGTCAATACCGGCTTTCCTTAAAGCCGACATAACCCAGCAGAGCATCGGTCTGCCGAGCACCTCCGACAATGTTTTCGGTTTGTCGGATTTCATTCTTTTGCCCTCGCCGCCTGCGAGGATAACGGCACAATTCTTCATTTTTTCTCCTTTTATCTGTGACAAAACAACAAAGATGCAGACAGTCCTGTCACAAGGCACTCGTTCATACCATAATATTATCTCACAAAAATCACAAATTTCAAGAGAAAATTACAAAAATTGGGCAAAAAAAGGCATTTTAAACGATTTATACAATATTGTCGAAAATAAAACTCGTTTTTTATAAGAAAAAAGTTTGAAAAAAATATAGCTATTTTGACCAAAGTTTGTTATAATATTCGATAGGCTTATACAAGCAGGCAGGTTTTACCAAGGGGTAAGTCTGCCACAGCCGTATATCTTAATTTATTTTTAGGAGGATTACCAGTTATGGCAAACAAATGGGTTTACCTTTTTACAGAAGGTAATGCTAACATGCGTGAGCTCCTCGGCGGTAAGGGTGCCAACCTTGCAGAAATGACAGGTCTTGGACTTCCTGTACCACAGGGCTTCACAATTACAACAGAAGCTTGTACTCAGTATTATGAGGACGGCAGAGAAATCAACGCTGAAATTCAGGGTCAGATCAACGAGTACATCGAGAAGATGGAAGAGATCACAGGCAAGAAGTTCGGCGACAAGGAGAACCCCCTCCTCGTTTCAGTTCGTTCAGGTGCTCGTGCTTCAATGCCGGGTATGATGGATACAATCCTTAACCTCGGTCTTAACGAAGATGTTGTTGAAGTTATCGCTAAGAAGTCAAACAACCCTCGTTGGGCTTGGGACTGCTACAGAAGATTCATTCAGATGTATTCTGATGTAGTTATGGAAGTAGGTAAGAAATATTTTGAAGAGCTCATCGACAAGATGAAGGCTGAGAGAGGCGTTACTTATGACGTAGAGCTTACAGCTGACGATCTTAAGGAGCTTGCAGGCCAGTTTAAGGCTGAATACAAAGAGAAAATCGGTCAGGACTTCCCTGACGATCCTAAGGAACAGCTCATGGGCGCAGTTAAGGCTGTATTCCGTTCATGGGACAACCCTCGTGCAAACGTTTACCGTCGTGACAACGATATCCCTTATTCATGGGGTACTGCCGTTAACGTACAGTCAATGGCATTTGGTAACATGGGTGACGATTGCGGTACAGGTGTTGCATTTACAAGAGATCCTGCTACAGGTGAGAAGAAGCTCATGGGTGAGTTCCTCATCAACGCACAGGGCGAAGACGTAGTTGCAGGTGTTCGTACTCCTATGCCAATCGCTAAGATGGCTGAAGAGTTCCCGGAAGCTTTCGAGCAGTTCCAGAATGTTTGTCAGACACTCGAAAACCACTACAGAGATATGCAGGACATGGAGTTCACTGTTGAAAACAAGAAGCTCTATATGCTCCAGACAAGAAACGGTAAGAGAACAGCTCAGGCTGCTCTTAAAATTGCTTGTGACCTCGTTGACGAGGGCATGAGAACAGAAGAAGAAGCTGTTGCAATGATCGATCCTCGTAACCTTGACACACTTCTTCACCCACAGTTCGATGCTGCTGCTCTTAAGGCTGCTACACCAATCGGTAAGGGCCTCGGCGCTTCTCCTGGTGCTGCTTGCGGTAAGATCGTATTCACAGCCGAAGATGCTGAAAACTGGAACGCTAAGGGCGAAAAGGTTGTTCTCGTTCGTCTTGAAACTTCACCTGAGGACATCACAGGTATGAAAGCTTCACAGGGTATCCTCACAGTTCGTGGCGGTATGACATCACACGCTGCCGTTGTTGCTCGTGGTATGGGTACATGCTGTGTATCAGGTTGCGGCGACATCGCAATGGACGAGGCTAACAAGAAGTTCACACTCGCTGGCAAGGAATTCCACGAGGGTGACTACATTTCAATCGACGGTTCTACAGGTAACATCTACGACGGCGTTATCCCAACAGTTGACGCTACAATCGCAGGTGAGTTCGGCAGAATCATGGCTTGGGCTGACAAGTACAGAACTCTTAAGGTTAGAACAAACGCTGATACACCTGCTGACGCTAAGAAGGCTCGTGAGCTCGGTGCTGAAGGTATCGGTCTTTGCCGTACAGAGCATATGTTCTTTGAAGAGGACAGAATCGCTGCATTCAGAGAGATGATCTGCTCAGATACAGTTGAAGAAAGAGAAGCTGCTCTTGACAAGATTCTTCCTTATCAGCAGGGCGACTTTGAGGCTCTTTATGAGGCACTCGAAGGCAATCCTGTAACAATCAGATTCCTTGATCCGCCGCTTCACGAGTTCGTTCCTACAGAGGAAGCTGACATTGAGAAGCTCGCAGCTGCTCAGGGTAAGAGCGTTGAAGACATTAAGACAATCATCGCTTCACTCCACGAGTTCAACCCAATGATGGGTCACCGTGGTTGCCGTCTTGCAGTAACATATCCTGAAATTGCAAAGATGCAGACAAAGGCAGTTATCCGTGCTGCTATCAATGTTCAGAAGGCACACGCAGACTGGACAGTTGAACCTGAAATCATGATTCCGCTCGTATGCGATGTTAAGGAACTCAAGTTCGTTAAGAAGGTTGTTGTTGAAACAGCTGACGCTGAAATCGCTGCTGCAGGCATCGACCTCAAGTACGAAGTTGGTACAATGATCGAAATCCCAAGAGCTGCTCTTACAGCTGATGAGATTGCTAAGGAAGCTGACTTCTTCTGCTTCGGTACTAACGACCTTACACAGATGACATACGGCTTCTCAAGAGATGACGCAGGTAAGTTCCTCAACGCTTACTATGATGCTAAGATCTTCGAGAACGATCCGTTTGCTAAGCTTGACCAGACAGGCGTTGGCAAGCTCATGGAAACAGCTATCAAACTCGGTAAGCCTGTAAACAACAAGCTCCATGTTGGTATCTGCGGTGAGCACGGCGGCGATCCTTCTTCTGTTGAGTTCTGCCACAAGATCGGTCTTGACTATGTATCATGTTCACCGTTCCGTGTTCCGATTGCTCGTCTTGCTGCTGCTCAGGCTGCTATCGCAAACAAGTAATCCACAAAGGATGTATTGACAGGTAACTTAATACAAGTTTATTCCTAATATAAATTTGACCTTGCAGATTTTACTCTGCAAGGTCTTTTTATGTCTTATAAAAATCTTTAAAGGTTTCCCACAATTTATATAACGGCGTATTTTGAAAATTTTTATTGTTTTTGCAAAATCTATTGATTTTACATTTGTTCTTGGGTATAATAATACCAAATCACGATTTAGTAAATCAAGATTAGATAGCATAAGAGGTGTTTTTATGTTTATAGGCAGAGAAACCGAGCTAAAATTTCTGAACGATAAATACAATTCAGATGGCGGACAGCTTGTAGTTTTGTATGGCAGACGGCGTGTCGGCAAAACGGAAACCTTAAGAGAATTTTGCAAAGAAAAACCACATGTATTCTTTTCCTGTACTCAGACAACCGACAGGGTGCAACTTCAAAAATTTTCAAAACAAATATTAAAAGAAAACATTCCCGCAAAAAACTACATTACCGAATTTGCCGATTGGGAAAAAGCTTTCGGCGCTGTTCTCGATTTGCCGTATGGGGATAAAAAGAAACTCTTTATCATAGATGAATTCCCGTACATGTGCAAAGGGAACAAGAGCATTCCTTCTATTCTGCAAAATTTGTGGGATACACAACTTCGGGATTCAAATGTTATGATTGTTTTGTGCGGCAGTGCAATGAGTTTTATTGAAAAGGAAATTCTTGCCGAAAAAAATCCGCTCTACGGTCGTGCTACCGGAATTTTCAAAATGAAAGAAATGGGATTTTACGATGCAGCTAAATTCTTTACCGCATATTCCGAACGGGACAAAGTTATTGCTTATTCTGTTCTTGGCGGTATCCCCCACTATTTAAGGCAATGGAATCCGAAACTAACTATTGAAGAAAATATTAAACAAAATATTTTGACCAAAGGTTGTGTTCTATACAGCGAGGTTGATTTTCTTCTTCATCAGGAACTTCGGGAAACGCCTGTATATAACTCTATCATTGAAGCGGTAGCACTTGGAAATACAACTTTAAACAATATCAGTCAAAAGTCACTCATTGAGGATACTTCCAAAACAAGCGTTTATTTAAAAAATCTGATTGAACTCGGCATTGTAGAACGAGAATTTTCTGTTGATGCAAAGATAAAAGAACAGGCAAACGGTAACAGAGGAACATATAAATTAACAGATAACTTCTTCCGATTCTGGTATGCATTCGGTTTTGCAAATTTTTCACAGCTTGAGGACGG
>ULXZ01062059.1_pt1 | contig 16208 bp, 14 predicted proteins | sample 1961701 | NCBI WGS metagenome assembly ULXZ01 (sample SAMEA4835850, study PRJEB28245) | human gut metagenome | biome: gut microbiome; material: fecal sample | place: Denmark | collected 2008 | reverse complement strand
TCATCGCAATTGAACGTGAAGCAGAACATATCAGCAGCGTCAATACTGATAACTATATGGGAGCACTTCAGGCTACTTCCTTGTTGATCCGGGATAAATGTGACATACTGATTCATATAAATGTCAATGTGAAAAAATCTGTCCCGGCTTATGACCGTATCCGGGCTTTTAAGGAAACTTGTGAAGAACATCATGTTCCATATCATATCGATCTGAGTGTAGAAGGTAATACTTATCATGAGATTTTAAATGTGATCCGGGTAATTTTCGATAAGATAGAAGCCAAATATCCTGATCAAAAAAAAGGTATCTTTCTTGCGAATGATACCTATGCCAATATGTTTCTGAATTTAATTTTCCAAAAATACGGAACATTTCCTTCAACTTATGAGATTGTTGGATTTGACGATTCCCCGATTGCCAGCGAAGCAATCCTTCCAATCACAACCGTTGGTCAGCAGATTGATGTCATTGCCAAAACCGCCATGGATCTTCTGGTCCGGCAGATGGATGAGCAGAAAAAGCGTGCTCCCAAACCATTGGGCGAACCCATCCACAAACAAATTACCCCTATATTGATCCGCCGTAATACAACACAATAGTTTATCCTCTTGGCTGCGCTGTAAGGAACATGCCACGATACCATTTCGGGCAAGCTTTGGCGTCTGCTGTTTATGGACATCTTGGCACATCAAACCTTGCTTACCACATAGGAATTATTCAGGCTTGCTGTATCGTTAATTATCTTTAGAAGGCGTAAATGGATCATTCGTTTATGCTGATTTACGTAACCTGCTTCCCCTCGCTCTTTCCTGCCTTACGCGCCATCCTCCAGAGCACGGTTGCAAGCCCGACCGCCATCGGCACATAAAACGATGCCGCCCGGCTGACAATCATCGACACAGGTAACGTCCCTCCGATGAAAATCTGTGCAAACGCGCTCCGATACACGAGCTCCGTAATTCCCTGTGCGCCGGGCACCGGAAGCATGTCCACTGCCAGCGTCCCCGCCGCCTGTAAAAAGACGACGCTCCACAAATTTGTCCCGAAAAGCCCCATTCCGCAGTACACCAGCCAGGTAATCACAAATGCGCTGTTTCTCTGCACAAAGGTCAGTGAAAATGCTGCCGCAAGCCGCCCCGGATGCTCTTTTAAAAATAGGACTGCCCGATGATATTCCTGCACGAAGCACCGCACCTTTTCCTGTCTGCCCGCGCTTCCCGAAGCTTTCCACAAATGCAGTTTCACAAACAATCGATCAAAAATATCCGCCCAGGCAATTATCCATTGCGGCAGGACAATCATTCCAGTCACGACAAGCGTGATCGCCAGATTCAAAAACAGACCCAGAAGATACAGACCGAAATATCCGCCAAGATATTGCCGCAGCATTTCCCCCTGAAAAATCAGCAGAAATGTGCCGATACAGACTAACACCAGCTTATAGCACACCGCTGTGACCATCAGCACGACCGTACTGCTGCTGACGCTGTTTCCATCCCTCTTCATTTCATAGAGCTGCATCGGCTGTCCGCCGGTCGCGGACGGTGTGATTCCGGAATAAAAAAATCCGAGAAACGAATAGCTGATACATGTCAGAAGTCCGCTTTTTCCGCCTGCTGCCCCAAGCAGAATCCTCATGATCGTCCCTTCCATACAGACAAAGAAAAGGCCGAGTGCCACCGCCCCGGCCAGACTCATTCCCCGCATGCTCTTTACCGCTGCCCAGATCTCCTGCGGCTTCTGCCCGCTAAAGCAAAACCGCAGCGTGAATACCATCACCGCCAGAAACAGCAGTGTCTCCCAAAAATGTTTTTTTCGTCCGCCTGCAGGCATATCCTTTTTTCGAACCTTCATATCCCTCTCCATTCTACAGGCATGCAACGCCCAAAAACATGTGCGCGCCATGACTGCGCTGCTGCGCATGCAGCACGAACATCCATCAATTCATCGCCGGACGCGGCCGCCAGTCACGACCCGTGCCAGCAGATTCCGATGCCGCTGCAGTTCCTACTGCGCTGCCCTCCACCAGCTCTGCCAGTGTCCCCTCGAATACAAGCGTTCCGGCACAGCTGTCTTTTCCCAGCTGTTCATACACATCCCGCGGCGTGACAAGGGGAAACGGCTTTTGCCATTCCTGCAGGCCGACCTTCTGGGTTACACGCGCCAGCCACGACGAACAGGTGTCGTGATTTTTCTGGTCAAAGGCGATTCCAGCTAACAAAAACACAAGCCCGATCACCATATAATGATGGGTAAAGCGTCGTTCCCATTCCGTCTTTGCCTCCTGCTGCAGCGCTTCCCTCTGCACATTCGTACATGCCACGCGACAGACCTGATAGCGTGCGGTCGGATATTTTTTCAGAATTTTTTCCCGATTTTCCCGTTCAAAGCCTGCAAACAGCGGAATCGCCGGATTGCGCCTGCCGATGCTGTAGGCTTCTTTCAACTCCGGATCGAAGCCCAGCACGACATGCACATAATTCTGCCCGATCACTCGGCGGATGATCGAAGCAAACAGACCAGGCGTATCTACAAAGCCAACGTAGATTGCGGACTGCGCCGCGGCATTATCCTGCTTTTTCCTATTCTTCATCGCCGCACCCTCACTGAAACTGCCAGATCCGGCGCGCCATGCGGTATCCTCCGATCACCACCGCCGCCCCGGGCGCACCTGGCAGACAGGTCAGACCGCTGATGCTGCCAAGCCGCAGCCTTCGATAGAGCTTCGGATTCTCTTTTTTTAGTGACTGCCAGAGCTTTTTTCTGCGCTGCCGCCCTTCTTTTCCGAGCATCAGCAGATGGATCGTGGAAATCGCCATCATAATCGAGCTGTTGCGGTAGAGATAGCGGCGCAGCTTCGGTTCAGTGTTCTGCACCGCGTCCGACCCGACGAACCGGTTGCCGAGCTGCGTCACGAGAATCTGCTGATCGATGCGCGACACGAGCACTTTTTCGTTAACCGACTGATCCTCGCGCCCCAGATAATAATGGTACAAATCCTCATTCAGATAATAAATCCGCTGCACGAACGGAAGCGGGCAGTTTGCAAACAGGTTGTCCACATAAAACGTATGCTCCGGAAGCTTTAACCCACAGTCATACAGCACTCCCGTCCGAAAAATCAGCGCATGCATGACAAGATACTGTTCCGGCGAAAAACAGCCGATTTCGTCCCACCTGCAGATTTTTTGCTCGGAAAAAAGATTTCCGTAGCGGACTGCTTTCGTTTTTCCCTCTTCCAGATGATCGTATACATAGTTGCAAACAACCAGGTCGGGGCGTTTTTCCTCCTTTGTCCGGCACCAGAAACGCAGGACGCTCATCAGCTTATGAAATGCAGCCTCATCCAGCCAATCGTCCGAATCCACGACCTTGAAATAAATTCCGTTTGCGAGCATCATCCCTGCGTTGACACCGGAACCGTGCCCGCCGTTTTTCTTGTGCACAACCCGAACCACATCCGGGTATGCACACGCATACTGATCTGCAAGCTGTCCGGTTCTATCCGTCGACCCATCATCCACCAGAATAATTTCCAGCCCGTCGCGCTCTTTTAAAAGGGATTCCACACACCGTTCCAGATAGCTTTCCGAATTATAGCAAGGCACTGTCACCGTCAGGCACTTTCCTTCCTTTTCTCTATCGATATCCATAAAAAAACCTCCGCAGTCGTTTGTTTCATTTGCCCTTATCATAAAGACAAATTCCAAACAGCCGCAGAGGCTTTTCCGAAATTTTTTCTAAACAAAAGCTTATTTTTCTGAAGGAATTTCTTAATCCTCCGTAAGAATTAACCCGCCATATGGAAGAACTCGATCAAAAACAGCCAGCTCAAGCCGTAGTAGGACACTACCGCAACAAGGTCGTTGATGGTCGTAATCAAAGGACCGGAAGCAACTGCCGGATCGACCTTGATCTTTTTGAAAAACAGCGGAATACACGTACCAACCGCGCTGGAGATCAGCATTGCCAGAAGCAGGGCAACACCGATGCACGCGGATACCGCATAGGAAAAGACGAGGGTCTTTCCTTTGATTGCAAAAATATAGAGTCCGATCAGTACAAAGGACATCAGTCCCAACAAACCACCGTTGCATAAACCTATCCTCATTTCCTTAAAGACAAGCTCTGCCTTCTGCTTGCCGGTCAGGGATTCGTCCATCAATACCCGGATCGTCACAGCCAGGGACTGTGTACCGACGTTACCTGCCATATCCAGAATCAGGGACTGGAAGCACATGATGATCGGCAGCTGCGTCACAACTGTCTCAAACATGCCTACAACCGACGAAACAACCATGCCGAGAGCAAGCAGGATCAACAGCCACGGCATTCTTTTTTTCATGCTTTCCTTTAACGGCTCCTTGAGATCCTCTTCTGCCGTCAAACCAGCCAGCTTTGCGTAATCCTCGCCCATTTCGTCATCAACCAGCTCGATGATGCTGCTGGATGTGATGACGCCCAACAGGCGGTTATCGTTATCCAGGACAGGAACCGAATCCTCAGAATAATCCTTCAGGCGTTCGATACACTCGTCGATCTCCTCCTCCGCATATACATACGGATAAGAGGTTACAACCAGCTCCTCAAGCGGATGATCCTGCCTTGCAATAATCAGGTCTTTTAAGTCGATGGCACCGTAAAATTTCTGCTGGCTGCTTACGACAAAAATTGTAGAAATATTATCGTTTTTGGCTGCCTGACGGATCAGGCTGCTCATCGCTTCCTTCACGGTAACATTTTTCTGGATGATAATACAGTTAGTGGTCATCCTGCTGCCGATCTCATCCTCATCGAAGGATGCGATCACTTCGATATCGTGGCGGACATCGTCATCCAGCAGATCGATCAACAGACGCTTTTTGCCTTTATCGAGCATGCGCAGCACTTCTGCCAGCGAGTCTGTCTCCATTCCGGAAAGAATCGCCGCAGCCTTGCGCGGTTCCATTTCTTTTAAGTACTCTGCTGCTTCATCTGCTTCCGTATATTCTAAAATATCCGAAAGCATATCCTTATCCAGGATCCGGTACAGCTTGCAGCGTTCCTGTACCGTCAGCTTTTTGAGAACTTCCGCAAGGTCATTGGCATGGTAATCCTCCAGCCGGCTGCTCATCACCGCCGGGGAGGTATTGCTCCGGATAATGTCAATGATCTCTTGAGTATAGTCCTTTGTCTCCATCTCTCCCGTCTCCTTTCTTCTCCAAACTTGCACACAGAGACACCATCTTCTGCATAAATCACGCAACAAAAAGAAGCCCCTTTGCGTTGATCCACGCCTGCGGCATCTTCTGCAACCTGCTTTTCACCTGACTTGTCGTGCTATTGGGATTCCATAGGACAGGAACAATAGAAACTCTATCGCCATGAAGAAGAAAGAACTGAACAGAAAAAAGGCTCAGAACGAAACGGATCTGCTGCGTCTCTGTGCTTTTTCTGCTTCCCATCCTATGCAGCGACTTCGCCCGTGAGCATCGCAGCTATCCATTTCATTCACCTGCCTTTGTCTTTGAATTTCTAAACACTATAAATTATTATAAACATCAAATTTTGAAAAAGCAATGGCATTTTGCCACTTTTATTCCTGACAATAGAATGCTCGCAGAGCGTGCATTCTATTGTTGCATCCCTTTTTTCAGGCCTCTGTCACCTCATAGTCCATGCACACGCGGCATTTCACGTTCGGGCGCACCTTGCCGTCCGCAACCGCCACATGGGCCGGATGTACGGAATAGCCTTTCAGGGAAGCTGCATCTGCAAAGCAGGAATCCAGCATCAGATCCGCATTGGAAGAAGGAAGCCCTTCTGTATGTACCTGAATGGAAAGCAGACCGGGAATTTGCCCTGCAAGCCCTTCCAGACCAGCTTTAATGCCCGCCTTGATTTCCGTTTTTTCTTCTTCTGTAAAAGAATCCTTTAACTGCCATAAAATCACATGCTTTACCATTTTTCTCCTCATTTCTGCGCACGCTTTTTGCGCATGCCGAGTTTGTGTCAAGTGCGCGCAGACACAAATCTCGCGATTGAAAAATTTTATTTTTCAATCTTTCTCCTTTGTGTTTCTTTTCAAACAATTCCATTTTCATAGAATTATACCCGTTTTTTCTTTTTCTGTACACAATCTGATAAAGGATTTCGTATATTTTTCTTCTCCCGTTTCATACTAATCCGGAAACAAAACGCTGTGTGTCGAACGCTCTGCAATTTGAGGCCATTTGGCGTACAGCGTTTCAGAAAAAAGAAAAGGAAGATGCTTATGTCAGATATGTTCTGTTTTCAGTGTCAGCAGACTGCCGGAAATACCGGCTGCATCAAAACGGGCGTCTGCGGCAAGCAGCCGTCCACAGCGCTTTTGCAGGATCAGCTCGTCGAAGAACTGATCCGCCTTTCGCATGCCGCCATGGAGGCAGGGGTGCAGACAGATTCCTGCACCGCCCTTTTGGCCGATGGTCTTTTTACCACCCTTACCAATGTCAACTTCGATGACGCTTCCATCAAGCGCTTTACCGACCGCGTCCGGGCAATGCGCAGGCGCCTTGACAGCCCCGGATCGGAGAGAAAGGAACGCTTCATCGCCCCTCTCTGGGAGGGCGACACCGACACCGTTTCCCTGCGCTCCACGCTTCTGTTCGGCTTAAAGGGCATGGCTGCCTACGCGCATCACGCAGCTCGTCTCGGCTTTCATGACCCGGAGGTGGACGGCTGGTTTTACCGCGGGCTCACCGAGCTGACCAAAACGCATTCCGCCGAAGAATGGCTTTCCCTGATTATGGAGTTCGGCAGGGTCAACTATCGCTGCATGGAGCTTTTGGATACCGCCAACACGACCGCGTTCGGCAATCCCGTTCCGACACGAGTGCACACGGACATCAAAAAAGGTCCCTTCATCGTTGTTTCCGGGCACGATCTGGAAGACCTGCACCAGCTTCTCGAACAGACGAAAGGAACCGGCATCAATGTTTATACCCATAGCGAAATGCTTCCTGCCCACGGCTATCCCGGTCTGAACCAATATCCGCACCTTGCAGGAAACTTCGGCACCGCCTGGCAGAGCCAACAGCAGGAATTCCAGGACATCCCCGCCCCGGTGCTGTTTACGACCAACTGCCTGATGCCGCAGCGTCCCAGCTATCAGGATCGGATTTATACGACCTCCGTCGTTGGTTATGAGGGACTGACTCATATTGAAGCTGACGAACACGGGCATAAGGATTTTTCCCCGGTCATCCGGCATGCCCTGCGCCTTGGCGGCTATGAACGCGACCAGAGCATGAGCGGCATCAACGGCGGGCACATGCTGACGACCGGCTTTGCTCACGCTGCCGTCCTCTCCTGCGCCCCGCAGCTTGTCGAAGCAATCAAAACCGGCGCGATCCGACACATTTTCCTCGTCGGCGGCTGCGACGGCGCACATCCCGGCAGAAATTACTACACGGAATTTGTCAAACAAGCACCGATGGATTCCATCGTCCTGACCCTTGCCTGCGGCAAATACCGCTTCAACGACCTCGACCTCGGAGAAATCAACGGCATCCCGCGCATTCTCGACATGGGGCAGTGCAACGATGCCTACAGTGCGATCTACGTTGCGCAGGCCCTCGCCGAAATCTTTGGCTGCGGCATCAACGAACTGCCTCTGACACTCGTGCTTTCCTGGTATGAACAGAAGGCGGTCTGCATCCTGCTCACCCTGCTTGCCCTTGGTGTCAAAAATATATACCTCGGTCCGACCCTGCCCGCCTTTTTGTCCGAATCTGTCGTGCAGCTTCTCGTCCACCGCTACTCACTGACGCCAATCACCGCTGCGCCACAGGATCTCGACGCGATCCTCGGGCGGGGATAATGTACGCTACAGTGGTCTCCCGTCCGGAGGGCTTTTGTATCACAGGACACACGTTTCTGTGATAAACAATAGAATGCACGCTCTGCGAGCATTCTATTGTCATGAAAAAAACGTGCAGCCTTTCTCCTATCCGGAGACAAGCTGCACGCTGTTTTTCAGGCTTTCTTTCCCTTTTCTTTTGCAAACTGCATGCCCAGCACCAGCGCCAGTCCGATGATGCCGGCAATCCAATGAAAGCTGGAGAAAGCCAGCGGAGCCTGCGCTTCTTCCAGCGTTGTCGGTCCCATCACGATTGCATAGAAGGATCCCACCATCATGCCGACAATGCAGTACAGCGTCTGGGGGCGGAAGCGCTCCAGGCAAACCTTGATAATCTTTACAACACTACATGCTCCTGCTACGATACCAAGTCCAAAGAAGATCAGGTTCGGTACATAGGAAAGCTGCAGCCCCAGCGCTGCGCGGATCGCAGAAATCACCGGAATGTATACACCGAAGATCAAAAGCAGGGTGGAACCGGAAATACCGGGTAAAAACATCGCAGAAATCGCAATCATTCCGATAAAGAACAGTTTAATCGCATTTCCGAGCTGGAAGTGGCTCAGATCCATCGAAGAGGTTCCGGCTCTGCCGTTTAACCAGGTGATCCCGGCCACCAACACAATACCTAGGATCAGGAATAAAATTCCCTTGCCAAACTGCTTGAAGCCATCCCTTTCTTCCCGGATAATCAGCGGAATCGCGCCCGCAATAAATCCGATAAACAGAGAGCTTACCACATAAATATGACTTTCGAACAGCGCTGACAGGATGACAACCGCAAGCCCCATGCCGATGATCCATCCGATACCCAGTTTGATCAGATAGGCGATTGCTTTTTTCTTATCTTCCATCTTGCCAAAGGCAAGGTCATGGACCGAACCGATAAACTGGTCATAAAACCCCATAATAAAGGCCACCGTACCGCCGGATACACCGGGAACGCTGTCCGCCAGCGCCATACAAAAGCCTCCAATTGCTTCTTTAATCATGAATATCCTCCTAAAATTTTCGTTTTTCCAATTACATCTTTCCCAGAATACCTTAACTACTGGCTCCTGTCAACCGCTGGCAGCTCTGCGCAGATATTCTTTACGCAATCTTTACGCAGCTTCCCAAAGCACAGTAAAAATACTGTATCATCAGCATACAGGAACGGACTGCAGCTTGCTGCGTCACTGTTTTCTAGGGAAACAGCTTTTTCATCAGCTCTGTCTGGGATGCCATTGCATTTTTCTGAAAAATATCGATTCGATGGATTTCTGTACTGCGGTCAGAAAAGGCAGGGAACAAAAAGCCCCACTCCGGTTCACCAGGCTCGTATTCGCCCTCCAGCGGACTGATCGTGCACACTAAAAAATCGTACACCTCTTCAGACTCCCACAGACTTTCCTTGTCGGACGCTTTGAGCGGGACGTCGTAGGTTCCGTGAAACAAAAAGACCGCGTAATCTTTTCCAACGCTCTGATAATGCTCACCGACCAGTTCATAAAACGTTTCGTTCAGGGCGTCATTTTTGAGCCTCGCCTCCCGCATCGCCATCAGCAGCTGCCACAGGCTTCCGGGCCTTTCCTGTGTCGGTGAAAATTCGTATTCTTTTAGCTGTTCATTTGTCTTCGAAAAAGGAACCGCCTTTGCAAGCGCGAGGTTCTTCGCCTTTTCTTCCCCGGAAAGCTTCAGAAAATGTATGTTAAAGCTTCCGTCCAGAAAGCCGTCCTCATCCATATATCCGCCCGCGATCCGATCCATGCAGGTGCGGCTCGGTGTCATCCGTCTGGTCAGTTCCAGCATATCTTCCCTGTTGATCATTCTGAGTTCCCCATTCCTCAAAAAATTTCCGGTTGCTTCCAAAGTCCATTTTGCCCGGCAATCCGTTCACCCGCGCCATTCGCAGCTTCTTTTGCTCATGAAGCGGCGCTCTCTTCGTGTACTTGTAATCCATAGTGTACCAGAATCTCTTTTTTCTGACAACTTTTCTTGCTTTTTAAATGGGCTTATTATATGATGAAACTATCTTGATACAGGTCTGTTTTCCTGTACTGACACGGATTTTATTGAACGGAGGCTTCCTTATGAAAATGCACAAACATTTCGGGCTTGTTTTAACAGCCTGTCTGGTTCTGTCCCTGCTCTTTACACCGGCTTTTCTGCTTCCTGCGCAGGCAGCTAATACGGTTACCGTACAGGGCAAGGTCATGTCCGGCACCACCGGCAGCCTTTTGCTGCTGGATACCCCCCAGGGCAAAATGGAGATTAAGATCGATAATGCCACTGACACCACTGCCGGTAAAATCCTGCTGCCCGATCAGGCAATTTCCGTCACCGTTACCGGCGGCAGCGACGGCTATCTTCATGCAACTAAAATTTCCACCGGCAATCAGATCGGCAATGTCATTGTAGATACCAACAACACAGTTGACGTCACCGGAACCCTCAACAAAAATACAAAGGACAACGATCTGCATCTGGATACTCCTCAGGGTGAGATGATCATCCGGCTGGATCCTTCTACCGAGATGGGCAGCTGTGCCTTCCTTGTTTTAAACGGCAAATACCGCATTACCTGCGGACGCGGCTCTGACGCATATCTCCACGCTGTAAAAATCGCAGACGCTTCTTCTGCAGCCAATACCTCTGCATCTGTAAACGGCGATAACTCTGCTTATCCGTTCGTAAACGGCACGGTAGATTCCAAAACGACCAACAACCTGCTCTATCTCTCCACTACCGGAGGCACGATGCAGTTTGTAATCGACAACAATGCAAACACCTTAAAGGGTCTGATGATGACAAGCGGACGTTCCCTGACCGTTTATTATTACCACGGCAATGATGGCTATCTACACGCCGTTACCACAGTCGGCGCAAGAAGCAGCTCCTCGGCTTCTGTCAATACCGCTTCCACGCTGACCGCCACCGGCACTGTAAACGGGAACTCAACCGAAAATATGCTTTTCCTCGATACACCTCAGGGACAGATGGAAATCAAGCTCGATTCCGTCAACGCAATCAACGGCTGCAGGGTTCTGGTCACCAACCAGCGCATTTCCGTTACCTGTGCGTCTGGCTCCGACGCCTATCTGCACGCGGTTACGATCACTGCAATACAATAGAATGCACGCTCTGCGAGCATTCTATTGTCATGAATAATAGATGTATTCTCTGCGAACCTTCTATTGTCAAACATAAACCGGCTGTACAATTCCGGGACACGCTATTTACAGCCTGTCCCGGTTTTCTTTTTATCGTGCACAAAAATCCGTTTATGTGCGTCCAGAATGCTGTTTCTCTGCATCCTGCTTTCGTTTCCATGACCGCATTGCGACATTATTTTTATACATCCTAAGGAGGTTTTTCATGGACATAGAATTTTACAACAAACTGAATCAGGCTCTACATGGAGATACGGGAAAAATTGACCGGGTTATGCGTTTTCGCTATCTCAACGAGTTCGTCAAACCCGGACAGATCCTGTTTGCAGGCTCCAGCCTGATGGAACAGTTTCCCATCCAGGAATTTATCGAGGATTTTGACCTTCCGCTGACCATCTATAACCGCGGTGTCGGCGGCTTTACCACATCGGAAATGCTCGCCTGCATGCAGGACTGCGTTTATGCGCTCCGTCCCGCCTACATTTTTATCAACATCGGAACCAACGACTTAAACGATCCCGCCTGCACGCCAGACGTCCTGCGCAACCGCTACCGCACCATTCTTTCCGGCATCCGCGAACATCTCCCACAGGCAAAGCTGTTTCTGCTCGCCTATTATCCGGTCAATCCGGACGTCGCCGACGCAGGCATGAAAGAAGTGTTAAAAGTCCGCAGCAATGACTGCATCTGCCGTGCCAACGAGATGGTAAAAGAGCTCGCCGCCGAGGTCGGTGCAGCCTACATAGACGTAGGCGATGACATCAAGGATGAAAAGGGACAGTTAAAAGCGGAATATACCGTAGAGGGGATGCACATGTACGCAAACGGCTACAAAGCGGTGCTCGACCGGCTGCTTCCGCACCTTTTAACGTTAAAGTAATAAAAATACACTACAGAATGGAGTCTTCAACCAATGTACACAAATACGACACAATATTTACGTGCTCTCGCCTCCGATCTTGTCCATGGCTGCCGCCGCACAGCTGCAGACGGCACTGTGATTTATACCCCGGACGGCACTGCCAGCTATGACGGACTGTGGCTCCGCGATTTTTCCTATATGGTGGAATACGCAGGCTTCGCCATTCCGGATCAGGATATTGTAAACTGCATCCGCTATGCGGTCCGTCACCGCCGTGCCGACGGATGGATGCCAGACCGGGTGACGACAGACGGTCTGGCTGTTTACGCTGCCGGAATCGCTGCAGCTCCCGTCGGAGAAGCGAATCTCGACAATACGCCGTTTTTGATTTTCACCGTAGACAGCCTTTCCAGACGGATGGATTCGGAAACCTTTCTGCCTCTGTTTACCGAATGGGAGGCCGATCTCGAGCAGGGATTGTTCCTGCTGCCCCTCGACGAAAACGGTCTGGTCTACAATGACGTTCAGACCCCCCATTCCCCCTATGGCTTCACCGATACCATCGGCAAAACCGGCACGCTCTATATGGAATCCCTGCTCTACTGGCGCGCCTGCCGTATGATGGAGCGCATGTGCAAAACCTACGGCATCAAAAATCCGGACCGCTTCGCAAAAGCTGCCGAATCTGTCGAGCGTTCCCTTTCCCTGCTGTTTGATCCTGCTGCCGGCGCTTTTTATGCCGCAACAAAAGACTGCCATCAGTACGACATCTGGGGCATGGCGTACATGCTTTACATCGGCTTTCCCTGCTCTGCGGACGAAAAACAGGCGGTTCTCTCTTTTCTGGAAAAAAATTATGATGCCTGCGTCTACCGCGGTCAGGTTCGCCACCTCTTAAAAGGACAATACTGGGAGCGCCTGCTGATCGATGTCGAACCTGAGACCTACCAGAACGGTGCTTACTGGGCAACTGCCTCCGGCTGGATGATCTGGTGTCTTGCGCAGCAAAATCCCGCTCTCGCCGTCCGCGCCTTAGAAGACGTGGTTTCCTGTTTCAAAACCGACGGTTCCTTCGAGTGCATAAACGAGGGCTATGAAAAGCTGCCTCTTTTCGTCGTCAGCGCAACCAACGTCTGCGGAGGCTTCGAACGCACGATTTCGGATTTCCCTGAATTTGGTGCCGGAAAGATTGACTAAGCCTGCAGCACCAGCTTTTCAAAAACCTGACCATCCTGCAAAACGTTTTTTATCCTATAGAAGCTGGATTTTCTTTGCGATAAAAAAGCTGTCCTGTGATCCGCTTTTCATCACAGGACAGCTTTTCTTTTTTTATTCATGACAATAGAATGCTCGCAGAGCGTGCATTCTATTGTTGTGCCTCACAAGATTGCCAGGGACAAACGCGGCGTTTCAAATAAATATTCGAAAACATAACAGCATGCTCCCAATGCATAGTCATCCTCTAAAAGCTGTGCCTCTCTCAGCTCCAGCTTCGTTTCCATCTCGTTGATGTGATATTTTTTTATGGTTTCTTCCATGATATTCCAATATGTTGTCCCCTTTAACGGCTCACAGCTTGCAATCAGCACCATTTTGGGTTCCAGTATCTTGATCAGGTTCGAAATCGTGATCCCGAGATAAAAAGCCGCATCCTTTAAAATTTTCTGGCTGACTGCATCCCCATTTCGGGACAGCTTCATAAAATCCCGCATTGTATAATACGACTCGTTTTCACTATTTGTCAGTTCCTGATACCTGCGATTCAATGCCAGTTCTCCTGCATAGGCATCCAGACACCCGCGATTGCCGCAGACACACATCGGACCTTCTGCATTCAATACAGTATGCCCGATATAACCGGCATTGCCCTGTACCCCATCCATCAGTTTATTCTGATACATGTATGCACTGCCTATGCCGGAACGGATTCCAATATAAACAAAATCCGAATTGTCCTCCCGCATATACTTCTTCTTTTCTACAAGCGCCAGTAAATGCACGTCATTATTTACATAAACCGGAAGATGAAATTTTTCCTGCAGAATCCGCTGCAATTCAACATGCTCCCAGCCCCGGATTCTCGTGATGTGCAGGGATCTGCCTTCTGTCTTTCGAATCGTTCCGCAAATCCCGACACCGATCCCGACGATCCTGGGCCGCACAGAGGAAAATTCTTCCAGCAGATGCTCAAGCTCCCTGAGCATCTGCGCCAAAACCTCTTTTGCCTGCGTATCTATCTTAAACAGGATTTTCCGTCTGCCAACAATTTCCCGTTTGGCATTCGCAAGTGCGATCCGGATTGTCGGAAATTCAAAATCAATTCCAATCGCATACGCAGAATCTCCATTTATGCACAGCAACTGCGGAGGCCGTCCTCCTGTCGATTCCCGAAAACCGCCGTTTACTACAATTCCTTCTTCTTTAAAAGAATTGATGATCTCCAGGATCGTAGGACGGCTCAGCAGTGTCTTTTCCGCAATTTCTTCCAGCGTAACAGGTTCAAAGGCCTGTATACACTGCATTACCAGATATTGGTTCGCTTCTTTGATCACTTTCGTTGTATTTTTTTTCATTCGCTGGTTGGTCCCCCCGTTTTTGTCACTCTTAAAACAGTATTATTGTAACATTATTTTTTCCTCACTTCCACAACTATATCAGCAAACCAAACGAAAAATATTCTAAATTCGTTCATATTTTCTGGACAATGCAGTGTCTGAAATTTTGGGGAACCACATGACATTTTATTTCTGTTTCAATATTCAGTGCTTTGCAGGATAGCGCATCGGCACGAGTCTAGCTTTCATCAGCGCAAACACGATACTCGGAACCAAAACAAGCTGAATCACCAGACCGGGCAGACAGGTTACAAAATATCCGGTTGCCCATGCTGCCAGGGAATAGCTTCCCGGCGAAAAGATCAGCGCTCTAAAGAGACCGGCGATCACACGACCGATCAACAGACCACAAACAAGGCTGATGTACAGATCCGCATAAATTTTTCCGGTGCGCACAAATTTCATGAACAGACCGCAAAGCAGGCCATACGCGCCAAGCTCCACCATCATGCAGGGCAGATAACCCATCGCAGGCATACCGGTCAGCAGGCTGGATAACAGCGGACCTGCCAGGCCGCACAGCAGACCATAAGGCCAGCCCACCAGCAGACCGCACAGCAGTACCGGAATATGCATCGGGCAAAAAATCGCCCCTGCATTCTGAATGGAATGGAACGCCATCGGCAGCACCACACACAGCGCAATACATACAGCCGTAATCATTGCGCGTTTTACCTGAGACATTTGAGACATAACATTTCTCCTCCTTGAAAAAAATATCTATTACACACGACGCAGTCCCTCATCTTTTTTTAGACTGCGCTGCGGTAATTTTTCATTTCGATTTCATCCCTCTGATTTGCATTTCATCATGGGATTTTTCATGCATTATTTTCTATTTTTGCAGGAATACCTGCATAATCAAAAAAATCGCACTCGCGGCAATCGCCACATTCCCGTTGCGGTTTGGCAGTGATTTTTTCTTCTTTGTTCGCCGCCCCGGCCCGCGATAACCTCTCGCCTCCATCGCACACGCCAGTTCATCCGCCCGACGAAACGCTGCCAGAAACACAGGAATGACCAACGGCAGAAAGCTCGCCGCACGCTCTGTCAGCTTTTTGCTTTCAAACCGAGCCCCTCGTGCAGTCTGCGCCATCCGGATTGTCTCCGCTTCCTCTCCCAGCACCGGAATAAACTGCATTGCAACCCCCAGAATCATCGCAATTTCTTCCGTCGGAACACCGACCTTCGAAAGCGGTGAAAGCAGCTCCTCCAGCCCATGCGTGATTTCCATCGGCTCTGTCGTGATCGTCAGCACCATGCAGAAAACTAAAATCAATACCAGGTGAACGACCACCATCGCCCCCTGCCGGATTCCCTCCCGGCTCAGCCGGAAAATCCACCAGCTCCAGATGCAATGCTCCCCGCTGTAAAAAAACGCATTCATCAAAAAGATCACTGCTAAAAACCGACACATCCCTTTTTGTTGTTTTATCTGCTCCCGCAGGGATATCCCTGCCAGATACGATACCGTCAGCGCCGCTGCCGCCGCGGCGATACAGCCAAACAGCCCTTTGGACACGATCACCGCTGCAATCACCAGGCACAGCCCCAGCAGCTTTCCCTTCGCATCCGCCCGATGAAAAAATGTATTTCCGGAGCGATACTGCCCCATCGGCATCTGCATCATCTGTTTTCTCCTTTTTTCCCAGTCAACGCACCGATAATCTCGTCCCGCAGCGCCTCATAAGTAACGG
>ULXZ01030251.1_pt1 | contig 16292 bp, 9 predicted proteins | sample 1961701 | NCBI WGS metagenome assembly ULXZ01 (sample SAMEA4835850, study PRJEB28245) | human gut metagenome | biome: gut microbiome; material: fecal sample | place: Denmark | collected 2008 | reverse complement strand
TGAAAAAAAGTCGCTCCCGCGAGGGAGCGTGGATTGAAATCAAGATAGCAGACAATGAACACGCGCTCCCTGTGTCGCTCCCGCGAGGGAGCGTGGATTGAAATGTGAGCCGCAAGCAGTTTAAGATTTTGCATTTGATAGTCGCTCCCGCGAGGGAGCGTGGATTGAAATACGTTTACCACGCTGGAACCGACGAATACGAAGGTCGCTCCCGCGAGGGAGCGTGGATTGAAATCATAAGCGGAAGGAATTAAGCCTGCTGCAAGGTGGTCGCTCCCGCGAGGGAGCGTGGATTGAAATATGTAGCATTGCAGGATACGGAATTGATTGTCAATAGGTCGCTCCCGCGAGGGAGCGTGGATTGAAATAGCAGATTGTTAAGGTAACAACGCAGACAACAACGGTCGCTCCCGCGAGGGAGCGTGGATTGAAATTGGACCGTTTGCAAATAACCTTGTTATTATCGACGTCGCTCCCGCGAGGGAGCGTGGATTGAAATGTGTCTGACTGTTAAATGCTATTTGCGCCCCGGGTCGCTCCCGCGAGGGAGCGTGGATTGAAATTTAGACGTTACGCATGGAGTACCTTATCTCGAAGTCGCTCCCGCGAGGGAGCGTGGATTGAAATATCAATGCTGCGTTCTGAAAAAACAATTAAACAACTGTCGCTCCCGCGAGGGAGCGTGGATTGAAATAAAAGGCTTAAAGGAGGACAATTAAATGGCAAGAGGTCGCTCCCGCGAGGGAGCGTGGATTGAAATTCTTACACAAATTCAAGAGAACGGCTTTGATATATGTCGCTCCCGCGAGGGAGCGTGGATTGAAATGGAGATTTTTTCGCTTTAATTCCCAACCTCTCTGGAGTCGCTCCCGCGAGGGAGCGTGGATTGAAATGCATTGAGGACAGCGAGGGTGCAGAGCAAGATGTAGTCGCTCCCGCGAGGGAGCGTGGATTGAAATACACTTGCTTGCCTGGTACAATTTTGTCATTTGAGTCGCTCCCGCGAGGGAGCGTGGATTGAAATTCCGCTGGCACTGCTGACAAAACCTCCTGTTATTTTGTCGCTCCCGCGAGGGAGCGTGGATTGAAATATTATTCCTCCTTTACAGGTCACTCACTGTTGCGTCGCTCCCGCGAGGGAGCGTGGATTGAAATAAATCACTCACATTCTGTAATTTGTTAAAGTATTCAGTCGCTCCCGCGAGGGAGCGTGGATTGAAATAGAAGCACTCTGTATACATCAACGACTGTAAGTAGTCGCTCCCGCGAGGGAGCGTGGATTGAAATTTCTTGATTGCTGGTTTAATTTAAGTTGTGTAAGGCGTCGCTCCCGCGAGGGAGCGTGGATTGAAATTGCTAATATTCTATCTACTGCTCTGCAAGCCAACGGTCGCTCCCGCGAGGGAGCGTGGATTGAAATAAGGGTTTGTGGTAAAATGCTAGCTGTGCCGCCAGTCGCTCCCGCGAGGGAGCGTGGATTGAAATTGTTGTTGCTCCTAGCGTGCCTGATAGCGTTCCTGGTCGCTCCCGCGAGGGAGCGTGGATTGAAATCGACAAGCATCGTCCCGGCGGTCAATACCACCGCGGTCGCTCCCGCGAGGGAGCGTGGATTGAAATGCAAAGTCCGTTGTAGCACTTACGCCCAAATTTGGTCGCTCCCGCGAGGGAGCGTGGATTGAAATACTAAATACGTTGGTGTGACTGCTGGCAAGAGCTAGTCGCTCCCGCGAGGGAGCGTGGATTGAAATTGGCTGGCATAGCCGATATTGCGACGGCTCATGCGTCGCTCCCGCGAGGGAGCGTGGATTGAAATTCCCGCTAAAAAGCGGAAACCCTGAAAGGCGGTGGTCGCTCCCGCGAGGGAGCGTGGATTGAAATCCCGACGAGCGTGTTTTTACCACTAAGGTGGTAGAGTCGCTCCCGCGAGGGAGCGTGGATTGAAATGGTCTTGCTGTCGCGTATGATGTAATAGCGCTGGTCGCTCCCGCGAGGGAGCGTGGATTGAAATACGGAACTGATTAATTGTAATTGAAGTAGCTGAGTCGCTCCCGCGAGGGAGCGTGGATTGAAATGATGTTGTTAATCTCCCTTGCGGTCAATGTATCGGGTCGTTCCCGCGAGGGAGCGTGGATTGAAATTGCCAATAAGTTAAATTAGAATGTTCGATAGCATCTTGTCGCTCCCGCGAGGGAGCGTGGATTGAAATGGTAAAACTCTTACTGAAACCATTACCACGGCCAGTCGCTCCCGCGAGGGAGCGTGGATTGAAATAAATGAAGCATTTACTGATGGTGAAATTACTGCAAGTCGCTCCCGCGAGGGAGCGTGGATTGAAATGTCACCGTTCTGAGTATAAATCCAATCTTTAAAGTCGCTCCCGCGAGGGAGCGTGGATTGAAATAAGAGAAACAGGATTAGATCCAGTATATATCTTAGTCGCTCCCGCGAGGGAGCGTGGATTGAAATAGAATTGCATCCACCAAAGAATAGTGTTGATAAAGTCGCTCCCGCGAGGGAGCGTGGATTGAAATTATTACAATATAATCTAAATTTCGTAGTTGCTCTAAAGTCGCTCCCGCGAGGGAGCGTGGATTGAAATAGCATAATCGACCACAATCAATTAAGATTGTGGTGTCGCTCCCGCGAGGGAGCGTGGATTGAAATATGTAATAATACTGCTGTAACTTCCCCATCAGTAAGTCGCTCCCGCGAGGGAGCGTGGATTGAAATGAAGAAGATGCTCGTGGATTGCAAAACACTGTACAGTCGCTCCCGCGAGGGAGCGTGGATTGAAATAATATGACGTTTACCAGTACCATTAAAAATACCGTCGCTCCCGCGAGGGAGCGTGGATTGAAATATCATAAGTAATCCCTCCACAATAAAAAATAAGTGTCGCTCCCGCGAGGGAGCGTGGATTGAAATAATGCTTTGTATATACTATTTATAAAGCGATAGAGTCGCTCCCGCGAGGGAGCGTGGATTGAAATATCATCCATCATACTAATAATATTTTCATAATATGTCGCTCCCGCGAGGGAGCGTGGATTGAAATTATCAACCTCAGGCTGTAATGGGCCAACCGCCGATGGTCGCTCCCGCGAGGGAGCGTGGATTGAAATATGTATATTAAAAAAATTATTTAAGGAGGCATTTGTCGCTCCCGCGAGGGAGCGTGGATTGAAATCTGCCGGTGCTTCATAATTTTTTCACGAGCTTCAGTCGCTCCCGCGAGGGAGCGTGGATTGAAATAGCAATGCTAGCTTGACGATTAGCAGCCTTAGCAGTCGCTCCCGCGAGGGAGCGTGGATTGAAATTGATACTGCTAAAATGTAGTTGTAACGTACGCTGTCGCTCCCGCGAGGGAGCGTGGATTGAAATAAGAAGTTGTCGATTTTATTGATATGTTTCGCACTGGGTCGCTCCCGCGAGGGAGCGTGGATTGAAATTTGAAGCATTTAAAAGGAGTTAATTAATAATGACGTCGCTCCCGCGAGGGAGCGTGGATTGAAATATTTCATTTAGAGCAACTACGAAATTTAGATTAGTCGCTCCCGCGAGGGAGCGTGGATTGAAATAAATGTTTGGAGTATAACTATGCGCTATGCATTATGTCGCTCCCGCGAGGGAGCGTGGATTGAAATTTAAGAAAAAAATAACGAATAACCATCATCTGTGTCGCTCCCGCGAGGGAGCGTGGATTGAAATTATATGGTTTAAATAACTAAAATTTAGTCACTAGTCGCTCCCGCGAGGGAGCGTGGATTGAAATCTCAGATTTTAGCTTCTTATCTATCATAGCTAATTGTCGCTCCCGCGAGGGAGCGTGGATTGAAATATTTTTCTTACTCCTTAAATACAATCCAAGGCAAAGTCGCTCCCGCGAGGGAGCGTGGATTGAAATTTCAATATCAATAATGCCTCTAACTTTATAAGCACCGTCGCTCCCGCGAGGGAGCGTGGATTGAAATCATTAGGTTACAAAGTTAAATGTGAAGCAACTGGGTCGCTCCCGCGAGGGAGCGTGGATTGAAATTGATGTCTTGGATTTCTATTGGCCTTCTTTTGCTCGTCGCTCCCGTGAGGGAGCGTGGATTGAAATCTCGATAACAACGAGCTTGCCAAAACGCTCGCCAAGTCGCTCCCGTGAGGGAGCGTGGATTGAAATACGGAACACGGTTGGATTTTCGGTTTTGTTAACACAAATGACGTATTCTGATTAGCTAATAGGGAAAGGAGAATTCTTATGGAATATTGTGAAGATGAATTCTTACAATTATCAGGTATTCAGCATTTTTGCTTTTGCCGTCGACAATGGGCGTTGATTCATATAGAAAATCAATGGCAGGAAAATGTAAGAACAATTGAGGGTAACATAATCCATGAACGTTGTCATGATGATGGCTTTATAGAAAAACGCGGTAATCTGTTAATTACACGTTCCTTGAGTATCTTTTCAAGAAGATTAGGCGTTTCCGGACAATGTGATGTTGTCGAATTCAGTAAGACTGAAAACGGATGCACTTTATATGGACGTGAAGGATTGTGGCACCCTTATCCCATAGAGTATAAGCGCGGAAAGAGTAAGCTGATTGATGCTGACAGATTACAATTATGCTGTCAGGCTATGTGTTTGGAAGAAATGCTGCATGTTGATATACCTAAAGGTGCGTTATATTATAATGAAACACATCGTCGAGAAGAGATTGCTTTTACTGCTTCTATGCGTGAAAATGTAGAATCTATGTTGCGCGAAATGCATAACTATTATAGACAGGGCTATACACCGAATGTTAAGCCTAAAAAAGGCTGTAGCTTATGTTCTTTAAAGGATATTTGTTTGCCGGTTATATGCAGGAAGACAGTTGTAGCGGATTATTATGCAAAATTTTTAAATGAGGATGCATTATGAGACATTTACTGAATACTTTATTTGTGACAAGCGAAGATGTTTATTTATCGCTGGACAATGAAAACGTGGTAATAAACAGGAATGGTACTGCAATAAAAAAATTACCGTTGCGTATGTTTGAGCAGATTTTATATTTTGGCTATATGGGAGCGAGTCCGGCGTTATTGGGAAAATGTGCTGAGCATGGGATAGCCGTGTGTTTTTATAAACCAAGCGGAAGATTTCTGGCGCGAGTTATGGGGCATAATAACAGCAATGTATTGTTACGCAAAGAACAGTATCGGATTTCGGATTCAGAGGAGCTTAGCTGTAAAATAGCGCGTAATTTTATTGTTGGCAAACTGTATAATTCTCGTAGCGTTTTGGAGCGTGCCAAACGTGACCATGCTTTAACTGTTGATGTAGCTAATATTGAACAAGCCAGCCATGAAATTATGCGTTTAACAAGGCTTTCCAGAAAATGTACCGATTTAGCTGTACTGAGAGGATTGGAGGGCGATGCTGCCAGCTTGTATTTTGCTCAGTTTAATGAGCTTGTATTGCAAAATAAGGCTTATTTTAGATTTACTAATAGAAATAAAAGGCCTCCGACCGATCCTGTAAATGCTCTATTATCCTTTGCATATACTATTTTGGCTAACGATTGTGCTGCAGCACTTGAAGGAGCCGGCTTGGATCCGTATATTGGTTTCATGCATCGGGATAGACCGGGACGCTTGTCTTTAGCTCTTGATTTGATGGAAGAGTTTCGCAGCATTATAGCAGATAGATTTGTGCTTACGTTGATTAATAATCGTGTGATTAATGAAAAATCATTTAATAATCAGGAAAACGGCAGTGTATTATTAAATGACGATGGACGAAAGACATTTTTTGAAGCTTGGCAAAAACGTAAGCAAGACGTAATTATGCATCCGTTTTTGCAAGAAAAAATACCATGGGGATTAGTGCCTTTTGTTCAGGCGCAGCTTTTAGCCAGATATATACGCGGAGATATAGATGAATATCCGAGCTATTTGTGGAAGTGAGGATAAAATGCTATGCTGATATTGGTAACATATGATGTTAATACTCAGGATGCCGCTGGCAGGAGAAGACTTAACAAGATTGCTAAAATGTGTTTGAAGTATGGGCAGCGGGTACAGAATTCGGTGTTTGAATGTTTGGTAGAACCACATGACTATGCTTTTTTACAAAATGAGCTCCTTAAGATTGCTGACCTGACGAAGGATAGCCTGCGTTTTTATAATTTGGGTGCTAAATATAATACGAAAATTGAACATTTTGGAACTAAAACCTCATATGATCCCGAAGGTGTTTTGATGTTTTGAGTATCCCATCTCCCATTTTCCTACTATTTTCCTATTAATAGTTGATAATTGATTTCAATCGTGATATGATTATATTGGTTCCGAAGGAACTAATAATTGATTATTCTTACAAAAGAATGAAAAAGAGAGGTTTTTTAAATGACGACTGTTGCTGAAAAGTACTTACAAATTGCTAAGCTGGCGAAGGATCCTGCTAATGCTGAGGTTGTTATTGATGGTATTCTGACATTTTTCGGATTGGATTATTTTGACTTGGACCTGGGTGTTGAGTACCTGTATACTACCAAGGTGATTGACCATAAATTCAGAAGTGTGCTGCACAAGGCTGAAGACATGGACGCTATCATGGTATGGTTCAAAGAAAAAACCGGCGTTACTGATGAGGAAATCGCTGCTGCCGAAGCTAAAGAAAAAGAATATGTTGCAGGCTGCCTGATGCTTGCTAAACAATATCTGGGTATGGGCCACTGCATCAGCGGTAAAACCTATCTGGAGCTGGCTGCCGCTAAAGGCTCCGAGGAAGCAATCGCACAGCTGAAGGACATGGAATATGCACAAGATATGTATGACCTGGGCGAGCATTATCTGGCAATGGGCCATTGCATCTGCTCCAAGACCTACTTTGAGCTGGCTGCTGCAAAAGGCTGCCCGAAGGCTGCTGCTAAGCTGAAAGACATGGAATATGCAGAAGATATGTACAAGCTGGGCGAGCATTATCTGGGCATGGGCCACTGCATCTGCGGCAAAACCTACTTCGAACTGGCTGCTGCTAAAGGCTGCCCGAAGGCTGCTGCAAAGCTGAAGGACATGGAATATGCAGAAGATATGTACAAGCTGGGCGAGCAATATCTGGCAATGGGCCACAAAATCTGCTCCAAGACCTACTTCGAACTGGCTGCCGCAAAAGGCTGCCCGAAGGCTGCTGCAAAGTTAGCTGAATACGAAGCATAATATTGTATTTTCAGGAGGCTGTCACAATTATGTGGCAGCCTTTTTAGTTTCCCTAAAAATCCGTTCCTCAAATAGACAATCTTTGACAGTCGCTTATGGTATAATAAGCATTATAAAGATTTGAGCAACCTTACGCTGAAGGATAAACAGAAGGAGATTGTTATGGCAAAGTTGATTTATGTACCTCTCGGCTGCAGCCTGCGCTCGCAGCTGGCAGAGAAGCTTTCGCAACAGCCGTTGGGCGAAGGCGTGCTGGTACTACCGAACCGCCTGCTGACGGACGATGTGCACCGCAATTATGCTAATGTGGAAACAATGGGCATGGATACTCTGGCAAGCAAGCTGATGAACCTTAACGGTGGCAGCGATTACAAGGAATTGAGCCGCCGCAGCCAGGAGCTGATTGTGCAGGATATTATCGACTATATGATGGAAAACAAGCAGCTTACCGGTATGACTACGCATAAGCAGCTGGAATATTTCGGCTCGCTGGCGCATAAAACAGGCTTTGTGAAGGCTATGACCTCGCTCGTAAGCCAGCTTTCACGCTGCGGTGCCACTAAGGAGGATATCTACGGCCAAATCCAAAAATCCTTTGAGGAGGATGAGCTGAAGGGCAAGGATTTGGGCGTCTGCAATTTTTATCTGCTTTATCGTCAATATCTGGAAAACAATAACTGGTATGACCTGGAGGGCAAGTATCGTCTGGCTATGGAAATGCTGCAGAAGCAGGATTGCAAAATCCCCTGGAAGCATATCTATATCTGCGATTTCTTCAGCCTTGACCAGGTGCAGATAAACTTTCTGCAGGCCTTGGCGAAGCATGTGGATGATCTGGTAATCAGCATGAGCTACGAAGGACGCAGAGTAAGCTCCGACGAAAAAGCCAAGTATGAATCAATTACCAAGTTTATGCGCGCGAGCACGAACACCGTCAACGCGCTGAAAATTCTTGGTGCGACGGTTGAAAGCCTTGCGGCAGAGGAATTGGGACAAGCTCCGGCAGGCGTTGCTATGCGGCAGCTGCGTCACTTGGGGCATGCGCCTGCGCCTGTGCCTGCGGAGGGTGTGGAAAGCTACTGCTTTGCCTCCGATGAGCAGGAGATGCGCTGGGTGCTGAAGCGTATCAAGCAGCAGCTGGCACATGAAAAGTGCGCTGCCAATCGCATTGTTGTTGCCGTGCGCGACTTTTCTTTATACAGCGGCTTGCGCCAGCTGGCGGATGAATACGGTGTGCCGGTGAGCCTGCCGCAGACAACTGCGCTGGCAGCTCAGCCGTTGGCTGTTATGCTGCGCCTGCTGCTTACTGCCGCAGGCAGGGGACGTGAGGCGGCAGCGGCCTATTTGGAGCTGCTGAGCTGCGAGCTTTTGCGTCTGTTCTTTGATGTGGATGTGGAAACGGCAAGCAGCCTGCGCACGCAAACGTATTTCAAAACACGTCAGGAGGCTATGCAGAAGGCACACGAGCTGCTGGGGGATGCAACGGAGCTGTGGCAGCAGCTGGATGCTTTTATAGAAACCACTAAGGCGGAGGCAACAATCAGCGAATATGCCGAGCAGCTGACGCAACTTGTGCAATCGCTGCCGCTGGAAGAGCGTCTGGGCAGCCTGCATAAGCAGGGCGTGCCGCTTGACTTTATGCTGGCCTGCCTGCGCAGCAAGGATGCTGTGCTGAAGGCTGTGCAGCAGCTTGTGCGTGATTACGAGGTTGCGAAAAACAGTGATTACAAGCTGACACTGAGCCAATGGAACAGCCTGCTGCAGGAGGCCTTGGGGCAGGTGCAGCTTACTCTGCGCTTCGGCCGCAGGGACGGCGTACTCTTTACGGAGGTTGGCAACGTACAGGGCCTGAGCTTCGACAGCGTGTATATTATGGGCCTGCGCGAGGGCGAGTTTCCGCAGGCTAAAAACGAAAACTGGATTTATAACGATACGGAGCGCAAGCAGCTGGCGGACGCAGGCTACGATTTGCCCACGGTTGGCTCCTCCTTTGATGAGGATGCTTATTTCTTTGCTCAGGCTGTGTGTGCGGCGCAAAAGGAGCTCATCCTCACTTGGCATGAGGATGTAGGCGAAAGCCTGGCCAGCAGCTATCTGGAGGAAATCTGGAAGCTGTTTTTGCAGCCGGGAAGTGAGGACAAGCGTCTGGACAAGGACTATGTTAAGGCGCAGACGCTGCCTGATTTCGGCGTTGCTTCGGCGGAGGAGGCGTACAGCGACAAGCGCTTTGCTGCTGCGGATTTGCCGAAAATAGCAGAGCTCAGCGGGCAAAAGGCTCCCTCTGCGGAGCAGCAGCTGGCAGCCAAAGCGGATATTCTGCGTAAGGCACAGCAGCCGGAATATAATGGCGACTTGCAAAATTCCCTGCCGACGAAGCTGCTGCGTAAGCAAATCGGCAGCCGCTTTAGTGCGAGCAGGCTGGAGGCTTATGCTGCCTGCCCCTTCCGCTTTTTGGCGGAGAAGGTGTGGCTGGCGCAGGCGGCGGAGGAAGCGGATGATTTGCTGCAGCCGCGTGATGCCGGTGATATCCTGCACCAGACGCTGAAAAGCTTTGTCGAGCCTTATCTTGGCAGCAAAATTATCGGCGAAACTATGGCAGACCTGACGGAGGAGCTGGAGGCAGTCTTTGAGGATGTCTGCACCGCTGCGCGCAATGACGGCGGCAGTACCGTTGCTTCCGTAAACGAGGATATCTGGCAGGTAGAAAAGCAGCGCCTCTGGCGTATGCTGGTGCGCTGGCTGCGCTTTGAATATGCCGACCAGCAGCGTTGGGGCGGCTTTAGGCCGCAGGCTGTGGAATGGAATTTCAGCTCTAAAAACGGCAAGCCCTTGTACCTGACGCTCAGTGACGGCAGTGATGTATCGCTCATCGGCAGAGTTGACAGAATCGACAGCGACGGCGAGCATGCTTTTATCACGGACTATAAAAGTGGCACGCCTCCCACAGGCAGTGCTATGGAGCAGGGGCTCGACCTGCAGCTGCCGGTGTATCTGCTGGCGGTGGCGGCGCTTTCCAAGGAGCAGCTTGCAGTCAGCGGCGGCTGCTATTATTCGCTGAAGGAGGGCAAGCGCAAAAGTGCCTTTTTGCTGGAAAGCGTGGGCAACAGCGACTTGCCGTATAAAAAGCCGAAGAACGCCGCAGAGCTGACCTGGGATAGCTTTAAGCAGGAAAAAGAGCAGTTGCTGAAGGATTATATAGAAAGAATTTATGCAGGCGATTTTGCATTGGCAGGCTGCAGACGCTGCGATGTATATTGCCCGTTACACGATATTTGCCGTGTGCAGCTGGTGAATGGCGACGGCGGACAGGGAGGCGAGAGCGATGAGTAAGAACCCTACACCGGAGCAGGCTTTGGCGATAAATACGATTAAAAGCAATGTTTCGCTGCTCGCCGGTGCCGGCAGCGGTAAAACCTATGTACTGATGAAGCGCTTTGTGCAAATTCTGCGCTCGGATTTGAGCGTTAATCCCACGAATATTGTGGCGATAACCTTTACGCGCAAGGCTGCCGACGAAATCAAGGGGCGTGTGCGTCAGGCTGTCGGCGAATGTGTGGAGCAGGCGCAGACTGATTTGGAAAGACTGCGCTGGCAGGAGCATCTGCAGAAGGTGGAGAGCGCGCCGATAAGCACGATTCACAGCCTGTGCAGCCGTATTTTGAGAGATAACCCGGTAGAAACGCAGCTTGATCCGGAATTTACGATTTTAGAGGATTTTGAAGCGCAGGACTTTTTTAAAGAAACGCTGCAGCAGTTTTTACGCAAAAATATCAAGGAAAACGCTGCCCTGCGCAGGCTAGTGCAGACCTACGGCGTTAACAGCTTTGTTAATCAGGTTACGGCGCTGGGGGACAAGCTCTCGGAGCTGGTGCGTGAAGATAATCTGGCAGAGCCTTATCTTAAGGCGAAGGAAGAACTGCCGGCTCTGCAGCAGAAGCTGTTTGCTGCTGTGCGCGAGGTAATCGAAGCGCGCGAGGCTTTGGGGGCAAAGACCAAGGGACGCCAGACGTTGACGGAGGCCGCAGGACTGCTGGACGAAATGCAAAAGCAGCTGCTGGCGCCGGAGCCGGAGTGCTCCCTGCTTGATGCGTCGGGCGTTGTTAAGGTTAGTGGCAAGGCGTTGGCAGCGGAGCTGACTAATTTAAAAAATCTGCGTCAGGAGCTGAACCATGTACTTTTGAACGCCAAGGGCTGCGATTTGGTGCAGGATTGGCTTGCCGTGCTGCAGGAGTTTTATGCCTGCCTGAGCGCACGCAAGCAGGAAAATAATATCCTGTTTAATGATGATCTGGATTTGCTGGCCATCGAGCATTTGCAGAAGAATGAGGCGCTGCGGCAAAAGTATCAGGAGCGCTATAAATATATTATGGTAGACGAGTTCCAGGACACCAACGAACGCCAGCGTCAGCTGATTTATCTGCTCTGCGGTAACAAGCTGGACGGCAAGAATAATCTTTTTATCGTCGGTGATGTGAAGCAGTCTATTTATCGTTTCCGTCATGCCGATGTCAGCGTTTTTAATAAGGTAAAAGAGGATATCGCGCAAAATGCGGGACAGAACCTGGGCATGAAAACCAACTTCCGCAGCACGCAGAGCATTGTCGAAAGCTGTAATACCGCCTTTTGTCAGCTGATGGATTTGCCGAAGGAGGAAATCTGTCTGGAGCATCACGAGGGTGCTAACACCGGCGGCGCTAAGGTTTGCCTGCTGCAGGTGCCGTATAAATCCAAGGATGATGACCTGGGCGCTAAAGAGGATAAATGGCAGAAGGAGGCAGAGGCAATCGCCGCCTATCTGCAGCAGGAGCTGCCCAAGGTTGAGCCGCAGCTCAGGCCGGGGGCAAGCAAGGCTATTTTGCTGCGCGCAATGACGCATTGCGAAATTTTGCGGCAGACGCTGCAGGGCTACGGCATAAATTGCGTAGTAGTTAAGGGCAAGGGCTTTTATGAGCAGCAGGAGGTTCTGGATATTCTGAATCTGCTGGCTGTGCTGCACAACCGTTACGCAAGCCTGGAGCTGGCAGGCGCTTTGCGCTCCAACTATTTCGGTTTGGATGATGCAACGCTGACGCAGCTTTTCTGGCAGACCGAAAATGATAAACCGTTATGGGATGTACTGCAGGCTGTCGGCAGCGGTGAGCTGCAGCTGAACCTGCAGCCGGAGCAGCAGGCGCTGGCTATGCAGGCTGCCGAACGCTTACGCAGCCTACGTCAGGCAGCAGCGCTGATGGCATTGCCGGAGCTGTTCGCACAGCTTTGGGACGAGCTGAAGCCGGAATTCGTTCTGTCGCAGCAGGAAAACGGCCCGAGCAAGCTGGCCAATGTCAAAAAGCTGCGCCGCCTGGCACAGCAGTATTGCCAAACGAAGCAGGCTTCGCTGGCGGAATGGCTGCAAAACGTTAAGGATTTGCGCGCAAGCAGCAGCAAGGAGCCTGCCGCTACCGTACAGGCCGATGATGCACTGCAGATTATGACGATACATAATTCCAAAGGCTTGGAATTCGATCTTGTTATTTTACCGCAGTTAGATAAATCAGTGAAGGGCGATACCGCATCCATTAAATATTTTTCGGGGAAGGAAGGCGAGCAGGGACTTTTGGGCATTAAGGTGCCCGATAAGGAAATGCAACTGCAAAACAGCGGCGTGTACGAGCTGGCGAAGGCGCGCGATAGTGAGCTGGAAGAAGAAGAAAGCAGACGTCTGCTTTATGTTGCTATGACGCGTGCCAAAAAGCAGCTTTTAATGGTCGGTACGGTGGCGGAAGAAAAGCTGCCGGAGGCTGTTATCGCTCTGCCTGCCGCCAAGGGCTGGTGGCAGCAGCTGCAGGCAGTATACGAGGTGGATTGGGACAAGCAGGAAAGCAGCTGTCCTTGGGTACGCCTTTTGTGTGCCGATGCTTTAAGCCCGGCTGTTGTGCAGCAGGGCGTGCAGCAGCAGCTGGCGCTGGAGCCGTTGTCCTTGGCACCGCTGCCTGCCTACGCAGCCTGCGGCCGTACCTGCTTTACCGCAAGTGCACTGCAGACGTATCTGCATTGTCAGCGTCAATATTACTACCAGCAGGTTTTGGCAGTGCCTGAGCTGGAGCAGACAGTTGCCGGAGAGCAGGCGCACGAGCTGCCTGCTAGTGTAACCGGCAGTATTGTGCATAAAGCGCTGGAGCTGTATAATGGCTATAATGCGGAGGCTGTTTTTGCCATTGCACTGGATGAATTTGCTCCCGGCGCTGCGGCAACACAGGCCAAGAGTATGTTTGATGCTTATATCAGCAGCGATTTGTATAAATCATTGCCCAAAAAGCAGAAGCGTGAATTAGAATTCGTACAGCCTCTGCAGCAGGAGCTGGCGGCTGAGGGCGTAATTGATTTGCTGGCCTTTGACGAAGATGATAATATGATAATAGTGGACTATAAAACAGGTACGCCGCCGGAGCCTGACGAGGTGAAGCTGGGTTATGCTTATCAGCTGGCGCTGTATAAGGATGCTGCGGAAAAGCTGTACCCCGGCAAAAGAGTTGTGTGCGCCGAGCTGCACTTTCTGCAGAATATGAGCGTTTGGCAGCTGCCGTTGGATAAATCGTACCTGCAGGAGGCAATAGAGCTGTGCGAGGAAATCAGCGGTAAGGGCGAGGAGGACGATTTCGTCTGCAGCTGTAACGAAAGCTGTGCTTACTGTCACTATGCATATCTGTGTCCGCAAAAAATAAAGAATAGGTGATATAATGGAGATTTTTGCTAAATTGGAAAGCTGGGATTATCTGGCGGCGGCTATGCTGCTGTTTTCCGCCTGGCTGCTGCTGGGCGGCATCGGCCGTCTGCAGAAAAGCGACCCGGAGCGCGTTGATGCGAAAAAGCTGCGAATCCGTGCCTGCGGTGGTTTGGTTGCGGGCGCTTTGTATCTGGCCTGCCGCTATCTGCAGTTGTAATATTGCCGGCAGTTAAACTTGCGCGCGGCTTTCATTAAGGTATATAATATGCTTATATCTTAAACTTTTACGAGGTGACCATAATGATAAACAAAACAAGATTGATTGATGAATTTATAGAGCTGGTAAGCGTTCCCTGCCCCAGTAAGGATGAAAAGCAGGAAGCAGAGCTGATTATGGCGAAGCTGCGCGAGCTTGGCCTGGAGCCTGAGATGGATAAGGCGCACGAGAAAACCGGCGGTACCTGCGGTAATGTGTGGGCCTATGTGAAGGGCACCGTGCCGAATGCTCCGAAGCTGCTGTTCGAAGCGCACATGGATTCCGTAGCACCGACAACCGGCACCAAGGTTGTCCGCAAGGACGGCGTGCTGTACAGCGACGGTACCACGACCTTGGGCGGTGACGACAAGGTTGGCGTTGCTGCCATGCTGGAGGCGGTGCGCGCACTGAAGGAGGATGGCGTAGCTCACGGCGACGTGCAGCTGTGCTTTACTGTAAGTGAGGAAATCGGCTGCCTTGGTGTAGTAAACATGGACCAGAGCTGGATTAAGGCTGATTACGGTTATTGCATGGATATCGGCGGCGCACCGGGCGAAATTACCTATGCTGCACCGAAGCTGTACGATATTTACGTAACCGTCAAGGGCAAGGCTGCCCATGCAGGCATTGCTCCGGAAGAAGGCGTCAATGCGATTATGCTGGCGGCGGATGCTTTGTCCAAGCTGCCTGCTTACGGTCGTCTGGACAGCGAAACTACCTTTAACATCGGCATGTTCAACGCAGGCGTTGGCACTAATATCGTTTGCCCGGAGGCTAAATTCGTCATTGATATGCGCTCTCTGAACGTACCGCGTCTGGAGGCGCTGAAGGATTCCACCATCGCTCTGATTAAAGAGGCTGTTGAGGCCGGTGGCGGTCAGGTTGAATTCGAAGTAGTGGAAGGCTGTCCTGCTGTGGAGCTGAACAAGGACCACGAATGCATTAAGCTGGCAGCACGCGCTGCGGAAACACTGGGCTTCCCGGTAGAGCTGAAAACCACCGGCGGCTGCAGTGACGGCAATTATCTTTGCGGCTACGGCCTGCCCTGCGGTCTGTTGGCAACCGGCATGAGCAATGTGCATACTACCGCGGAATATCTGAAGGAAGAGGATTTGTACAACACTGCACGCTGGACCTACGAAATTATTAAAGAGGCAGCGAAGTAAATCATAGTGTTCACGTATAGTTTTCTTGACTGGAAGAAAATTTGACGCTATAATAAAAATAACTTCATAATGTAACCTTTGGGGCAGGGTGCAATTCCCGATCGGCGGTAAAGTCCGCTAGCGCAGCAGCGCATGAACCGGTGCGATTCCGGTACCGACAGTATAGTCTGGATGATAAAAGGTGGCAAAACAGTTTTTTACCGCATATGGGCTCCTTAGGTCTTTATGCGGTTTTTTATATTACTGGAAGGTGATATTTTGGCAAGAATGACAGATGAAGCATATATGCAGCGGGCCCTGGAGCTGGCGCTGCAGGCAGAGGGCAATACCAGTCCCAATCCGATGGTTGGCTGCGTGATTGTGGATGCCGAAGGCAATATTGTGGGTGAGGGCTATCACCATAAGGCCGGCGAACCGCATGCCGAGGTCAATGCCTTGGCGGAGGCTAAGCAGATGGCTCAGGGTGCAACGGCCTATGTAACGTTGGAGCCCTGCGCACATTACGGACGCACCGGTCCCTGCTGCGTAGCCTTGGCGCGCGCGGGCATCGGCAAGGTTGTGGTTGCCTGCCTTGATCCTAACCCCAAGGTTGCAGGTCAGGGTTTGGAATATCTGCGCCTGCAGGGTATCGAGGTTGTTACCGGCGTGTGCGAAAAGGAGGCTAAGCGCCTAAATGAGCGCTTCTTTACCTGGATTACGAAGCAGCGTCCGTTTATTACTTTAAAATACGCTATGACATTGGATGGCAAAATCGCTACTGCTACCGGCGACAGCAAATGGATTACCGGCGAGGAGGCACGCACCTTCGCGCATCGTCTGCGTAAGCAGCATGACGCTGTGCTTGTCGGCATCGGCACAGTGCTGGAGGATGACCCGGAGCTGACCACCCGTCTGGTGCGCGGCAAAAATCCGGTGCGCGTGGTGCTCGACAGCAGCCTGAAGATTTCGCTGATGGCAGCAGTTTTGAATC
>ULXZ01050516.1_pt1 | contig 16369 bp, 10 predicted proteins | sample 1961701 | NCBI WGS metagenome assembly ULXZ01 (sample SAMEA4835850, study PRJEB28245) | human gut metagenome | biome: gut microbiome; material: fecal sample | place: Denmark | collected 2008 | reverse complement strand
GGAGCCGCTGTCGCCGTCGATGCGGCGGTAGAGCGCGTCGATGCGTGCGGTCAGCTCCGCCGGGCTGAACGGCTTTGTCATGTAATCGTCCGCGCCGGTCATCAGTCCGGTGATCTTGTCCATCTCCTGACTGCGCGCGGTCAGCATGATAATGCCGATCTTCTTGTCGGTCGCGCGGATGCTGCGGCAGACCTCAAAGCCGTCGATCCCCGGCAGCATGATGTCCAGGATCGCCACGCCGACGTCGGGATTCGCCTTCAAAAGCTCGAGCGCCTCCTCGCCGGTGCCGGCCTCGACGACCTCATACCCGGCACGCTTGAGGTTAATGACCACAAAGCTGCGGATACTGACCTCGTCCTCCAAAATCATTACCTTTTTCATAACGGGTTCCCCTCACCTTTCGCCCGAATTCCAGTCAATATGAATAAAATTAAACATTTTCCGGAGTGTTTCCTCCGAAAGCTCTGCCGCCCACGGGCTGGTTCCCAGCTCCGCCGCGTAGACCGTATCGCCCTTTTCCGCAATGACAAAGCGGCCGTCGGAGGACGCAAGCGCGCTCCGATCCTCGCCGGAAAAGGCGTAGACCGTAAAGATCGGCACGGCGCTGCGCGTCCCGGTGTTCCACTGCGAGAACACAAGTCCCCGCACACCCGAGACCTCGTCGCTGCGCGAGACGGTAATCGACTCCGCCCATTCATCCGGCAGCGTCACATACCAGCCGCCGGAAAAGCTGTGATAGGTCGTCCGCTTAATGCGCTGCGCACCGCCCAGCGTGAGATTATACCAGCGGATAATGGAATACTGCTCGCCGTTCGGGTCGGACGACGGCGGCGTCACGAGCTGCGGCAGCTCGATCAGTCCGTCGGAATCGATGTCCGCCGCGTATACGAAATAATTGCGCACCGTCTGGACGCTCATTCCGGTATCCGTGGCGGAAACGTTCTGAAAAACGCCGCCGCGGTAAGCAAACACGTCCGTTACGATACTCTCCGCGTCGTAGACGCTGGCAACGAACACCGCCGGAACGTCGTAGCTCAGATATCCGGTCAGGATGCGCTTGATGCCCTCGACACCTGCCGACATGGACGCCTCCGGCGCGCGCTCGAACTGGCCGTCCACGCAGCGGTAAAGCTCCGCGACGCCAGTTCGCTGCTCCGGATCGAAGCGCAGCAGGAAAATATCCTTCTGGCCGTCGCCGTCGAGGTCTGCCAGCGTATATTCGGAATAGTTCGCCGACAGCAGCTCAACGACCCGCCCGTCCGTGAGCGTGTAGACGCTCAGCGCCTGTAGCACCTGATTGCTGAGCTGGCGGCCGAGGATCATTTCCACGCCCGCCGCGCCGTCCAGTTCGGCGTATTCCACGCTTTCAAACGCGGCGCCGCTGCCCTCGATCGTACCGACCAATTCATAGTGTCCGTCCGTAAGATCAAAAATGCAGGCGCTGAGCGGATTTTCTCCCGTCGTCCGGAGGAAAACGACGGCCTCGACCTCTCCGTCGCCGTCGAGGTCGGCCAGCTGCACGGACTGCTGATTCCGGCCGGAGACCGGCGCGGCATACTGCACGCCCTCGGTCATGACGCCGTCGATGGCCTTTTGCAGCTCATAGTATTCATCGGAATGGCGCGGCAGCGCGTACAGCTCGTCCACGGTTTTTGCAATGCAGCCGCTGAGCGTCAGCGCGCAAAAGAGCGCCATTGCCGCAAGCAGGATGCTCCGAATTCTATTCAGCGCGGCCACGCTCCTTTCCATCCGATTCTTTGCCGCAGAACATTATATCACAAATTGTAACAGAAGTGTAGCGGCTTTGTTAAAACTTTCTCGATTCTTCTGACCGCAAAGCCCGGAAAATGCTTCCGGCGCGGAAAACTCATTTCAGAACGACGTTTTTCTCGCCCAGCAGTTCCCGCAGCTCCCGCAGCATCCAGTCGTCCGGCATACAGCTTCCGCCGACGCGCTTTCCGGTGTCCGCATAATAGATGACCGTCCGCATCCTGCCGGGGAACATCCGAAGAATGGGCAGAAGCTTCCGGATACCGGGCTGCGTTTCGGACTCCACCTTGAGGTAGAGCGTCCGCGCCGCCGCATTTTCGGCAGTCTGCGCGGCTGCGACCTCCGCGTCCGTGTAATCTGCCAGCGGCTGGACGCGGTTGACGACCATCTGCGGGTCCTTGTCCTCGCGGACAGAGATGCGTCCGGTAATCATGACCGCCGCGTTCTCATGCAGATAGCTTCCGTACTGCCCAAGTGCATTGGAGAAGGTCAGCAGCTCCATCGCGCCGGTATCGTCCTCGAGCGTCACATAGGCCATCATGGACTGGTTCTTCGTCGTTTTCATCTTGACGTTCTGGACAATGCCCGCGACCGTCACGATCTGATCGTCGCGGAATTCGTCGGTATGCTCGGAGAAGCTCTCCTGGATCGCGCCGATGGGCACGGTATTCATCTTCCGCAGCATGGCGCGGTAATCGTCCATCGGGTGGCCGGATAAGTAGAGACCGGTCGTCTCCTTTTCCATCGCCATCATTTCCCGGCGGCTCAGCTCCGGCAGCTCCGGCACGCGGACAGCGGGAACGACCGGCTCTGCGTCGTCCGCAAAGCTGTCAAACAGGCCCATCTGCCCGTCCACGTTCTTCCGGCGGCTGTTTGCCACGGAATCGAGTACGGTGTCGTAGATCTGGAGCATCTGCGACCGGTGCAGACCGAAGCAGTCGCAAGCGCCGCACTTGATGAGATTCTCCAGCGCACGCTTGTTGAGATCTGCTCCGTACATCCGCGCACAGAAATCCTCAAGGTCGGAAAACAGGCCGTTTTCCGTCCGCTCCTGAACGACCCGCTGGATAAAGCCGCGTCCGATGTTCTTGACGGCGGCAAGGCCGAAGCGGATGCCCTTTTCCGAGACGGAAAAATGGTCATAGGATTCGTTAAGATCCGGCGGCAGGACGGCAATGCCGATGGATTTGCACTCGGCGATGTACTCCGAAATTTTGACCGAGCTGTCGAGCACCGAGGTCATCAGCGCCGCCATGTACTCGCCCGGATAATAGCACTTGAACCATGCCGTCTGATACGCGATCACCGCATAGCCGACGGAGTGCGCCTTGTTGAAGGCATAGTTGGCGAAATCGTACATTTCGTCATAGATGCTCTGCGCCACATCCACCGGGACGCCGTTGGCCTCGCAGCCGCAGATGCCGCGCGACGGGTCGCCGTGGATGAACGCGCCGCGCTCCTTTTCGATGTCCTTGACCTTTTTCTTGGACATAGCGCGGCGCACCATGTCCGCCTGCCCCAGCGAGTATCCGCCGAGACGGCGGAAGATTTCAATGACCTGCTCCTGATAGAGGATGCAGCCGTAGGTGACAGAAAGAATTGGCTTGAGCAGCGGGTGCTTGTACTTGACGAGCGACGGGTCGTGCTTGCAGGCGATGAGGCGCGGGATGGAATCCATCGGGCCGGGGCGGTAGGCCGCGACGATGATGGAAAGATCTTCAATGGACTGCGGCTTGAGTCCGACGCAGACGCCGGTCATGCCTGCGGACTCCATCTGGAACACGCCCGCCGTCCGGCCCTGCGTCAGCATCTCCATGACCTTCGGGTCGTTGTCCTTCACACGGTCCATGGAGAAATCCGGGTCCTTTTTGCGGATCTCCTGGATCGCGTCGTCAATGACCGTGATGTTGCGAAGGCCGAGGAAGTCCATTTTCAGCAGGCCCAATTCCTCGAGCGTGGTCATGGTATACTGCGTCACGATCGTGTCGTCGTTTGTGGAGAGCGGGACGTAATCGCAGACCGGCAGGCGCGTGATGACCACACCTGCGGCGTGGGTCGAGGTGTTGCGCGGCATTCCCTCGAGCGCACGCGCCGTGTCGATGAGCTTCTTCACGCGCGCGTCCTGCTCGTACATCTCCTTCAGCTGCGGCGAAACCTTCAGCGCCTCGTCCAGCGTCATATGCAGCGTGGACGGAACGAGCTTTGCGACCACATCCGTCTCGGCATAGGTGAAGCTCAGCGCCCGGCCGACGTCGCGGATGGCGCCGCGTGCCGCCATCGTACCGAAGGTCGCGATCTGCGCCACATGATCGTCGCCGTATTTCCGGCGCACATAGTCCACGACCTCGCCCCGGCGCGTGTCGCCGAAGTCCATATCGATATCGGGCATCGTCACGCGCTCCGGGTTCAGGAAGCGTTCAAAGAAGAGGCCGTATTTCATCGGGTCGATCTCGGTGATGTGCAGCGCATAGGTGACCATCGAGCCTGCCGCGCTGCCGCGTCCGGGGCCGACCGGGATCCCGGCGCTCTTTGCAAAGTTCACGAAATCCCATACGATTAGAAAATAGTCGGTAAAGCCCATTTTCTCGATCATATTGATCTCGTATTCCATCTGCTGGCGGTATTCGGGATGCTCGTCGCCGTAGCGCTCGGCAAAGCCCTTCTCGCAAAGCTCCCGCAGATAGGTCAGCGAATCGTAGCCCGCCGGGAGCTTGAATTCCGGCAGGTGATACTTGCCGAATGTGAATTCGACGTTGCAGCGCTCCGCGATGCGGAGCGTATTCTCATACGCCTCCGGCACGTTCGGAAAGAGGCTGCGCATCTCCTCCTCGGATTTGAGGTAATACTCCTTGCTGCCGAAGCGCATCCGGTCGGGATCGTCCACGGTCTTGCCCATCTGGATGCACATCAGCACGTCCTGCGTGTCGGCGTCCTCCGGTCGGAGATAGTGCGCGTCGTTCGTCACGACGAGCGGAAGCCCCGTCTCGCGCGCCATGCGCAGCAGCCCCTGATTGACCTTCCGTTCCTCGGGAAGGCTCTGATCCTGGAGCTCGAGGAAGAAATTCCCCGGCCCGAAGATTTCGCTGTATTCCAGCGCCGCAGCCTTGGCAGCGTTATAGTCGTCCTGATGCAGATTCTGCGCGACCCGTCCTGCGAGGCAGGCGGAAAGGCAGATAAGGCCCTCGTGGTGCTCCCGCAGAAGGTTCATGTCCACGCGCGGGCGGTTGTAGAAGCCGTCGATGAAGCCGCGCGAGACCATATAGATGAGATTCTGATAGCCCGTCATATTCTCGCACAGCAGGATCAGATGATAGGCCTCGCGGTCGAGCGAATACACCTTGTCAAAGCGCGTTCTCGGCGCGACATAGACCTCGCAGCCGATGATCGGCTTGATCCCGGCAGCCTTCGCAGCCTTGTAGAAATCAATGACGCCGTACATCACGCCGTGATCCGTCAGGGCGATGGCCTCCTGCCCAAGCTCCTTGACACGGGCCATCATGTCCTTGATGCGGCACGCGCCGTCAAGCAGGCTGTATTCCGAGTGGACGTGCAGATGGACAAATCCCATGTTTTTTCTCCTTAAAGCTCCTTGGAAAGCTCGATCAGCTTCCGCATCCGGTGATTCATGGCGGATTTCGAGACCGGCGGGTCGGGCATCTCCGCAAGCTCCGAAAGCGTCGCCTCGGGGTTGTCGCGGCGCAGCTGCGCCGTCTGCTGAAGCTTCTGCGGAAGCGTCCGCAGGACACCGTTCTCCTCTAATTTCCGAATGGCGGCCAGCTGGCCGATCGAAGCATCCACGACCTTGGTCAGGTTTGCCGTTTCACAGTTAACGCGGCGGTTGACGCCGTTGCGGAGGTCCTTTTCGACCTTCGCCTCCATTACGCCCATCGCGGCGACCTGCGCGCCGATGGCCGTCAGAAAATCCTCGATATAATTGCTCTGCTTGAAATAGAGCACGCCGCTTCCGCCGCGTGAAAGCTCCTTCGGAGAGAAGCCAACGTCCAGCAGAAGTGCGTAGGTCTCCCGGCTGACCTTGTAATGTGATGTGATAAGTTCGAGATGGTAGCGCTTCGCGGGGTCTGTGACGGAGCCTCCGGCAAGGAACGCGCCGCGCAGGAACGCCAGCCGGTCGGCATCCTCCTCGAGAATGCCGAAGTTGACGTGCAGCGTCACGCTGGTCTGCGGATGGTCTCCGAACGCGGCAAAGATTTTTCCGATCTTGGCGGCGTCCGTGATCTCAAAGACGAGCTTGCCGCCGCCCTGCTCCGCAGGCTCGGAATCAAAGGCAAAGCCAAAGGCCTTTTTGAACAGGCGCGGGAGCCGCGCCGCAAAATCCGCGCTTTCCGTCACGATCCGGATGGCGGATGGCGTAAAGGTATTGCAGTAGAGCAGGACGCCGTAGGCCTCCGCCACGGCGGCGGAGCGCTTCGTCAGCGGCTGGCGGCAAAGCTCCTGCTTGACATTGGAGGAAAAGGACATGACGTCCCTCCTTTCAGGCTTCAAATTCGTTCCAGACCGACAGGATCGCGCGCGAAAGCGCGTCCGGATCGTGCCGGATATAGCGTCCCGGCAGGCACAACGGAAATTCCCGCAGCGCCACGCCCAGCGCCTCGATTTTCTCCCGGTCCAGCTCGATCTGGCCAACGCCCTCCTGCCGGTACGGCGCGAGCCATTTTTCCGGCACGGGCGCATTGTTGGCGATGCAGACGTCGATGACGCCGCCGCCCGCGTGCTCGAGCAGCGCCCGGACGTGATCCTCGCCGGTATAGCCGTCGGTCTCGCCGTCCTGCATCATGATGTTCAGGATATATTCCCGCACCGCGCCGGACGCGCGGATGGCCTCGCAGATGCCGTCAACGAGGAAGTTTGGAATGATGCTGGTATAGAGGCTTCCGGGGCCGATAACGATGATGTCCGCCTGCAAAATGGCGTCGATGCTGTCCTGAAGCGCCTGCGGATGCTCCGGCACAAGACGCACCTGACGGATGCGGCAGTCATTGATCTTTTTCGCGTAGAAGATCTTGCTCTCGCCGAGCGTGCGCGAGCCGTTGTCGAATTCGGCCTCCAGATAGACGTTCTGGTTGGTCACCGGCAGGACTCTTCCCGTAATGGCGAGAACGTCCCCCATCCGCTGCACAGCCTCGTCAAAGGAACCGGAAATGCCGTTCATAGCCGCGAGGAAGAGGTTTCCGAAGCTCTGACCGGTCAAGGAGCCTTCCGTAAAGCGGTAATTGAGCAGCTGCTCCATGGTTGGCTCCGTGTTGGCCAGCGCCATAATGCAGTTGCGGATATCGCCGGGCGGCAGCATCCCGAGATCCTCCCGGAGCATTCCGGAGCCGCCGCCGTCGTCGGCGACGGTCACGATGGCCGTTATGTACTTTGTATAGCGCTTGAGGCCGCGCAGCATCGACGAAAGGCCATGCCCGCCGCCGATGGCGGCAATGCGCGGCTGGCGCTTCCGAGGCTGATACAGCCGTATGCTCTCTCTTTGCGTTTCACCCATCCGCGTCACCTTCTGTTCATATCCCGGTGATCGAGCACCACCGTATATCCGCGCTTGGTGATGAACGCGGCAAGCTCGCTTGCGACCGCGACGGAGCGGTGCCGTCCTCCGGTGCAGCCAACGGCGATCACAAGCTCTGTCTTGCCCTCCTCTACGTACTGCGGAAGCGTGAAATTGATAAGGTCCTCCAGCTTGTCCATGAAGTCCTTCGTCGCCTGATACTGGAACACGAACTGGTGAACGTCCTCATCCAGTCCCGTCTTGTTCCGAAGCTCCGGGATATAATACGGATTTGGCAGGAAGCGCACGTCGAAAACGAGGTCAGCCTCCAGCGGAATGCCGTGCTTGAAGCCGAAGGACAGCACATTTACCGTCATTGCGCGTTCGCGCAGACCGCCCGCGACCATATCAATAAGCATTCCGCGCAGCATTCCCGTGGAAAGCCGCGAGGTATCAAGGATCACGTTCGCGCGGTTGCGGATTGGCTCGAGAAGCGTCCGCTCACGCTCGAGCGCTTCCAGCATCGGCGTGCCGTCGCGCATGAGCGGATGCAGCCGGCGCGTCTCCTTGAAGCGCTTGACAAGCACCTCCGTCGTGGCCTCGACAAACAAAATGGAATAGCGCAGGCCCATCTGATCGAGCGTATCGAGCGACTGAAACAGCACGTCGAAGCTCAGGCTCCCGCGCACGTCGGTCACCAGCGCCACCTTTTCATAGCGGCCCTTCGTCGCAAGGCAGAGCTGCGCAAACTGCGGGATCATTTCGGCGGGCATATTGTCCACGCAGTAAAAGCCGAGATCCTCCAGATTCGTTGCGGCCTTGCTCTTTCCCGCGCCGGAAAGGCCGGATACAATAATAAACTGCATTTCTCTCTCCTACCAGATGCGGACCTCCGGCTCGAGCCGGAAGCCGGAATCCTCAAACACTCTGTCCTGCACCATACGAATGGTCTGCAAAACGTCGCTGGCCGTCGCGCCGCCGGTGTTGACCACAAACCCTGTGTGCTTCTCCGAGACCTGCGCGCCGCCTACGCCCTTTCCCTTGAGACCTGCGCGCTCGATCAGCGCCCCGGCATACGCGCCCTGCGGGCGCTTGAACGTGCTTCCGGCAGACGGAAGCTCCAGCGGCTGCGATGCGCGGCGCTTTTCCATCAGCTCGCGCATCCGCGCCTGTATCTGCTCCGGATCGCCCGGATGAAGCTCGAAAACCGTTTTGACGATCACGCAGTCCAGCTTTTCAAATGCGCTCGTCCGGTAGCCGAACGCCTGCTCTTCACCGCGCAGGACGCGCTGCGTGCCGTCCGTCAGAAGAACGGTCGTCTCGACCGCAATCTGCGCCAGCTCGCCGCCGTAGGCGCCCGCGTTCATGTATACGCCGCCGCCGACCGTGCCCGGAATACCGTGCGCAAATTCCAGTCCCGTGAGCGCGTGCTCCCGCGCAAAGACCGCCGCTCTGGAAAGCGTTTCTCCTGCCATGGCCTCGAGCCTGCCGCCATCCAGCAGCCGCAGCCCGAGCAGACAGCCTCTCGTGCAGATCACAAGCTCCGGCAGTCCTGCGTCCGGTGCAAGCACATTCGTTCCCGCCCCCAGCACGCGCAGCCGGACGCCGCATTCCCGTGCCGCCATCAGGAGCCTTTGCAGCTCCCCGGGCGTTTTGGGAAACGCCATGAGCGCCGCTGGCCCGCCGATCTGAAAGGAGGTATGCGCGCGCAGCGGCTCCTGCTCCCGCAGCTCGATCCCCGGGCAAAGGCTTTTCAGCTTCTGAAATTCCGCTCTGCTTTCCATAGACGCCTCCGTGTATATAATCTATTTTACTATAGCACATCCGGTGGGAAAATAAAACACTTTTGTAGGGCATAAAAATCGGACGCCCTTCGGCGTCCGATCCAGTCTGTCAAAAACCTCGTAGTGTAAAATTTGTGCGCCTTTGGCACACAAATTATGCGCGCAGCAGAACGAAAGCCTTTTCAAACGGAAAACCAGCAACGCGTTTTCCGTTTGAGAGCGTTTCAAAAACACTTTTTGAAACGCTCACTTATCCGTTTTCCTTCTGTGCGAAGAACTGGTTCATCTGCTCCGTGAATTCCAGCGCCGCGTTGTAGCCCATGCGCTTCTGACGGTTGTTCATGGCTGCGACCTCAAAAATAACGGCCAGATTTCGTCCCGGCGTGATCGGGATGGTGATGGAGGGCACCCTGACATCCAGGATCTCCGTATACTGCGTCTCCATGCCAAGGCGGTCATATGCCTCGCCGTCGCGCCACGGGACCATGTTGATGATGAGATCGATGCTGCTGCTGTCCTTGACGGCGCCCATGCCGAACAGCTTTGCAACGTTGATGATACCGATGCCGCGCAGCTCCATATAGTGCCGCAGCACCTCCGGCGGCGAGCCGACCAGCTCATGGGACGAGACCATCTTGATCTCGACGGCGTCGTCGGAGATCAGCCGGTGGCCGCGCTTGACCAGCTCAATAGCCGTCTCACTCTTGCCGATGCCGCTGTCGCCCACGATCAGAATGCCCTCGCCGTAGATCTCGACCAGAACGCCGTGGCGCGTGACGCGCGGGGCCAGCTGGCGGTTGAGATAGGTAATGAGGCTCGAAACGATATAGGACGTAGTTTCCCGGCTGCTGAGCACGGTCACATCGTGCTTTTTCGCCATTTCCAGACACTCCGGCAGCGCGTGAATGCCGCGCGCAATGATAAGCGCCGGGATCTTATACGACATGAAGTTGTCGAAAATGATCCTGCGCTCCTCGCTGGAGAGCTTTTCCAGATAGGCAGACTCCACCGTTCCGCACACATAGAGCCGCATCGGCTCAAAATGATCGAAGAAGCCCGCAAGATACAGGCCCGGGCGGCTCACATCGTCTACGGTCACGCGGATCTTGGAAAAATCGGAGGACTCGTACAGCCGTTCCAGATGAAATTCCTCTACAAGCTCGGACAGAGGGACGGAATAGATATTTGCCATCGTATCAACACCTCACGGCGATTATAACCTGTTTGGCCGCATTTGGCAACCTTAAAAAAGCGGAACAGATATGGTATCGCTTCTTAGAAAATTTTTTTGAAATATACTAGAATTTGTGCTTGCATTTTGAGGAAACATCTGTTATTATACTAGTCGGCGTCCGCAGGACGGCCGTTTTTCTGATTTTTAATCGGCGAGGAGGTGCAGCTGATGGCAAAGTGCGATATCTGCGGCAAGGGCGTTACTTTTGGAATTAAAGTTTCCCATTCTCATAGAAGATCCAACAGAGCATGGAAGCCCAACGTCAAACGGGTAAAAGCGATTGTTGACGGTACTCCGCGCCATGTATACGTCTGTACAAGATGCCTGCGTTCCAACAAGGTTGAGCGTGCGATCTGATAAGACAAACAGAAAGACAAGCCTTCGGGCTTGTCTTTTTTTCTGCTTTGGGGCATTGCGGGATCCGCTCCGGCGCGTCTCCCCCGCTGTGCGGATACCGGAAGCGGCCGCGCATGGTGCGCAGCCGCCTTTTCAGAATTTCTCCCGGATCGCGCAAACACCTCGCTCCAGAACGGCATCTGCGTTCTCGCCGATGGCCTGCCGCAGGAGCGCATACTCGTCCAGCATTCCCTGTCCGTGCAGCACCCGGTACGCGCCCGCATCGCTTCCCGGCGCGATCCTTGCACCAAGGGACGCTGCCAGCCGCACGTTTCCCATCGCTCCGCTGAGCAGCGGACGGAGTACCTCGTCCGGGAACCGTCCGCAGCCGATCAGATTTCCGATCGTCACGAGCGTCGGCACCCAGACCGTACCGCGCTCCGCCAGCAGGTGCAGCGTCTCCTTTTCCAGATAGGCTCCATGCTCCACGGAGTCCACACCGGCGCGGATCGCAGCCGCAACGGTTTTGTCGCCGTTGGCATGAGCCATAACGGCAAAGCCCGCGTCGTGGGCAATGGCGATCATATCGTGAATTTCCGCTTCCGTCAGCGGCTCGTCCGTCAGTACGCCGAGATGGTCAAAATCCATCAGGCCGGAGATCATGATCTTAATGAAGTGCGCACCCTGCGCCCTTGCTTCCGCGACCAGTGCGCGGTACTGCACCATATCGTCAAAGCCGCGCCCGATGAAGCCGCCGTAATGGCCGTTTTTATGGATCGGAAATGCGGGCGTGCGGTAGCGAATGCCGTACTCCTGGGCGATCTGCGACGCAAAAAGTCCGACGCCCCATGCGTCGCCGCCGTCGCGCAGGTATTCCGCGCCGCAGCGCCGGTATTCCTCCAGCCTTTGGCGCACCAGCGCTTCATCGACCCGTTCCTTCTGGTGCGCAATGGCGGCCTTCCAGTAAACGCCGTCGAGCACCATGTGAATGTGGCAGTCTGCCCGCATACGCTTCCCCTCTTTCTGCCGACACAATAGCACAGAAACGTCAAAAGCGCAAGTGCGCTGTCCAGTGTTTTTCCTTTTCAGTCCCGCCGGAAAAGCGAATACCTTAAGGAATTCTTAATACTTGGATTTTCATTCCAGCGCTTGCGTTCATGTCGAATTTTGCTATAATGATTTTGCGGCAGTTCTTTTCCGCGCATCAAAATCTGAGTTATAGAGGAATCGGCCATGAAAAAGGCTCTTATCATTTTCTCTTCCGTACTGGGCGCCGCGCTTCTCTGCGCAGGCGTCTGGTTTTTCCTCACGACGGCGCGTCAGAACGCAGCCGCCGAGGCTGCACATGACGCCGTATTGCAGGAATATGCGCAGCTGGAGCAAAGCGCTGCGGACACCGCACTGACGGTCACAGAAAACGGAAGCGAGATCGGGCGCTACTCTCTCGAAGCGCTGGGCGTGCAGCGCGGTACGGAAAATGCTGTCGCGGCAGCCTTTTCCGCGACCGATCTGATGGACGCGGAGGCTTTTTCGGAGCTGCCCTTCCGCAACAAGCAGAACTGGGACGCGCTTCCCCACCCGCGCGGGATCCGCATTCCTGTGGATATGGACGGCTTTGACGCCTCCCCTGTTATGGCCGCTCTGGACGGCGTTCCGCGCGAGCCAGCGCAGGATGCTTACGCCTATTTTGACGGCACCGGCTTCTCGATTCAGGACGCCGTTCCCGGTACGATGCTCAAAAAGGACGTGATCGAGGAAGCACTTTATGAGGCTGTTTCGCAGATGTCCGTGGATTCCTCCGGCCCGCAGACACGGACGCTGGAGATCACCGACTACGACTGCTATCTTCCGCCGGAGGTCACAAGAGAAAACACAGAGTTTGATTTCGCGCCTCTGCTTCAGGAGCGCGTTTCGGCGATGCGCATTCAGGTACGCTTCCGCGACGAGCTGATCGCGCTGGACGGCAGCACGCTCCGCCACTTCGTGAAGCTCGACCGCGACGGCCGCGTACAGGTCCAGAAAAAGACGCTCGACCAGCAGCTGAGCGCATGGTCGGAGCTTTACGCGCAGAAGGACACAGAGTATATCTTCAACTCCTTCGTGGACGGCCCGGTGCCGGTCAGCTTCCTCCACGTCAACTATGAGCTGGATCAGGACGCGCTGCGCGGGCAGCTGATTCCGCTGCTGGAAACGCTCGAAAGCGGAAGCGCGGAGGCATCCTTCCTCTGCACAACGCTGGACGGAGAGCCGTTCGGCATCGAGAATTCCTATATCGAGGTCGATCTGACCAACCAGCATATGGCGTATTATCAGGACGGCGCGCTCGTCGTGGACACGGATATTGTGAGCGGCACAATGAAAACGCACGACACGCCCACCGGCCTTTACGAGTCGTTCTATAAGGCTGAGGACTGCTGGCTTTCCGGCGAGGACTATTATGTTTTTGTCGATTACTGGATCAGCGTCACGCGCGACGGCGTGATCGGCCTGCACGACTCAGACTGGCGCACACGCTTCGGCGGTGAAATGTATACCTACTGGGGCTCCCACGGCTGCGTCAATACGCCGAAGGAGGCCATGAAAACGATCTATGACACCATCAACGTGGACGATCACATTCCGATCCTTGTCTATAAGCATCCGAAGCCAGAGTCCTCCGGTACATAATGATGCTCCGGCGCAGATCTCCGTCTGCGCCGGAGTTATTTTACAAGCATAATTCACACTTTTTTCTTTTTTTACCGTCCCGGATGTGTTATAATCCTTTTTTAGAATGTAGAAGTATACATTGCGCTGTACTTCAGCGCAGGAAGGTTTCAATTATGGGTCTGTTTACAAAATTATTCGGCACGCGCTCCGAGCGTGAGGTCAAGAAGCTGGAGCCGACCGTCAACGCCGTCATGGCGCTGGAGGAATCCTACCGCAAGCTCACGGACGAGCAGCTCCGCGCAAAGACGCAGGAGTTCCGGGATCGTTTGGCCGCCGGTGAAACGCTGGACGACCTTCTTCCGGAGGCCTTTGCGACCGTCCGCGAGGCGGCGGACCGCGTGCTGGGAATGCGTCCCTACCGCGTGCAGGTCATCGGCGGCATCGTGCTGCATCAGGGACGCATTGCGGAAATGAAGACCGGCGAAGGTAAAACGCTTGTTGCGTTGCTTCCGGCCTACCTCAATGCCCTGACCGGCAAGGGCGTCCACATTGTCACGGTCAACGACTATCTGGCCAAGCGTGACGCGGAGTGGATGGGCAAGGTACACCGCTTCCTCGGTCTCTCCGTCGGCCTGATCATCCACGATCTCAGCGCCGGGGAGCGCCGTATCTCCTATGCCGCCGATATCACCTACGGCACGAATAACGAGTTCGGCTTCGATTATCTGCGCGACAACATGGCCATCTACAAGCAGGAAATGGTGCAGCGCGGCCACAATTTCGTCATCGTGGACGAGGTGGACTCCATCCTCATCGACGAGGCGCGGACGCCGCTTATCATCTCCGGCAAGGGCGAGGAATCGTCCAAGCTCTACGAAATGGCGGACTATTTCGTCTCCCGTCTGAAAAAGCAGGTATTTGCATCCTCCGACGACAAGGAGCTTCAGGATCAGTACGACTGCGACTACATCGTCGTGGAAAAGGACCGCACCGTCTCCCTCACCCAGCAGGGCATTGCGAAGGCGGAGGAATTCTTCGGCGTGGAGAATCTCGCCGATGTGGAAAACACCACGCTCTCGCACCACATCAATCAGGCCATGAAGGCGCGCGGCCTTATGAAGCGCGACATTGACTACGTCGTTAAGGACGGCCAGGTCATCATCGTCGATGAATTCACAGGCCGTCTGATGTACGGCCGCCGCTACAACGAGGGTCTGCATCAGGCCATCGAGGCAAAGGAGGGCGTGAAGGTCGCCAGTGAGAACAAGACGCTCGCCACGATCACCTTCCAGAACTTCTTCCGTCTTTACGACAAGCTCTCCGGCATGACCGGCACGGCTCTGACCGAGGAAGAGGAATTCAGCGGCATTTACAATCTGGATGTCGTGGAGATCCCAACGAACAAGCCGGTCATCCGTATCGACGACCCGGACGTCGTTTACAAGACCGAGGCTGGAAAATACCGCGCCGTGATCCGTCAGATCCGGGAATGCCATGAAAAGGGCCAGCCGGTGCTGGTCGGCACGATCTCCATTGAAAAATCGGAGCTTCTGTCGCAGATGCTCAAGCGCGAGGGTATTCCGCACAACGTTCTGAACGCGAAGCATCATGAAAAAGAGGCCGAGATCGTCGCGCAGGCGGGCCATCTCGGCGCAGTCACCATCGCAACGAACATGGCCGGACGCGGCACGGATATCATGCTCGGCGGCAACGCCGAATTCATGGCGAAAAATGACCTCCGTAAGGCAGGAATGTCCGACGAGCTGATCGCCGAATGCACCTCCTTCGCCGAAACGAGCGACCCCGAGATCCTGGCCGCGCGCGAGGCATACAAGCAGGCCTATTCCGCGCACAAGCCCGAGGTGGACGCCGAGGCGGAGCTTGTCCGCAAGGCCGGTGGCCTGTTCATCATCGGCACAGAGCGCCACGAATCCCGCCGTATCGACAATCAGCTCCGCGGCCGTTCCGGCCGTCAGGGCGACCCCGGCGAGACGCGCTTCTACCTGTCCATGCAGGATGACGTCATGCGTCTGTTCGGCTCGGAGCGCATTCTCGGCATGATGGACAGTCTTGGTATCGACGAGGACACGCCCATCGACGCGAAGATCCTCTCCGGCGCCATCGAGAACGCACAGAAAACCGTCGAAAGCCGCAACTATCAGGTGCGTAAGAGCGTTCTGGAATACGACGACGTCATGAACGTCCAGAGAAAGATCATCTACGAGCAGCGCCGTCAGGTGCTCGACGGAGAGGATCTGCACACCAGCATTCAGTCCATGATCCGCTTCGTGATCGACGGGATCGTCCACGCCGCCTTCGGCGAGCAGAAGCACCTCGGCGACCTTTCACAGTTCGCCGAAATGATGCGCCATATCGAGGGCGTCTATCTGCCGGAGGGCAGCTGGAAGGTCACGGAGGACGAGCTGAAGGCCCTCACAAAGGAGCAGGCCGAGGAAAAGCTGATGCAGCTCATGGACAGCTTCTACGCTGCCAAGGAGCAGCAGTATACGCCCGCCGTCATGCGCGAGGTCGAGCGCGTCATCACGCTTCGCGTGGTCGATGAATACTGGATGGATCACATCGATGCGATGGACGATCTGCGTCAGGGCATCCGTCTGCGCGCCTACGCGCAGGAGGACCCGGTCATCGCCTACAAGCGTGAGGGCTTCGAGATGTTCGAGGCTCTGACCTCTGCCATCAAGGAGGAGATCGTGCGCAGGCTCTTCAGCTTCCGCCTCAAGACGGACGCCGAGGTCAAGCGCCAGCGCGTGGCGAAGGTCACCGGCGAGGGCGGCGGCGGAGATCATACCGTCAAGCGTCAGCCCGTCGTCAAGAAGATCAAGGTCGGTCCGAACGATCCGTGCCCGTGCGGCAGCGGCAAAAAGTACAAGAAGTGCTGCCGCGACAAGGATCTTGCCGCCGAACGCGGTCAGAATAACGCCTGATCCGCACCGCCTTCATTCCGCGCGGACACCTGCGGCAAGGATTCCCTGTGTCCGCACATCTGAGGAAAACTATGCTTCACACCATCAAACATGGAAAACTGGAATATTTGACCGCCGATGCGCTGGAGGGCAGCATCCACTGCTTCTC
>ULXZ01035576.1_pt1 | contig 16434 bp, 10 predicted proteins | sample 1961701 | NCBI WGS metagenome assembly ULXZ01 (sample SAMEA4835850, study PRJEB28245) | human gut metagenome | biome: gut microbiome; material: fecal sample | place: Denmark | collected 2008 | reverse complement strand
GTACTGGTATTACTATGATTATGGGAAAACAGATACCAGTGATAACCAGATAACAAGAATAAAGAGCTCTGTTCAATGGTTTTCAGATGCGTATGATTATGGAAGCGAAGAATCGGATTATCATCTGATTACACAGGTATATAAAGAAATCGGTCAGTTTACAAGAGATGTGACATTGAATGTTGAGGAAGCATCAGATAAGGGAACCTATGCACCGTACTTTCAGAATTTGGAAGATTTACTGGAGATTGTAGATGGTGAAGACAGCGAGATTGTAAATCTTGAAGTATACAAACTGTGTTTGAATTCAATCGAAAATTATGCCAGAAAGTTTAAATCAGATGGAATCGAAGAGAGCCGGATACAAGCGTTTTATCAGGATGTCCTTGACAGAACCGATGCCGTGGATACAACAACGGATAAGACTGATGAAATCAAGCAGCAGATATTAGAACGTAAAGATGCGGCGCAGGATGCAATAAAAAATGCATATAGTGAACAATAGGAGCATGAATACAATGATATATCAGATTATTTCATGGATAGGATTTGGACTGGCAGCGATTTTTTTACTGATTGCAATTATTTTGTTTTTCAGTTTTGACATTATTTCTCTGCATGGTGAAGTAAGTGGAAAAACAGCAGCAAAGCAGATGAAAGAAATTCGTGAGCAGAATCGGAAGGAAGCAAACAGAAGAAGAGTGCCGATAAAAAATGAATATCCGGTAAAAGAGGAAGCGGTATCTAGAACAATTCCGGCAGCAGAGGATGAGAAAACAACAGTACTGGAAGATGAGACAACTCTGTTGGAAGAAGGTACAGTATTGCTGAGTAACGAAGAACAGAATATATCGGAGAATGATGGACTGATTTTGTTAGAGGATGTTATGGAAATTCATACGAATGAGACAATATAAGTAAATGAAAAACTTATAGGAAAGAGAATGAAAGAGGGAAGACTTATGAAGAAATGGAAGCAGATATTAGCATTGACACTTGCGGTTGTAGTCACATTGAGTGTAGTACCGGTGGGAGATGCAAGAGCAGCAGTGGAAGAACCGACAGAGTATGCAATTGTAGGTGAGATTATAAATGCAGATGGGGCTGAAATTACAGTAAAGGAAATATCTAAGGATGGCACAGAGAATGTTGAACTGCCATGGGAAGAGTTAGAGGAAGATACACAGAACAGTGATACAGAGAAGGATACAAAGATTTTTTATACCGATGAACTGGAAGCTGGAAAGGATTATTTGATTGAGGTACAGCCGAAGGAAGATTATAAAATTGTTTTAGATGAAGAAAATGATTTCGAAGAAAAAGGGGAAGGATATCAGTATGCTTTTTCCTGCACGGAAGATAATAATTTTTTCAGATTTAAAGCAGAAGCACAGAAAACAACAGGGGAAATGACTTTGAATATAGTTACGGATGGAAAGAGTGATTTTTCCGGTGGAAGCGTAACCGTATATAAAATCAAAGAGGATGGGGAAGAAGAATGTACACCATCTGAGTCGGCACAGGGTGTAAAAAAATATAATGTAAATGCAGAAAATGATTACCGCATAGAGGTTAAACCGGACAGAGATGCCGGATATGAATTTCAAAATAACCAGAAACCGGATGATTATACCTATGATGAAGAAAAAGATATTTATTATAAAACATTTTCCTGTACCACGGAAAAATTATCTTATTCCGAGCAGATTTCTTTTGCACTTAAGAAAGTGAAAATAAAGTTGGAACTTTCAGAAGGTGGCGGAATTCAGATTGGTAATACAGCTTATAACAAATCAGAAGAAATAGACTGCAAATATGGAGATATCTTTGAAAATGTAAAAATTATTCCAAAACCAGGATATATTATAAAATCAGCAACCTGGAATGACAGTGAACTGACGATTTTACAGGATGAGGATACAGTAGGAAAAGTATCACTTCCGGCATTAAAAGAGGATGCAGCACTGACAGTAAGTTTTGAACAGGCAGAAGTGGAACAGGAAGCGCAATTCCCGGATGATATAGAGATTGTCTTTTCTAATGCGCAGGATGAAAATACCAGAGAAGTATCAGAGGATGGGATAACCTACAGCATCTCAAAAGGACAGACAGTTACGATAAAAAGCAAAAGCGGAAAATCAATTTCTTTTAATAACGAGAAGAAGTCAGTTTTGGGAGCTTTCTGGGTAAGAGATTATGAGCAGAATAAGATACTGGATTCAGAAAAGACTATAAACAATATCTGGGAATTGGAGAGTCCGTGGAATATTTTCGCCAACCAGATAGGCTATGAACTAAAGAAACCGGTTACATTTATTTTTGATACAGTTCCACCGACAGTAACTGTTACAGAGAATGGAAAAGCAGTAGAGAACGGATATAAAACATGGATTACAGGCAAGGAAGATAATATTGTTATTACCGGAAATGTAACAGATGCAGGAACGGAAGGCTCCAATTATCTTTCGGGAGCAGACCGGGTGGTATGGTCAACAGAACCACTGACAGAAGATAAAATACTGGCAGAGGAAGAACATGGGGCAGCCGTAACAGAGGATGGAACATTTTCCATTCAGATAGATGTGGTGCCGCAGGAAGATACGGAGGTTTATCTCTATGGTGTAGATAAGGCATCCAATGTAAATGTGGACGGGCCGGTAATTAGAGGATATCAGGTGGACAAAAGTGCACCTGTTATTACAGACATTCAGGCACCGTCATTGATTGAAAAGAGAAATGTATATTATACGAGAGATGCAAAAGTCACATTTACAGTAAAGACAGCGGATGAACAGTCCGGCGTAAAATCGATTACCATATATCAGGATGGCGTAGCAAAAGCAACTAAGAATGTGGACAGCAGTAACAGTGCCACATTTACAATAACACTTTCCGATACGGCAGAAAATAAGATAACAGCATCTGCAACGGATAAGGTTGGAAATACAATGGCACCGGAAAATTATGGCAGCTTCGCAAATGGTGCGAAGATTGTGCATGATATTACAGTGCCGGAAATAAAGGCAGACCTTGCGCATTTTTATGTGGATACCAATATGGAAGGAGTTACTACATATTACGAGAAGCAGGATGAAACCATAAATTTTTCGATAGAACAGAAAAAATCAGGATTGAATTCAGTAAATGTTACCATCAATGGAACGTCATTGACAGAAGACAAGAATGGAAAAAGCTTAACAGATGCCAACAGAATCTATAAAGATGTTCAGCAGGAAATGACAACAAAGGATACATTTGTAATTTCCACGTCACAGGTTTCTGCCGTTGGAGATGGTGATTATGAAATTAAAATTGCGGTAACCGCAAATGTAGATGAGAAAGATGTCTATACGAAAACAATTCATGTGCATAAAGAAAATCAAGTACCGGTTGTTACGGATTTTCAGGTGATTGGTGCATCAAAGGAAACAGTAAGTGATACCGGAAATTATGGATATTATGCCAATACAGATGTTACTGCGGAAATAACAGTAAGTGATGGAAATACCGGTGCAGGAATCCAAAGTATTTCATATCATCTGACAGATGCGGATGGAACGGAAGAGAAAGAAGTAACGGTAGAATGCAGAAAAAGACCCGGAGAAGATGCTGTTATCAGAATTCCAATTCAGGCTGAATTTAAGGGATACATTTATTTAAAGGCAACGGACAATGTGGGAAATGTGTCTTTGGATTATTATAAATCAGTGGGTATTTTACTGGAACGGTCGGAAGCACATGAAAGCAATCGTAATGTAGTAATAGAGACGGAGAAGACAGATACAACAGATGGAAAAGGGAATCCATTGTATGCATCTGATACATCAGTTGCAGTAAGTATAGAAGATCCTTATGCTGGAATTCGATCCATAGAATGGTCAGTAAATGCACCATATGATACAGGAAACAACAGAAATGGCATAGTGACAGTTGATAATAACGGAGCAATATCGGATGAAGCATGGAAGATTACAACAGCAGACAGAAATCTGGTTACAGGTGTGAGCGGACAGATTCCGGTATTTCATAACAGCAATGATATTGTTGTAAATGTAAAGGTGACAGACTGTGCAGGAAATGTGACGGAAAAAGCAGTAACTATAAGTATTGATAAAACAGCTCCGGAGATAAGTATATCCTACAATGATATTGCACCGGACAGCATATATACATCGGTATATAAGGATGTAAGAGTTGCAACAGTTACCGTGAGAGAAAGAAATTTTGATGAGAATGATATTGCATGGAATCTTATAAGCACCCATGGCGCAGAGGCACAGATTTCAGGGTGGACAGAATATACAGAGGAAGGAAATCCGGATAACAGTGTGCATATGGCAACGGTAACATTTGCAGCAGATGATGATTACAGATTTTCGATGAGTGGCAGGGACCGGGCAGGAAATAATGCAACAACTTTCCCGGAGCAGACATTTACCATTGACCGGACGAATCCTGTAATTGAAGTGACAATGGATGGGCAGGCAGCCAATGGAAATTATTATGCACAGGATAGAACGGCTACGATTAAAGTAACGGAGCATAATTTTGATGCAGGACGAATTGAAGTGCATGGAACAGCTGCCGATAATGGACAGACAACAGTTTTCCCGGCATTGTCCGGTTGGACAACGGATGGTGATGTGCATATGGCAACCATATCCTTTGCAGTAGATGGAAATTACGCATTTACAGTTGATGCAATGGATGAAGCCGGAAATGCAGCGGTTCAAAGCAGTACATCAGAGTTTGTCATTGATAAGACAGAGCCTGTAATTGAAATCTCCGGTATCGAAAATGATTCTGCGAATAATGACGTAGTCATGCCGGCCGTTCAATTTTCAGATACAAATTATAATGAAGGCGCTGCAACCATAGAATTATCAGGTGCAAATCATGGAATTGTTCATTATGATGGCGCCTTTGCTCAGACAGAAAATGGACAGACCTTTACTTTCTCTGATTTTGCACATGAACAGGATGTAGACGATATTTATACGTTGACCGCAAGAGAAATTGATTTTGCAGGAAATGAGACAGAACAGAGTATTACATTTTCGGTAAACAGATTTGGCTCGGTTTATGTATTGGATGATTCTTTGAAAGAAATAGAAGGTACTTATATTAAGGAACCAATCGATATTGTGCTGACAGAGACAAATGTGGACAGTCTTTCCATGGATACCATTAAAATTACGGTTTCTGCAAATGGAGAGCCGAAAAATCTGGAAGAAGGAACGGATTATACCATTACTTCAGTGGGTGGAAATGGAAGCTGGAGCCAGTATACCTATAAGATAGACAAATCAGTTTTTCAGGGAGACGGTTCTTACCTGGTTACGGTTTACTCAGAGGATAATGCCGGTAATATCAACGAGAATATTAATGAATCCAAGAAGGCAGAGATTGGATTTGGCGTGGATGGAACAGCACCGGTGATTGTGCCAATTAATATAGAAGAGGGACAGAGTTACAATACGCAGAATTATGAAGCAACAGTATCGGTTATTGATAATCTGGTATTGCAGGATATTAAGGTTATATTAAACGGACAGACACTTTCCTATACACAGGATGGGGATGATATTAGTTTTTCGATTCCGGAATCCGATAAGCGGCAGACAGTAGCCATAAGTGCAAAGGATGCAGCAGGCAATGAGGTGGACTGTGAGATAGCCGATTTGCTGGTATCAACCAATTCCCTGATAAGGTTATTGAATAATACACCGGCGGTTATCGCTATTGTATGCGGAGTTGCCGTTGTTGGTGTTGGAACCGGAGTATTTGCAGGACTTCGCAGAAAGCGGACAGTTCATATTAAACGTAAAAACTGAAACAGAATAGAGGGATAGATAGTGGCAAAGTATAGCATTTCAGCACAAAAGAATTTGATAAAAATAACACAAAAGAGCATGAAAAAGCTTCCGGTAAATGAAAGAGAACTGGCGGTTTTTCAGGAGAATTTATTACCGGGGCTATTCCGTCCCGCAATGGAGGGAAAGCATCGAATTATATATACTGCGCCACAGTCTGTTTCATTGAGCCGCTATATCAGAAAAGGATTAAATGTTCATCGTTTTTACAGTATTGTTGCCCAGGTTGTAGAAATGATAAGGAAGGTAGAATTATATAAATTTTATCTGCCTAATCTTGTCCTGGATACAGAAATTATTTTTGTAAAAGAAACAACAGGAGAACTGTTTTTCCTATATGAGCCATTATTAAGCAGAGAGAGCAACATTAATGTATATAATTTTCTGGAAAAAATGGTGAAAGAAATAAAATCAGATGACCTGGAACTGGGAAAGGAATCCCGGGCATTTTTAGACTTTATTGCTGATACTGCAAATTATCGGATAGAAGATATTGAGCAGTATATATTAAGAAGATATCCGCAGATATATCAGGAGATAAAGCGGACAGAGAGTGGGAAAAGCGGATTTATTGCAAGCTCACAGCTTGCAAATCGGCAGCATTATGCGCCTTCCGCACAAATAGAACCTGCTTATGAACCGGAAACTACAGTTTTAACAGAAGAAGATGGAACCACACTTTTAGATGAGGAGGATGGAACGGTTCTCTTAAATGAAGGAAGTATAGCGGCAGGAATTATCCGGCTGAAAACGGGAGAATATTTTTCGATTCCCGGAACGATATTTTCCATTGGAAAGTCAGCAGAGAATGACTTGGTATTGAGTGACAATAAAGCAATCAGCCGGAAACATGCAGTTATCTATAAACAAAATGGAAACTTTGTAATAGTAGATCAGAGGTCTACCAATCACAGCTTCTTAAAAGGAGAAATGTTAGAACCGGATTGCAAAGTGGAACTGTGTGACGGAGATATCATACGGCTTGCAGATGAAGAATTTGAATTTAAGTTAGAAGATTAGGAAAGGCAAGAAAGAATAAAGTGAAAGATTTTTTAGGAAAACAGGTAACAGAAGAAGAACATGGAATGGGAATTGCGTACCTGTTGGAGAATAATGAATTATTCTACGATATCGGCTATAAAGTAATGCAGAATCTGGAAGAGACATATCTGTTAAAATGCCATCGGTTGAAATATAACGGAAAAATAAAACTGGTATATTTTACGAAAGAATATGTGACAGCAGAAACGGTACTTGCAAATGCAATGCCGGAAGTGAAGGAACGTATGATAGCACGGATTCTGGATGCGTTTACACAGATTATTAATTTAGGTTTTTTGGATATTGCTTATGTAGATAACCGGCTGGATAACATTTATGTGGATCCGGCTACAGAAGAAGTAAAGATTATTTATTTGCCGATTCAGATTCCGGGAGTGACCAAGAATAAAAATACTTTTGAGAATGAACTGAAAGCACAGTTTGAAATACCGAATCTTACAATACCAAAAGCAGCAACACAGAATCCGGCGGTAATAGAAAATACCGAAACACCAAAGCAGCTCACCATTCAGTCCTTAGATGGTAGATTTGTTTTTCATATAACAGATAAGGATTTTGTACTGGGTAAAAGCAGGGATAAAGTGGATGGTGAAATAACCGGAAATCCGGCAGTCAGCCGGGTACACTGCAAGATTCTGGTTCGAAATAGAAGTTATTATATTCAGGATTTGGGAAGCTCAAATGGAACATTTTTGAATGGAAAGAAAGTTACGATGACAGAGCCTCTTGAAATTCAGGATGGAAGCAGAATTCGAATAGCAAATCTGGAATTTGTGGCGCGAGGATAAAAAGATGAGTAAACCATTGATTGTAATTGCAGATATGGATACAGCATATCTGGCAGAATTAGAAAATAAGTTTCTGGTGGAACTGGGAGACAGAGCAGAGCTTGAGATAATTTCTGACCCGGAATATTTTGAACAGTTTTTTTCAAACCCTGTCACAGCAGAAATTGTAGCGGTAAATGAAAATTTATATACCAATGCGCTGCAAAGACAGGATATTCAGAATCTGTTTATTTTATCAGAACATCAGGAACAGGGCAGAACCGAAGAATTATCGGTATCAAGAGTTTATAAGTATTATGGCATCAAAGAGTTATACAATGAACTGACTTATAAGAGTCAGGAGCGGTTAGAAGGAAAAGAGTCCGGAAAAAGAGAGACTACAATTATCGCGCTGTATTCGGCAATCGGAGGAACGGGAAAGACAAGTCTTTCCGTCGGATTAGCGGAGTGCCTGGCAAAGAAGCATAAAAGAATTTTATATGTAAATACAGAAGCAATACAGGCATTTTTCTTTTACCTGAGTGATAAGAGCGGAATGCCGAATGAAGGATATCGTGCAATAAAAGAAGATGCGGGACACATATACCAGAATATCCGTTCCTTTATCAGAAAAGAAGGATTTTCTTATATACCGCCATTTTTATCAACATTGGATGCCAGAAATTTATCATACGATATATATCTGAATTTAATTCGTGGAGCCAGGGAAAGTAAAGAATACGATTTTATTATTGTGGATATTGAGGCAGGATATGAAGCAAACAGAGTGCAATTGCTTCAGGAAGCAGATAAAGTATTGCTGATTACCATGCAGGATGCAATTTCAACCTGCAAAATGGAATATATTATGCAAAATCTCGATTTCCGGGATCATGAAAAGTATCTGGTTATCATGAACCGCTATCGTGGAGATGAGATGAATTGTTATATGCAGTCAGAACTGCAGGCACAGTTTCCGGTTAAGGAAAAGATATATGAGGCAGAAACACCGCTTGGTACAGCGGAACAATTGGCAGCATTGGAAGGAATAAAAAAACTTTCCTATATGTTTATTTAGGGGTAGTGAAATATGGACGAGAAGGCAGTTGTTGAATTTATTAGTCAGGATAAAAAGATACATGTTGATTTGGAAATTCCACTGGGAATCACAGCAAATGATCTGGTGCTTGCATTAAATGAAGCATATGATCTGGGAATTGATACAGATGATATTTTTAACTGTTATCTGGCAGCAGAGAATCCAATTGTATTCTTACGTGGAAATAAAACACTGAAAGAATTTGGAATTCGAAACGGTTCACATATTATTTATCGGAGAGACTAAAGATGGAATATCAATACAAAGTAATTATCAGCAACAGAACAGTGTATAAGGAATTTGAGATTCAGCCGGATATGGACCGGGTTAAATTGGGAACAGGTTCATCCTGTGAATTTCGATTGAATCCGGAAGCGTTTTTTACCGGAATCGAAATGGAGTTTAGAAAAAATGGAAAAAGCTGGAACTTAGAGTGCTCAGATGATGTTTATTTTAGCAGGGGTGATATGCGAAAGCTTCTGTCAACAGAGGTAAGGCATGGGGATGTGCTTTCTGTCTGTTATGCATCAACGGGAAATGAAGCATTTGAATTACGCTTTTTAATTGATTTTGAAGCCAGAGTGCCGGACTATAACTATTATCTGGAAATTACCGGAACGATAGATATTGCGACTGATGCGACAGCGGATATTATTTTAAATAGCAAATTCAGCAGCGACAGCAAGATAAGACTTACTTTAAATGGTACACAGTGTCAATTGGAAGAGATTGTTTCAGAATATGGTGTATATCTGAATGGCAGAAAGCTGATGAACAAGACAGAATTGAAAGACAGTGATTTCTTTTCCGTTGCAGAATTTCATTTTTATTATAAGGACAGAAAGATATTTTTTGACAGGGAAAATCTGAAGGTCGCAAATGGTGAGATGAAGGAAGTCAGTACACATACGAATAATTTCCATTATCCGCTGTTTAATCGGAATACCAGAATAAAAAAGCAGTTATCCGATGAAAAGATTGAAATCCTAGATGCACCGGCAATTCCGAAAAAACCTGAGAATAATATTGTTTTGACATTAATGCCAACAGTGGCAATGCTGGCGCTGATGATTGTTGTCCGCGGAGTTATGAATACTTCCGGAGGTTCTTATATTATTTTCAGTATATGTTCTATGGGACTTGGTATTGTAACTTCAATTCTGGGATTTGTTTCAGGAAGAAAACAATATAAACGGGAATGCGCAGAACGTATTCGTAAATATACCAATTATATTGAAAAGAAAAAGTTAGAAGTAGCAACAGAAAGACAGGAAGAACTGGATAGCTTAAATGAAATGTATTGTAATGTGCAGCAGGATATAGATACGGCAATGCATTTTGACAGAAGGCTGTTTGAAAAGACCAGGGAGGATGAAGACTTTTTACATATATATCTGGGACAGGGAACCATTGCATCCAGCCGTCCGATTGACTATAAGAAACAGGAGCGGTTGGAGGTTGGAGATGAGCTGACGGAAATGCCTGAAAAAATCTATCAGCTTTTTGAACATATTGACGGAGCACCGATTTGCTCAGATATGAAAGATTCTAATGCAATTGGTATTGTTGGCACGAAAGAAGCTTTGTATGGAATGTTTAAGAATATCGTAATAGATATTGCGGTTCGTCATTACTATGGAGATGTCCGGCTCTATATGCTGGTGGATGATGAAAAAAGGTATCAGTGGGCACGCTTCCTGCCACATCTTATGAATGCCGGTGGAATAAGAAATATTGTTTTCGATAATGAAAGTAAAAATAATATTTTTGAGAGTCTGTTCCGGGAACTGACTTATCGGGAGCAGACAGAAGAAATCCCATACTATGGAATTGTACTTGTGGAAAATGAATTCGGCATAAAGAATCATCCGATATCCCGCTACATCGAGCAGGCATCAGAGCTTGGAATGACTTTTGTATTTTTTGAAAACAGTGCAGAGGAACTGCCGCTGCATTGTGATGAAATTATAGAATTACATTCAGAAAGTGAAGGAGTCATCTGCAAGGCAGAGGATGGAAATCAGATAAAACAATTTGAATATCATACCATAACCGATAAGCAGGCAGCAGATGTGGCAGAAAAGCTTGCCCCGGTTTATTGCGAAGAAATAAGCCTTGAGAATTCACTTAGAAAAAATATTACATTATATGAATTGCTGCATATATTTACGGTTGAAGATTTAAATCTGGCACAGCGCTGGCAGGAGTCACAGATATTTAAATCTATGGCAGCCCCATTAGGTGTAAATGCCAAGGATGAAATCGTTACACTTAATTTGCATGAGAAAGCTCATGGACCGCATGGTCTGGTGGCAGGAACAACAGGTTCCGGAAAGAGTGAGATTTTACAAAGTTATATTTTGTCGGCAGCAACAATTTTTCATCCCTATGAAATTGGCTTCGTCATAATTGATTTTAAAGGTGGTGGAATGGTAAATCAGTTCCGAGACCTGCCTCATTTAATTGGCGCAATTACCAATATTGATGGAAATGAGGTACAGCGTTCCTTAAAATCCATCAAGGCAGAATTGATGAAAAGACAGAACCTCTTTGCAGAAGCAGGCGTAAATCATATTGATAAATACATAGAACTGTATAAAGAAAAGAGAGTTACCGTTGCTTTACCACATCTTGTAATAATCGTGGATGAGTTTGCAGAATTAAAGGCTGAAGAGCCGGATTTTATGAAGGAATTAATCAGTGCGGCACGAATCGGACGAAGTCTTGGTGTCCATTTGATTCTTGCAACACAGAAACCGAGTGGAGTAGTGGACGGACAGATTTGGTCAAACTCTAAATTCAAGCTGTGCTTGAAAGTGCAGTCGAAAGAAGATAGTAATGAGGTTTTAAAGACACCGCTGGCAGCAGAGATTAAGGAGCCAGGACGGGCATATCTTCAGGTTGGAAACAATGAAATTTTTGAATTGTTTCAATCTGCCTATAGCGGGGCACCGGCTACGATGGAAGATACAGAGGGAAGCAAAGAGTTTCAAATCAGTCAGCTTAATTTTGCCGGAATGCGTAAAGTGGTATATCAGAAGAAAAAAGAGAAACGGAAGGATGCACATAATAAGAATCAGTTAGAAGCAATTGTAGAATATATTGCCGCTTATTGTAAAAAAGAACATATTACAAAGCTGCCGGATATCTGTATGCCGCCATTGCCGGAAATTCTGTATTATACAGATTCTGCAAGAAGAGATACCGAGGAAATTTATGCGACAGTCGGTCTGCTGGACGACCCGGACAGACAGTTGCAGGAGGCGTTGAATCTGAATGTTACATCACAGAATTATATGATTATCGGTTCAGCACAATGTGGAAAGACCAATGTATTGCAGACCATTATTCGAAGTATAGCAGGTAATTACGCACCATCAGAAGTAAATATGTATATGATTGATTTTGGCTCGATGATTCTTAAAAATTTTGCAGAATTAAATCATTGCGGTGGTGTGGTATGTGTTTCCGATGATGAGAAGCTAAAAAATCTTTTTAAGTTGTTAAATACAGAAGTAAAGAACAGAAAAGAGAGATTTGCAGAGGCAGGAGTCAGCTCCTTTGTTGCATATAAGGAAACGGGAAAAACAGATTTACCGCAGATTATTGTTTTCATAGATAATCTGACCGCTTTAAAGGAAATGTATCTTCAGGATCAGGATTATCTGCTTCCGTTGTGCAGAGATGGTATTGCAGTAGGAATTTCATTTGTTGTTGCAAACGCACAGACTTCGGGCATAGGATATCGCTATTTAAATAACTTTGAAGGAAGAATTACGCTGTTCTGTAATGAGACATCCGAATATGGAATGATGTTTGAGGGCTGCAGAATGAAGCTTCCGGATATACCGGGACGCAGTCTGGTTCAGATAAATAAAAATATATTTGAATGTCAGATGTACTTATCCTTTGAAGGAGAGAAAGAATTTGAACGAGTACAGGAAATCCGGAAATTTGTAGAAATGCAGAATGGAAAATATGCCGGTCAGAAGGCACGGGTGATTCCGGAGATACCAAAGGAACTGAATGCCGAATATATACAGAAGGTATATCCATCCTATCAGAAGCAGGGCAGTGTGGTATTGGGATTGGATTATAACACGGTATTACCGGATGCAATCAATTTTACTTCCGGTGGAATGTTGACCCTTTCCGGTAAAAAAGAAAAGGGCAAGGACATTTTTGCAAAATATTTTATAGAGTCTGTATTACAAAATGGCTTTGGCGAGGCAGAATTATATATCTTAGATGATATGACACGTAAATGGGGTGAGTATGAGTTTCACCCTAAGACGGCACTGTATGTGAATACATCAGAAACATTGCAGACAGTAATTGATGAGATTGATCAGAGAGTACAGATGCGCTATGAGCAGTTCTCGGAAGGACAACTTGATGTACTGGAGGATGAGCCATGGATTGTACTTATCATTGAGAGTGCAGATGCCATTGCAGATATAAGCGGAAATAAGCAGGAAATTGCCGCTATCAGAAGCTGGTTAGGAAAATACCGCACCATGAAAATATTTATTTTGATGACAAATGTAGAAAATGCCAATATTGCATTTAATGCACCGGAGCTGTTAAAAGTAGTGAAAGATAATCGAAGATATCTTATATTTGAAGATGCAGCGAATATTAAAATGTGTGATACTTCAATCAGTGTGGCAAAGAAATACGCAAAACCAATTGAACCATGTGATGCATTCTATATTTGTGAGAATGAACTGACAAAATTAAAAACCGTAAAACTAAGTTGATGGATACTGCAAAGCAGTTAACCATAAAAAATTTAAGGAGGAAAAGAAAAATGGCAGTAAACAAAGTGGATTATGAGGTACTTACATCAGGAGTTAGTGTTTATGCGAATCAGGCAGAAGCACTGGATGAGGTAATTCAGGCTTTGGTAAAGATGAATGGGGAATTACAGGGTGGCTGGACAAACCAGACAGCAGATGCATTTATCGAAAGATTCGAAGATGAGTACAAACCGGCACTTGAAAATGCAAGAGATGCTATCCAGAGCATTTCTGATTTCATCCAGAGTTACATGCAGAACAGACAGGATGATGATGCACAGGGTGCAGCAGCAGTTAGAGGATAATTGCAAAAATAAGTTGGGAGGATTGCCTGTAAAAAAACAGGCAGTTCTCCTGATAAAAGAGGAGCTTAAACATGAAGAAAAGGAATGTGGCAGGGTTAATTGTTATAGCATTATTTGTAATCGGAATAGCTGTAGCGCTGATGCAGTATAAAAGAGAACAGACAGCATTGGAACAGCCAGAGGCCGGGAAAGAACCGGAGACAATAGTATTAAGTATGGATGAGAATCCGTTCGGAGTAGAGATAAAAAAGATAAATGAAAATTATGACCTGACAAGGGATTATTATAAAAATTACGATGATACAGGATTGGAAGAATTTAAAATAACAGGGATTTTTACAGATGAAAGAGAATATATCGTAGAATTGCGGGAATCAGGATATTGCAAGTATGCCTGGCTAGATGAAGAAGAGCAAGTAGTATATATTGAGATGACTCAAAAGCAAAAAGAAGAATGGATCGACAGAGCCATAGATGAAATCGATGAAGAGCTGAATTCACTGGAAAGCGAAGAGTTATATAAATTTACAGTTGAAGATGATTATACAGTTATCAAGTTGGATATTGACCAAAGTGCATTGATTGATGAAGTGGGAGAAGCACTTATAGTATTAATTTATGATTCTGAACTATATCAGATTTTTAATGGCAATGAGAAGTGGTCGATTCATATTATGGTAAATGATATGGAAACACAGAAAGAGATGATGAATATTCAATTTCCAAAAGAAAAATTTCGTCTATCACCAGATATGTGGGAAAAAGTAAAAACAAACGAATGATAAGGAACATATATTTTGAAAATATAGAAGGAAAAGAAAAATGAAAAAGAAAAACATAGTAGGAATAATCATTATAGCATTATTTGTAATCGGAATAGCTGCAGCACTGATGCAGTATAAAAGAGAACAGACAGCATTGGAACAGCCAGAGGCCGGGAAAGAACCGGAGACAATAGTATTAAGTATGGATGAGAATCCGTTCGGAGTAGAGATAAAAAAGATAAATGAAAATTATGACCTGACAAAAAATTATTATAAAAATTATGATAATAAGGGATTGGAGAAATTTGTTATACCTAATATCACTACAGATGAAAGGTCATACATTATAGCATTAAGGGAATCGGGATATTGTAAATATGGTTATATAGATGAGGAAGATAATATAATAGCAGAAATGACGGAACAGCAGAAAGAAGATTGGATTGGCAATACAGAGGCGGTTATTCATAAAACAGTATTATCGGCTGATGGAGAAGATTTGTATAAATTTTCTGTATCAGAGAATTATACGATGATTGAAGCTGATGTATCAATTAATGCACATGCTACGAAAGTTATGGATAATATAATGCGTTTGCTGGAGGAAATTGAAATATATCAGATACTTAATGGAAATGATAATTGGTCAGTTAATATAGTGACAAAAGATTTTGAAACGGGACGAGAACTTTCTAATATCAATTTTCCGAAGGAAGAATGGAATTTGTCAGCAGAAATGTGGGATGAATAAAATGCAGTAACAGAATAATCTTAGTTCATTAAAGATAGGCGAAAGAATTAAAATATAACAATTATATACTTTAGAAGGAAAAGAAGAATGAAAAAGAAAAACATAGTAGGGATAATCATTATAGCATTATTTGTAATCGGAATAGCTGCAGCACTGATGCAGTATAAAAGAGAACAGACAGCATTGGAACAGCCAGAGGCCGGGAAAGAACCGGAGACAATAGTATTAAGTATGGATGAGAATCCGTTCGGAGTAGAGATAAAAAAGATAAATGAAAATTATGATCTGACAAAAAATTATTATAAAAATTATGATAATAATGGATTGGAGAAATTTGTTATACCTAATATTGCAATAGATGAAAGGACATATATTGCCGAGTTAAGGGAATCAGGATATTGTCAATATGGTTATATAGATGAGGAAGATAATATAATAGCAGAAATGACAGAGCAGCAGAAAGAAGATTGGCTTAATTATACAGTAAATGATATCAATAGAATTATAGGACAAGGTGAAGAAGGTTTTTATAGTTTTAAATTTACTCGTAACTATGAAGAACTTCAATTGGAAATTTCAAAAGAAATACTAAATGGAAAAACAACAACACATACAGCACTCGTTATGTCATTGATATATGATTCGGAAATATATCAGGTACTGAATGGAAAAACAGATTGGGCAATACACATTGTTGGAAAAGATTTAGAAACAGGTGGTGAATTAATGAATATAAATTTCCCGGAAGAGGGATATCATATATCTATTGAAAATTGGGACAATATGTAAAATGGTAATTATTTTATACAAAAGATAGGAAAGTGAAGATACATAATAATGAAAAAGAAAAATGTAGTGGGGATAATCATTATAGCATTGTTTGCAATTGGAATAGTGGCTGCACTGATAGTATATAAAAAGATGCAGATGGTGCCGGAAAAATCACAGGTCGGGGAAGAACCGGAGACAGTAGTATTAAGTGCAGATGAGAATCCGTTCGGAATAGAGATAAAA
>ULXZ01077460.1_pt1 | contig 16502 bp, 21 predicted proteins | sample 1961701 | NCBI WGS metagenome assembly ULXZ01 (sample SAMEA4835850, study PRJEB28245) | human gut metagenome | biome: gut microbiome; material: fecal sample | place: Denmark | collected 2008 | reverse complement strand
AACATTTAACAAAATTTGTGCTTGCAATGTACTGAAAATAGTAGTATAATTAAATAAAAAACGATTGTTTCATGTACCAAACACTTGTTCGTGTTTCACGTGAAACAAGTACAAGAAAGGGGTCATAATATGACAGTAAGAGAAATTAGTAACGTAAAGACAGAGAAAGAAATGAAAGACATTTTAATGCAAAAATTAAAGGACGAGAATTGCGGTTTTAACCGTTCAGAAATTAAGATTAAGCCTACTGAATTAGGGTACAATATTTGGGTTGTAGGTTATGAGCATTGCACATTTGAATTAAAGTTTGATTATGATGATATGTTTGGATATATAATTGTGGTTGATAAAATCGACTATAAGTACCCGGATGACGCAATTAATGTAATATATGAATCTAGCAAACATATTTACGATTTAAAGTACGTCATGTTATTAATTGCTTATGAAATTGCGTCAACGTTTTAAATGTTTAACGTGAAACATCTATCAAGCGTATAACTCAAGAGTTGTGCGTTTGAATAGGTGCTTTACACCTAAATATAAATCATAAGGAGATAGAACAATGAAACAACTTAAAGCAAGCACACAAAGAGGTAAGAACATTTTAAGAAGAGCAAAAGCAAACGAGGGTTATTTTTTAAGTGATATTTATAGCACTTATAGTAATGAAAAATTGAACTCGTGGGAGTGGTGTGAACATCAGTATTTGACAAGTGATAGAGGTAAAAATTTTAGAATATGCTCACACAACACCTTTGGTTATACTGTCGCATGGGAATGTTATTACAATGAAGAAAGAGCGTTGCGAATGGAAACCAAAGACAACACATATATTGTTTATTTAGATAGGTAATGTTTAACGTGAAACATCTATCAAGCGTATAACCCAAGGGTTGTACGTTTGAGTGGGTGCTTTACACCTAAATATAAATCATAAGGAGAAAAAAGTCATGGAAAGAGGAATTGTATTAAGAATCAAATATCTAGTGCCAAAGGTTTATTGTGGTTATGAGTGTCAATATGACGAATATTATCCTATTCATTTAAAAGACGCTATGCGTTTAATATGTGGTAAAGAAGTTTATGATGATTTGTGGGATTGTATGGTTAAATTGTCATCAAACGAGATTCCGGTAGAATTGGACGAAGAACATATTAAAATAATATCATATAAAAATCACGAATATTGGGTTAATATATCATCTACAATTTTTGTATATAATGAAGAAACCGATAAATTAAAAATATTAATAGAGGAGAAATAACAATGATTAAAAGATTTGAAAATGGAAAACACTAAACATTATGCCTTATTAACTATCAAAATGGTGATATTATAACGTGGTGTGAGAATGTCACCTTTAAATTGAGAATAGGACAAGTATTGGAATTTTCATATTCCTATGGTTATTTTACTGTTGATTTAGATACAAAAATTGTCGTAAAATCGGAAAGAACGATTGTTCCAACATATCAAGATATACACTACGTTGACGAGAATTTTGACGAGATAGAAACACTTACATATAGTACACTCACAAACATTGTGAAAGGTTGGCAATTTTAAAAATTAATTGTTGACAAATACAAATAATAGGGGTATAATAAAAGAAAAAACCTATTTATCACTAGTAGCCACGGACGGGTGCAAGTCCCGTCAAGGGTTTTACCAAATATTGTACAAGTAAAGGAGATATTAGCATGTTAGAAGATTATGTAATGGAACGGGCAGATTATGCAAAGATTAAGAAACTTCGTACACTTCATAATATTGAAACATTTTGGAATGATGTACGGAAATTCACATCACACGTAACAAGTGACCATAGTATTGGACGTTGGCAGATTTTAGCAGAAGCAAGATATTATGAATTAAATCAAGCAAAGCTATCATTTTACAATGATTAAATCAATTATTTATACCTAGGTAGACCTTAAAACAGGGTGCAACTCCCTGTATAGGTTTTTCACCCAATAGTGGGTGCAAATAACGCAAAGAAAAGGAGAAACAAAACTATGGCAAGAACACGTATGGTTACAAGAACAATCGAGGTAGTATCAGCAGAGGTAATCTGTCTTGATGTGACAACAGTTGAAACTAAAATTATGACACTTGAACTCACGGGTATGGGTGCACTTGAGGGTGACAAACTGCTAAAGGAACTCAAGAAGCAATACGAAACTGATACTTTCAAGGTAGTTGCTATTCAATCAACAGAAGTGCGTGAGGAACTTTACGGACTCACAGAACTTGACTTTTTAAAGTATGCAACCAAACTTGACCCTACAACACGCAAAATGTTAGAAGAAACAGAAGACGCTGAATAACCATCGTTAGCCACAAGAACAAGCCTTGTCACGGGCGCAATTCCCGTGGTGGCTCTAGGTGTTTCACGTGAAACATCGTAACCAAATAACAATAGGAACAAGAAAAGGAGAACAGTATGAAACATTACGCAATTTTATTCAATCGTAAAAGTGGTAGAGCAGTAAAGGTTATTGAGCAACCTTATGGTGATGCTTTGTTAAAAATAGTAGCACTTAATACCACAAAGGCTTCACAAGATTGTATTATATTCAATGACAATGGGATTGTAACTGCTTACTTTGAGGGTAAGAAAAATGATATGCCAACTATATGTGAAGATATGATAGGTAAAAGCGTGGAAGAATTTGGTTTTTCACTAAATGAGATTTTGTAATACCAATGTAAACCCTAGCAGCTACGGACGGGTGCAAGTCCCGTCAAGGGTTATCGTGCAATAGTGCACGTAAAACAAACAAGAAAAGGAGAAACAACAATGGAAAGAAGTAAAACATCTATGGAGCTTTTTGAAGAACTTTATCCTACAAAGGAAATTGCAGACAATCCGCTACGTATGGCAGAAGCAATTGGTTATCTTAACTGTCTTGAACAGTTTATACCATCTGTGCATAATGAAGCAAAACAAACTAAAGTAGCATTAATGTGTGCTATGGCATTTAAGATGTTATAAGGAGTACTCATTATGGGTGAACAAATTATAATACTATTTGCTATCTTTTGTATAATCGTTTACACTATCTTTGTACAATCAAAAACTGAAACATTTGAAGTTGAAGAGTGGGAAGAAGCAACCATGCTTTACGAACTATCTACACAAGAATCATTAGCAATTATTGATGACGCAGAGTGTCATGGTTTTGAAGTAAAGCGTATAGGTACAAAAATCTATTTCAGAGAAATACCATAATCGAACACACATTCGTTTACAATTTGTTTACAATTTACCTATTGACAATATCACCCAATAGTGGTACACTATAAGAGTAGTAAACAGTTACTTCAAGCCACAGACAACCCCATTGTCAAAGGGTGTGTAGGTTAAAGACCTATTGTACGCTCATTACGTACCACACCATTCGCACAAAATTAATCACAAATAATGTGCGTGTAACCAAATAACAATAGCCACGAAAGGAGAAAAAATCATGGCAAGAAAACCAATGGTAACAAGAACCATCATCACAACAAAGGTGAATGTACTCTGTTTAGACGTTGTATCAGCAGAGCCATTCAACAAAGAGGTAATACTTCCTCGTACCTATAAGGACGAAAAGAAGTTACTCAAGAAAGTCGAAGAAGTAGTCAACACAGTCGAAGTAAAGGCAGTACACATTGTTGACAAGTCAGAAGTTGAAACCCTCTATGGTATGACCGAACAGAACTTCATAGACAATGCATCAATTCTTGACCCTACAACACGTAAGGCTTTAGAAGAAGCAGAAGACACAGAAGACGAAGAGTAACATCAATCATTAACAAGAAAAGGAGAACAAGAATATGAATGGATATTCAGTATCAATCGCAGAAACAAACAAGGAACTTTCAGCAAAGGAGCGTATCAGACTTAAGGACACTTCTGACGCAGTAAAGTTAGACGAAGCAACAAAGGAAGAAGCAGTCATTATTACACCTACTGCTTATGCTATTCTCAACATTCACAATGAGAAGAGTGACAATAAGGACTATAATAATTACCTTATTGAGGACGCAGATGGCACAAAGTATGTAACGGGTTCTGAATCATTTTGGACTTCATTCATTGATATTTACAATGAAATGAAAGACGAAACAGAGCCTTGGCAGATTAAGGCTTACAGACTTCCTAGCAAGAACTACAAGGGCAAAGAGTTCCTTACTTGTTCAATCATCTAGGTAACAAAAGCCTAGTAACTTTGATAGCCTCTAGGTGTAACAACCTAGGGACTTTTAATTTTCACAGAAATGGGGTACATTAATATGGCGAAACGTGTTCAATCAGAAGCCCAAAAAGAGTACCAAAAGGAACGAAGACGATTACTACAAGCAGTACGTAGAGGTGAACAAAAGGGTTTTATTTTTCCCGAAGATGTTGTACCACCTTTGCCATCACACGTAACTAAAAAGCAACTGCAACAAATTAAAGAAACTAAACCAAGTGATTTATATAAAGTTGCACGTTGGTTAGATAGAGAAACGGGTGAACTAGTAAGTAGCAATGAAGCAAAAGTATCAACAAGAACAAGAAAAATAGAAGCACCTAAAACAACAATACCAAAAGTACAAATAGATGTAAAAACACCTAGAGTACAAGGTAGAAAACAAAGACCAAAATACACCAAAGAAGAGAAGCACTTAAGAGCAGTAGAACGTGGGCGCAAAGCGTGGAAAACACGTAGAGCAAAAATGACTGATGAAGAATATCAAGAATATGTCAATCAGTTTAAGAAGCGTATGCAAATTGCTAGAGATAAGAAGTGGCAAACTAAAGCAGATTATCCAACAATTAGTGCAATAGATAAGGTAAAAGAAAAAGTAGAAGAAATGGACAGAGTTTACTATCAATCTATTGATAATGTCCAAGATAATATTATGAACCTTAAGCGTGAAGTTCCACCTTGGTTTAAGATAGAAAATCGTAAAGGTCATTTAATGACTATATTCCAAGGTACAATAGAGTATTATGAAGATAATTTATCAGACTTGGAAGATTATTTATTGTCACAGATGGACACAATAGATACACACCTAGATATTATAAGGTATGATAGTAAGTCTGAAAATGTTGAAAACTCTTTTGTTGTATTAGGTAACATTCTTAATCGTGGTGCGTTGACACCATCTCAAGCAGAGAATTTGAGTTTAATGACAGAATATTACGAGGACTATGAGGAGTATTAAATGAAAGTAAAAAAGTTCAAATACTATATGTGTGATTTTGAAACAACTGTATACAAAGGTCAGGTCAACACAGAGGTTTGGGCTAGTGCAAGTGTTGAACTGTTCACAGAAGATGTTATGATATTTCATAGTATTGGTGAGCAGTTCGATTACTTTGTAAGCCTTAACGAAAATATATGTGCATATTATCATAACTTAAAGTTTGATGGGTCATTTTGGTTATCATACTTATTAATAGACAAGGGTTTTAAACAAGCATATACACCACTTAATGACCAAGAAACAGAAGTAGAATGGTTGCAAGAAAAAGACATGAAGAATAACACCTTTAAATATTCTATTGCAGATAGAGGACAGTGGTATTCAATAATCATTAAAGTAAATAATCGCATAATAGAAATTAGGGATAGTTTAAAACTATTACCATTTTCTGTTAAAAGAATTGGTGAATCATTTGGTACAAAGCATAAGAAATTAGAGATGGAATACACTGGCTTTAGATATGCTGGTTGTGAGATAACCGATGAAGAAAAAGAATACATAGCAAATGATGTATTAGTAGTAAAAGAAGCATTAGAAATAATGTTTACAGAGGGTCATAACAAATTAACGATAGGTTCATGTTGTTTGGCTGAATATAAAAATATAATTAGTAAAGAAGATTATGCAACTCTTTTCCCCTCATTAACGGATATTACTCTTGACGAAACTGTACACAAATATACTAACGCAGACGCATGGATACGCAAGTCTTATAAAGGTGGCTGGTGCTATTTAGTTAAAGGAAAAGAAAACCAAATTAAAACAAATGGTACAACCGCTGATGTAAACTCATTGTACCCTAGCATGATGAGTAGTGAAAGTGGAAATAAGTACCCAATTGGTAAGCCTTATTTTTGGACAGGTAACTTCATTCCTGACCAAGCGTTAGGAGAAAACAAGTATTACTTTGTTAGAATTAAAACGAGATTTTATATCAAACCAAATTATCTACCATTTATTCAAATAAAAGGTAACTATTTATACGTTGGAACAGAAGCATTAGAATCGTCTGATGTGTACGACAAGAAAACAGATAAATATTATGACCACTATTACAACGCTAGTGGACAATTATGTGACACTAGGGTAGAACTAGTTTTAACAATGACAGATTTTATATTATTAAAAGAACATTACGAACTTGTTGACTTTGAAATAATAGATGGTTGTTGGTTTTGGTCACAAATAGGAATTTTTGACGAGTACATAGAAAAGTATAAAAAGATTAAACTAGAAAGTAAAGGTGCTTTACGTGAGTTAGCAAAACTTTTCTTAAACAATTTGTATGGTAAGATGGCAAGTAATGAAGATAGTTCATTCAAAATTGCTTTCGTAAAAGAAGATAAGTCTATTGGCTTTATGTCGTGTCAAGCAAATGATAAAGAAGCTGGATTTATTGCAGTAGGTTCAGCAATAACTTCATATGCAAGAAACTTTACTATTCGTGCGGCACAAAAGAACTATTATGGTGTAGATAAAAGAGGTTTCATTTACGCAGATACAGATAGTATACATTGTGATTTAGAGCCACAAGAAATTACTGGTATCACAGTACATGATAAGAACTTCTGTTGTTGGAAACTAGAATCGTGTTGGGATATTGCTACTTTTACTAGACAGAAAACATATATTGAACACGTTACACATGAAGATTTGAAACCTATTGATACACCATATTACAATGTTAAGTGTGCTGGTATGCCACAAAAATGTAAAGACTTATTCATTAAAAGTATGTACGCTGATAAGATAACAGAAGAGGAAAAAGAAAAACTAACAGAAGCAGAAAAATTATTCTTATTTGGAACAAATGATAAACCAATAGTTCGCACATTAGAAGACTTTAAAGTTGGATTAAGAGTTCCAGGAAAATTAATGCCAAAGAGAATACGAGGTGGTGTTCTATTGGTTGACACAACTTATGAAATGAGGTGACACCATGATTAGAAAATATTTTTGGTTTCTATATAACAAATGGGTATTAAGACAATGTCCACACATTTGTTTATTTTGTGAATACAAAGATGAAGTTTTTAACTTGTGCTATAATGACATGAGTGATAAAATAACAATAAACAATAAGTAATATAAAAGAGAGGGTCAACTAGATTGATTACCTCTCTTTCTTTTATATCTATTACATCTGCCAACCTTAACCACGCAAGCAATACGGACAAACATAAGTGGCACTATCTTTCAAGTGTGCTATCCACTCTGTTGAGAAGAGTTGTACAAATGCAGATACCTTAATAAGATATACATTTAAGTAATGCTTCTTTGCACTTAAGGTCTTTAAATCTAAAAGCACCATGTTCAAAAAAGAATCTAAGGTTTGTGATAAACATATCATTAGCTTTAAGCATTACATAGTTAATATTATGGTCATCTGTTGTTACACTTATTCTCATAGGGTAAGTCTTATCTGCTTTATCATCACAATAGATAATACCTAATTCCCTATATTCTTTAATAGCATAGTCACAACCATTATATCTAATAGTAGCGAGATAACGTGAAGCACAATTTTCTGGTCTTTCTACAAATGATAGATTATCATTTAAGTATACATTTTCAGCACTATATGCAACATACTGATTATTCTTAAACGCTCTATTAATACCACTTTCACGTTGTGCTCTACTAGCGGTTTCAATGAAACCATTTTCTAGCACGAAACCATCACCACGTAAGAAATTTGTTTTATCACTTAAGCGAGAACTTATACCCAATTCATTGTAATATGGATTGATAATACTTACTTGGTTTCCAAGCATATACACGGGAACGTGTCTTACTTGTTCTCCTTTACCTCTAGCGATAGAAGTATGAACACTTAAAAACTTTCTAATCTCATCACTACAATAATGATTTGTTTCACTCTGAAATTCGTCAAATAAAATACAGTCAACATCACTAAACAAGTGGCTATATTTTTTTAATTGGTCTGCACTATTAAGTGATAAAGCGTATCCGCAAGAAACTGCGGTTGCTTCATCATGATTTTTAATAAGAAATAACTCATGGAAAATACCACTTGCTCTACGTTTTGAAGTCATTTCCCAACCAATAAAGAATAAACCATTTAAGTCTTTGAAGAACTTATCTGCTACATCATCTAATTCATAATTATAACGATATAACAGTGCAAATTTTTTACCTTGTTTAATAAATCTGTTTACTACTAATCTTCCAAAATAAGTTGTCTTACCGCCAGTTCTATTAGTTGTGCACAAATATAGTTCAGGTGTTTTACCATTAAGGTCTTTCATTGATAAAAGTTTAGTTCCATCATAATAAATGTTTTTCATAATTCTTGTACCTTTTCCTTTTAGTAGTGTTAATATCTCCACTTATATTATAACATATATCTTGACTAATGTCAATTATTGTGATACAATTAATAGTAGTAAGAAAGGAGATGATAATATGGACATAACTACTATTACAACTTTGATTAGTTCTTTTGGTTTTCCTATTGTTGCTTGTTTGGGTATGGCTTGGTACGTTAAGTATCAGACAGACGAGAACAAGAAAGAGATTAAGGAAATGACAATGGAACACAAAAATGAAATGGCTGAGGTTACAACTGCATTGAACAATAATACTTTAGCCATTCAGAAATTATGTGAAAGGCTAGGTGATACAAATTAATGCAGAAATTTGGTATAGACATTAGCAAATGGCAAGGTGATTTTGATATACAGAAAGCAAAGAACAATGGTGTGGAATTTGCTATACTCAAGATTGGTGGTGGAGATAGCGTTTGTTACGAGGATAGTCAGTTTGAAAACAACTATATTAAATGTGAGAACGCTGATATACCAAAAGGTTGTTACTTTTTTGGAGAAGCTTTAACAAAACAAAAAGCAGTTGAAGAAGCAAACTATTGGTTATCATTAATGAAGAACCACAAATTTGAGTACCCCGTGTTCTATGATGTTGAAGCAAAAATGCTATCATTGGACAAAAGAACTCTTACAGATATTATTAAATCTGTATGCGAGATAATTGAATCTAATGGGTATTGGGTTGGTATTTATTCATCTGCTTCACATTTTAATAGTAATGTATATGATAATGAACTTGCTAGATATTCTCATTGGGTTGCTTCATGGGGAACTACTAAACCTGTATTACTTAAAGGTGGTGCGACACAGATGTGGCAGTTTGGTGGTGAAACTAATAAGTTAAGAAGTAACAAAATCAATGGTAAAGTAGTTGACCAAAATTATTGCTTTGTAGATTACCCAACATTAATTAAAAAGAATGGTTTAAATGGTTATAAAAATATTACTACATATAAAACCATTGAAGAATTAGCCATAGAAGTTATTAATGGTAAATGGGGTAATGGTATTGCACGTAAAGAAGCATTAACCAAAGAGGGTTATGATTACAAAGCAGTACAGACACGTGTTAATCAAATATTAAAAGAAAAGTAGAAAGGAGAAAAAATGGCAGTACTATCAAAAGAAGATTTTTTATCTCGTATTAATGAAAGAATTGGTGATGATAATTCTGATGAAGCTATTGCTTTCATGGAAGATATGAGTGATACTTATGAAGACATGGCTAATAAGATTACTGATTCAACCGATTGGAAAAAGAAGTACGAAGAAAATGACAAAGCGTGGAGAGATAAATATAAAGAACGATTTATTTCTTCACATAATGAAGATGAAGACTTAAGTGGTAACGATGATGACACACCATCGCCAAAAACATTTGATGATTTATTTAAAAAGGAGGGCTAAGCAATGGCTAGAAGAATTGCACAGACAACTTTGAACGCTTCTACTATTGACATTCTTAATGTTATTAGACAGAACGCTTCATACGATTATCAGCAGAATGTTCCAGTGGTACAAACTGCAAATGACATTCCAAAGGTGGGTGAAGTTATTTATGGGACACCCGCTTTTGCTAATCAGTTTATTAACGCACTTGTAAACAGAATTGCATCTGTAAGAGTACAGAGTGCTACATTTAATAACCCTTATTCTATTCTTAAAAAGGGTTATCTTGAGTTCGGTGAAACTGTTGAAGATATTTTCGTTGGAATTGCTAAAGCAGTTGACTATTCAGCAGAAAAGGCTTCTGCACGTGAGTTTAAGCGTACTATTCCTGATGTTCGTTCAGCATTTCACACAATGAATTGGAGAGTAATGTACCCCGTAACAATTCAGGACGAGGACTTACGTATGGCATTTCTTTCTATCAATGGTGTTACAGACCTTATCGCAAAGATTGTTGAACAGATTTACACTGCCGCTGAATATGATGAGTTCTTACTCTTCAAGTATTTACTTGTAAAGGCTATTTCACATGGTAAGATGAAGCCAGAAGCAGTTACTATTAATGGTACAGACCTTTCTGATTCAGCAGTGAAGTTTCGTGGTATTTCTAATGTGCTTCCTTTTATGTCTTCTGCGTACAATGAAGCTGGTGTTAAGACTAACACACCTAAAGAAAGACAGGTAATTTTCATGGACGCTATGTTCAATGCACAGTTTGACGTAAATGTACTTGCTTCTGCTTTCAATATGGACAAGGCTGATTTTATGGGAAGATTGTTCCTTATTGATAATTGGACAGAGTTCGACAATGAGAGATTTGATGTGATTAGAGATAACTCTGATGGACTTGAAGAGATTACCGCAGAAGAGTTAGCACTACTTGCAGATGTTAAGGCAGTTGTTATGGACGAGAATTGGTTTCAGGTTTATGATAATAACAACAAATTTACTGAAAAGTATGTTGCAAGTGGTATGTATTGGAATTACTTCTATCATACGTGGAAAACTATCTCTTACTCACCTTTCGCTAATGCAGTAGCTTTTGTTGCTTCTAGTGCTAACATTAATTTACCTAGCGAGTTGACAGTAGAGATTCTTTCAAAGAGTGTATCAGAAGAAGCAACAGTATTTACATTTGCAGTTGATACAGAAGAGGCTTCTCTTGCACCTTCAAGCGTTAACTTTGAACAGACAGAAGTTCTTACAACTGATGGTATTGCAGTTCAGAAATTTGGTGCACTTATCATTCCTGCAAGTAAATCCGCTACTGAGTGCACATTAGTTGCAACTATTGGAGATACAGTTTATACTGCTTCAACAACAATTTCTGCTTCACAGAATGTTGGTGCTACTGTTACTCTTCAAAAGGGAGTTTAGTTTAATAAAGAGAGGGTTATATTATAGCCCTCTCGATTAAAACTATTTAGTGAGGTGATTAAATGTATATAGAACCAAACACAACAATAAAACTTTATAGTGGTGTGCCGTTAGATAACACATATAACCACACTTTGTACTTCGCTAGTGAGAGTGAACAACAGAGTTATTTTTCTACATCTAAATATACTTTTTCTGCTCAATCATATCAACGTGTTGAACGTGGCAAAATGAGAATTGAAAGGAAAGCAGATGATTTATATGATTGCAATTATTTGGCTTTTAAAAATGTAAACTACGGTAATAAATGGTTTTATGCTTTTATTACTAGTGTTGAGTACATTAATAATGTAACAAGTGAAATAACATTTGAAATTGATGTTATGCAAACATATCTATTTGACGTTGAATTAAAGGATTGTTTTGTTGAACGAGAACATAGTGAAACAGATGTGATAGGAGAGAACATTCAAGCAGAACCAATAGAAACAGGTGAGTATGTAATATCCGATTATGGTTTAGTTGGTGCAGTACGTGATATGTTAGTTCTGATAATGATTGCAGATGAAACATCTGCGCCATTTGGTGATTTATATGAGGGTATTTATGGTGGATGCGATATATGGGCTTACAATTCTACAGATACAACTAATATAACTTCAAAAGTTAGTGAGTATATACAAAAACCCGACCAAATTATTGCAATGTATATGTGTCCAAAGATGTTGATACCCAATGTTACAGATGGTGGTAAGCACTTAAGTTACTCTACAACTTCATCATTTATAACAGAAACATTGCCATCTGTTACAGAAGAATCACAAGATTTTGAGGGATATGAGCCAAAAAATAAAAAGTTATATACTTATCCTTATAATTTCTTAAGAATTGATAATGCTAGTGGTCAAAGTTTGAACTTAAGATATGAGTTTTTTGATAACTTAACACCCGTAATAGAAATACAAGGAACTTTCTTAATGCCAGTAAAATTGGTTGCTAGACCTTGTTCTTATAAGGGCTTGCCTAGTTATTCAGAGTTGGGTGGGTATACTTCTTCAAAAAGTGAAGCAATTTCACTTGAAAATTATCCTATGTGTTCTTGGAATGTTGACACTTTTAAATCTTGGTTAGCTCAAAATAGCGTACCCGTTGCACTAAATTCTATTGCTAGTGTTACTAACTCTGCTATTGCTTCACGCTATTCTGCACACCCTACTGCAAGTTTTGGTGCAGGAACTGTTGGAACAGTTGCTAGTGTGTTATCCCAAATGTATACTGCTAGTATAGCCGCAGACCAATGTAGAGGTAACATATCAAATGGTAATGTTAATGTTGCTAGAAACATTCAAGAGTTTTACAAACAAAGGTGTCATGTAACTAAAGACTTTGCTATTGTTATTGACAACTTCTTTAGTATGTATGGTTATGCTACTAATAAAGTTAAACAACCTAACATTAGTTCTAGACCACATTGGAACTATGTAAAGACACTTGGTTGTGTTGTTGTTGGTAGAGCACCTAGTGATGATATTAAAAAGATGTGTTCTATATATGATAATGGTATTACATTTTGGAAAAACGCTAATGAAGTAGGTGACTACTCACTAGATAATAGTGTTTAGCAGAAAGGAGAAACAATGCCAAGAAAACCTAAAGATACTATGTTTTGTGAAAGTAGTTTACTTAATAACAGAACATATCTTCAATATTACAATAGGTTAACAGAATTAGCAATATGTATGTTTGAGTGGAAAAACTTACCTGAAACTGTTGACCCTAGATACCTTGAAATGTGCTTGTTTAGTGATGGGATGTGTGTGTTCTTTAATGATGAAGTACTTGGATTTCTTGCTTTACAAGTTGCAATAGGTGGACAGTTAAATGTTTATCGTATTCCTATTGACCGTAGGGCATATGCTTCTAATGGTTATCAAATGAATTTAACAGAAGAAAACAGTGTAATTATTTTTAATAACTATTTACACACAAATTCTATGTTAGATGTTGAAATGTTTAGCAAACGTTTATACAATTTAGATAGGGCTATTGATGTAAATGCTAATGCACAGAAGACACCTATTCTTATACAATGTGATGAAAGTCAGAGAATGACCATGAAGAACTTATACAAGCAATATGAGGGAAATGAGCCTTTCATATATGGTTCTAAAGCATTAGATGTTAACGGATTAAAGGTGTTACAAACTGGTGCTCCTTATGTAGCTGATAAGTTGTACGAATTAAAAGTTCAGTATTGGAATGAAGCATTAACTTATCTTGGTATTAGCAATATTAACACTACTAAAAAAGAAAGAATGATAACTGACGAGGTAACAAGAAATCAAGGTGGTGTAGTTGCTAGTAGATACTCTAGGTTAGAGAGCAGAAGACAAGCGTGCAGACAAATTAATAATATGTTTGGACTTGATATTTGGTGCGACTATCGAGAGGACTTCCAAGACATTCAAGAACAGATAAATGAGAATGAAGAGGAAGAGGAAGAGTACAGAGGAGGTAGTGAAGATGAGTAAATATACTACCGAAGTTCGGTTTATTTGTGAACAAGCAAGTGGACTAAGTGAAAGCAAAGGATATAATGATACAAATAGTATTATTGAATTGGCTATCCCTAAAGTATTTAACTTTGATTTTCCTATTTTTGATGAGAAGTATAGAGTGGTTTTAGAGAGAAAAATTCTTAAACACTTTTATACTAGAGAGATTTGTGAAGAAACAGTTGGTCTTTGGAAGTTAAGACTTGATACAAGATTGAATGAAATTATGCCATATTACAATAAGTTGTATAATAGCGAATTATTAGAGTTCAACCCTTTGTATACTGTTGAATTAACAAGAAACAGAAAAACAGATTTGGATAGCAAAAGGAGTGAAAATGAAAATATCAATGACACAAGTTCTTCTAGTAAAAGTACTAAAAATAATGGGACTGTTGATAGCACTAATACTACAACAACTACTAGCAATGGAAATGGCACTTCTAATAACACAAGCGAGGACTTATATTCAGACACACCACAAGGAGCATTAAGTGGTGTTGAAAGTAATACATATCTAACAAATGCTAGAAAGGTTACAGATTCAGGAATTACTACTTCTAATACAAGTAATAATTCTAAAGTAATTGGTAAAGTCGAGAGTGGCGAAACTGAAAGTTCAACAACGTCTGAAACTTATGGTAGAATTAGAGGTAATAATGATAATTTGCTAAGTACAGAAGATTACCTTGAAAGTGTTAGTGGTTATGAGGGTGCTGTACCTAGTGATTTATTACAGAAGTACAGAGAAACATTCTTAAATATTGATGTAATGATAATTAATAATCTTGAAGATTTATTCTTCCAATTATGGTAGGAAAGGAGAAAAATATGGATAATTGCAATGAATTAAAACATTTTAAATTTTGGTGTCAGAAGATTCTTCCATTAGTATATGATGATAGTTTAAGTTATTACGAAGTTCTTTGTAAGGTTGTTGATTATATTAACAAACTAATTGATGACGAGAATAGTGCTATTAAACAGATTGCAGAGTTAAAAAAAGAACTTGAAGTAGTACAGAAATGGATTGCTGACTTTAATACAAGTTTTGCCGAAGAAATTATTAAAAAGTATTTGGCTACTATGATATTTGTTGAGATTAGTGATAGTGGTTACATTGTTTATTACATTCCCGAACGTTGGGAAGATATTCAGTTTGAAACCACGGGTCTTGACGTTGAGATTCCTAATACCGATTATGGTAAATTAGTTTTAAGTTATTAATGAAAGAGAGGTAATTATTATGACAAGACAGTATATTGGTGCTAGATATGTACCTAAATTTTTTGCAGATGAAAATGGAGACCCAAGTTGGAGAGATAGTATTCCTTATGAAGCATTAACTATTGTTATGTATTTAGGCAATAGTTATACTAGTAAGAAACCCGTTCCTATTGGTGTTCAGATTGACAATACTGAATATTGGGTTTTAACTGGTGCTTATAATGCACAGGTAGAACAGTATAGAGAAGAAGTAGAAAATCTTCGTACTATGATTACAAAAAAGAATGTTCTTTGCATTGGTGATAGTTATTTAGCTTATTCTTCACAAGAGATGGAAACAGAAAGTTGGGGAGCTTTCTTAAGAATTTATCTTGGTTCAAACAATAATGTTACATTAAATGGGATGGGTGGTTCAGGTTTTGTTGGTAATACTGCTAGAACATTTGGCGTACTTCTTTCTGAAAAATATAATTCAATGACAGATGAAGAAAGAAATGTCATTACAGATATTATTGTGTGTGGTGGTCTTAATGACGCTAGTGCCGTTGCTGATAATACTGCAACTATGAATGATATAATTAGTGCTATGAGATTATTCTTTACAAATGCTTCAACATATTTCCCTAATGCTAGAGTACACGTTGGTGCTATCGGTTGGATGGCTACGGGATTTACTAATCGTGACAGTTATATATCATCATTTAGAAATATCATTGAGTTATATAGAAAATCTCCTTTCTATTCAAATAGTGGTAAAGTTGATTATTTAACAGGTGTAGAATATATTATGCCTATTGAACCAATTAATAATTATAAACCTGACTTAATTCACCCTACCGCTCAGGCTTCAAGTGCAATAGGAATGGCAATTTATAACGCACTAATGAGAGGAACTTCTCAAGGTGGTTTTAGAACATACAACACAGTTCTTCTTACACCTAGTGGCCACGGTACAAAGATTAATGATAATAGTTTAAAGGTTACTGCTGATGGAAACCAAATAAATTTAATTGGTGGTGCTTTTGGTGTTCATTTAGACATTACAGATATTGCCACTCTTAATGATATTGAAATTGCAACTTGTACTCAGCCAATTCGTGCTACAACAAGTAATCCACTTATTGTACCTGTTAGTATTGCAATCTTCCCAGGAAAGGACGATACATATGATTTTGTTAATGGTGAACTAAAATTTGCTAATGGTAAGGTAAATCTTAAATTCTTATATAGTCCTTCTGTTGGACATTATACAGGTATAAATAATCTTTCAGTTTTTGTTCCTACTATTACAGCAGATGT
>ULXZ01022659.1_pt1 | contig 16553 bp, 18 predicted proteins | sample 1961701 | NCBI WGS metagenome assembly ULXZ01 (sample SAMEA4835850, study PRJEB28245) | human gut metagenome | biome: gut microbiome; material: fecal sample | place: Denmark | collected 2008 | reverse complement strand
GACTTAATTCAAGTCAATACCCCAACACTTATTATAGAACCCAAAAAATGCGCTCTGCTTTCGCAGAGGGCACGAGAAACCATCTGTTATTTTTCGTAAGTGAAGTTGTTGATATGCGGACGCAGGTCCTCGCCTTCCTGTGCTTCGGCAGACAGAACAGCCTGAACAATGATAGCATTTTCCAGACGTTTCTTTTGCAGACGACAACCATACTCATACGGCTTGGTAATATCGCCGTTAATTAAATCCGCATTGGCGTGGCAGCCACCGCTGCAGAAGAAGCGTGCCCAGCATTTACTGCACTCCGGCTTAGTAAGAACATGGGTATGACGGAACCTTTGCACCATCTCAGGTGTAACGATACCGGTATCCAGAGTACCCATCTTATATTGTTCACGGCCTACAAACTGGTGGCACGGATAAATATCGCCATCAGCGGTAATGCAATAGTATTCATGACCGGCGCCGCAGCCTGCCAAGCGCTTAGCTACGCACGGACCGTTATCAAGTGCTACATTAAAATGGAAGAAGTCAAAGGGATTTCCTTCGCGACGACGCTCCAGATATGCGCGTGCCAGCTTATCGTATTCATCGAAAATTACCGGCAGATCTTCCTCGGTCAATACCCAGGGTTCATCAATGCCTACTACCGGCTCTACGGAAATCTCCTTGCCAACCTTAGTCATATCAAGCACATCCTCACAGAAATGGGTGCTGAAATGGGTATAGGTTCCGCGCAGATAGTAGTTTTTGCCCTCACGGCTGTCAATTACCTTCTTGAAGCCGCGTACAGCTGCATCATAGCTGCCGGCTTTATTCGGGAACGGACGCATAGCATCATGAGTTTCCTTCTTGCCATCCAGGCTCAGAACCAGCATAACACGGTTATCATTGAGGAATTTGATATTATCATCATTCAAAAGAGTACCGTTGGTAGTAAGCGTCAGCTTAATATTCTTACCGGTTTCTTTTTCGCGACGGCGTACATATTCGGTAATATGTACAACAACCGGCCAGTTCATCAGCGGTTCACCGCCGAACATATCCAGTTCCAGATTATGGCGCTTCTTGCTGCCTTCAATAGCAAACTCAATAGCCTTTTCCGCAGTTTCCTTGCTCATGAGCTGACGGCAGCCACCGAAAGAACCGGTGTCGGCAAAGCAATAACCGCAGCGCAGATTGCAGTCATGAGTTACAAGCAGGCACAGGGATTTGACAATCGGCTTTTCGGCAAAAGTCGGCGGTACATCAAAGGAAGGGCTGAAAAGCAGACCTTCATCCTGCAGGCCGTGCATTTCTTCCAATGCATCGCGCAAATCCTCTTCGCTGTATTTATCCTTCAAAGCAGCCATAGCCTCAGCATCGTTGCTGCCATCATAATAATCGAGTAAATCGTAAATAACATCGTCTACAAGATGAACGGCACCGCTGTTGATATCCAGCACAGCCATATTGTCATCAAGACGCATTTTATGTATCAGCATGTATTCCAACCTTTCTTTTTTGCATAGATAGTAAAACAGCCCCCTGCACCAGACAGGGAGCTGCATTAAGCTCAGATATTATTTGCAGTGTTCGCAAACCTGGTTGCCAACGGTGCAGGAAGTTTTGCAAGCGGATTGGCAGGAAGCCGGGCACTCGCCGCAGCCACCGGTACGCAGAGTTTTGTTCAGCATTGCTTTATTAACAGTTTTGATGTGTTTACGCATAACGATTACCTCCGAAAAAATATATTATTACTTGTTTTATTTTACCTTGTTTTTGCCTATTTTGCAAGGATTTTTTTAAATTGCTCATTTACAAATACTATTTCGCGACCTATATTCTTCCATTGCATTATCTGTTTTATTATAGCCTGTTTAAACGCTTTTATCCATACAACACCTGTCAGAAAATAATTGCAACACGCGGATAGAAATAATTTAATATTATTTTCTGCTATTTGCTACCCAACCTCAATAATGTATAGTCATGCATTCATAGTAAAATTTCATCGTATATGCTAGAATATTCTTAGTAATTATATAGGAGGTCTGCTTGCTATGAAAATAACACGTATTTTAATCCTTCTGAGCGCTGCCGCCATGCTGACGTATGGTATCTGCAACAGAGAATATCTTGCCGTTTGGCGCAAGGCAGCGACAATTTGTCTGGAGTGTATCGGCATTGGTTAAACGTAAGCTTGTACAAATTTGCACCGCCCTCCTATATAACGGCAATTTTGCAGGCTTTACCGATGGCAATATCTGGAATGGCAGCAGCAAGAATATCTGCCTGCCGGGGTTAAACTGCTATTCCTGCCCCGGAGCCTTGGGCGCCTGCCCGCTTGGTTCGCTGCAAAGCTCACTCAGCGGTGTATTTTTGCGCATTCCCTTCTATGTGCTGGGCTTTATTCTGTTCTTTGCGTTAATCTTTGCACGTCTTATCTGCGGCTGGGGCTGTCTCTTCGGCCTTGTACAGGAATTGCTCTACAAAATTCCTACGCCTAAGCTGCAGCGCAACCGCTTTACATATCTGCTCAGCTATCTGAAATATTTTATTGCATTGATTTTTCTTCTGCTTTTGCCCTTAGCCTTTTACCATTTCACCGGCAGCGGCGTACCTGCCTTCTGTAAATTTATCTGCCCCGCAGGTACTTTGGAGGCTGCTCTGCCCTTGGCATTTTTCAAGCCGCAGATTCGTGAGCTTTTGGGCCAGCTGTTTATTTGGAAGCTAACACTGCTGTGCCTTACCGTACTGACAGCCATCTTCATCTATCGCCCCTTCTGCCGCTTCATCTGCCCTTTAGGCGCTATTTACGGACTGTTTAATAAAATCTCCCTCTTTGGCATGAAGTTAAATGCCGTAAAGTGCATCAACTGCGACCGTTGTATGGAGCATTGCAAAATGGATTGCCGGCCATGTAGGTGACAGCGAATGTATCGCCTGTGGTGAATGCCGCAAGGTCTGCCCGGTAAAGGCAATTTCTCTCGGCAAAAAGTTTTAATTTATATATACCATTTTTCTTTTATTCTTATAAGGAGGTCGACATGAAAAAAATCCTGCTCACCTTATCTCTGACTGCGCTGCTATTATTTACCGCAGGCTGCAGCTGTCCTTTTTCCGATAAAACTGCCGACAGCAAACCGCAGATGAACACCGCTGCTGCCTCAGCTGCCGAAGCCGCACCCGATTTCAGCTACAAGGAGTTAGGCAGCGGCAAAACCATGCGCCTGAGTGACTTGAAGGGCAAGCCTGTTTTCATCAATTTTTGAGCTACCTGGTGCCCTCCCTGTGTAGGCGAGCTGCCGCATATTGAAAAGAAATACGCCGAATATAAAGATAAAATGCATTTTGTTATTCTAAGCGTAGATGATAACGAACAGGATCCTGCACGCTTCATCAAAAGCAAAGGCTACTCCTTCCCCGCTGCCTACGGCGACCACCAGGCACTTGGACGAGCCTACGGCATTGACGCTATTCCTGCATCCTACATCATCAGCGCCGACGGCCATATAGTTGCACGTATCGTCGGCAGCATGAACGAATCTTCCCTGGATGCCTTCCTGCAGAAGGCCTTCTAAAAAGCTAAAAGCAGTCCCGCAACCTTTTTATAAGATTGCAAGGACTGCTTTTTTATGCCTTCAGCCAAATGCCGGCCTTATAACCGCGCACACCCAGCATCGCCGCACCAATGCAGAGCACAACATCAGGAATAATCTGCAGAATACCGCAGTACCAGATAACTGCCCACACGGAAATCGGTGCATTGATTATATAATTGGATACTACATAGAACCATACGAGTCCAAACAGATAAACAATTACCATACCAACAAGATTTGCTTCCAACAGGCTACGGAAATTAATTTGCTTAGTCTTGCGCGCCCAGGCACCGTTTACCCATGCCTGCACGATAAAGCCCAGCAGATAACCGAACGTCGGCTGTGCAATATAACCGGGGCCGCCGCCTGATGCAAAAACAGGAATTCCGACCAGGCCCATGACAACATAAGTGCCGACAGCAATCGCGCCCAGACGAGGTCCGAGCAGCAGACCGGCCAGCAAAGTAAACAAAAACTGCAGTGTATAGACATCGGTGCCTACCGGAATTTTAATAAACGTTCCCACAGTAATAAGCGCAATAAACAATGCGCATAAAATCAGTTCCTTCGTACTCAAATGCATATTTTACGCCTCCAAAGCTTCTGTAACCTCTGTTACAGTTCATAGTTTATAGGATACGCCAGTTTTTATTTATTGTCAACCTATTTTATTTTTACAGTTAACATTACTTACAAAAGAAAAGGGAGACAACCGCCTCCCTAAATTTTACTTAGCGCACAAATATGTCGCGCACAATATTGATATCAATGCCCTTAGTCTGCAAAAAGCCAAAGAAATATGCCTGTTCCAGGCGTTTCTTGAAGCCTTCAAGTCCGTTACCGTCATCAGCAACTGTTACGCGGTACATTTCGAAAGGTGCCTTTTGATAGGTAGCCGCCGTATTGACACCTACATGCCCAGTCAGCGCCCTGTAAAAGCCGTATTTTTTCGCCGCAGCAATAACCCTTTCGTTATAGCTGCCGTTAGGATAAGCCAGAGTACGCACGATATAGCCGTCAAATTTTTTCTTCAGCCAATAACGCGACGTATCTGTTTCCCAAACCAGATATTTTTCGTCAATGGCAGCCAGCGGATTATGGCTGTAGGTATGCGAGCCAAGCTCCATGCCGGCAGCAATCAGCTCCTTAATTTCCTGCTCATTCATATGCAGCTCATCGCCGATATCCTTGTTGATGACAAAGAAAGAACCTTTGGCATCATACTTCTTTAGTAACGGCAGCACCACGCTATGATTATTCTTATAGCCATCATCAAAGCTCAAGGCAACATACTTATCTACACTTTTTCCCTGCTGCAAACGCTCTGCCAGCTCTGCTACCGTCACAATCGTATAGCCCTGCTCCTTCAGGTACTGCAAATGCGATTCAAACAGCTCCGGCTTCATAATCAGCGTTTTAGGCCAGTCTGCGCCTTCTTCCGGACCGACAGCGTGATACATCAGTACCGGTGCACCGGTTTTTCTGAAGGCCGCATATTCCTGCTGCCAACGCTCGCCGTTAAGCTTCCATGCAACACCAGCAGCCGCCAAAAGTACGACAACCAGCGCCAGGAATACTAAGCATACTTTCTTAATCATTTATCTGCTTTCTCCAATTCCATACCTAAACCTACTGCAATATCCTGCAGCTTTTTCAAACGATGGTTGATGCCGGATTTTCCCAAACCACCGGAGTATTCTACCAAATCATTTAACGACACATCCGGATATTGCAGACGCAGACGCGCCGTATCCTGCAATCCCTGAGGCAGCTCGCTCAAGCCCATATGCTCATCAATATAATGGATGCAGCTTACCTGACGCACGGCAGCCTTAACCACCTTGTTCAGGTTCGCAGTTTCGCAATTTACCGCTCTGTTGACATTGTTGCGCATTTCTTTGACAATACGGACATTTTCCAGCTCCATCATCGCATTATGCGCACCGATAACGCTCAAAAAGCTGATAATGCTTTCGCCATCCTTCAGATAAACAATGTACTCGTTTTTTCTGTCGGTCAGCTTGGCCTTCAAGGAAAAGCTCTGCATAACCTTAATAATTGTCTGCGCAAAATCCTCGTTGCCTGTCACCATCTCCAGATGGTAATCACTGGCCGGACGGCTGATACTGCCGCCGCCCAAAAAAGCTCCGCGCAAAAAGGTGCGCTTGCCCTCGTGATGCGAGAGCAGCGGATTTTTCAAATCGCCCTCTACGCTCAACAGCTGCAGCTCGTTCAGCGCCTTGCTTACCTGAGGCGCCGGCACTACATGTACCTGATAACGGTTATTCTTCTTCAAACGGCGTGAACGGGTAATAACTACCTCCGTCTGCACCTGATAATTGCTTTTCAACAGCTGCAGTACACGTCTGGCCAAAGCAGCATTTTCAGTAGAAAAGTGAATACCTATATTCATACCGCGGATGACAATCGCACCGCTCATACGCAAAAGACCGAGCAGCTCTGCCTTGTCACCGGTCGCATCGTTAGTTTCTATACGAGATAATTCATTTTTTACATCATTGGAAAAAGACAAGCAGACTCCTCCCTTCTCAGCCGACAAGGCTGCAGCGTCTGGTTTTATTTTTGTTTATACAGCTTCTTCATGCCCGCACGCATAAAGAAGTAATCGAAAAACTGCATGCCGCGTCCAAAAAGACGCAGACGATAAATTAAAGCAATAAGCACACGCGCCAACTTACGCGGATCATGGCGCACCAGATCATCCTTGCTTATCAAGCGCGCCGGCACAACCGTAATTCCCAGACTGCGGATTTTATCAATATCCGGCGTAATAGGACGCGAGCCCTCGGCATCATACTGACGCAGCTGCTCCGAAGTAACATCCTGGGAATTGACAATAGCGTAATCCAAGAACTGTGTACCGACATGGTCAACCAACGCCTGCACATGGTCATAAGCACCGTAGCCGTCGGTTTCGCCGGGCTGTGTCATAACATTACAGATGTAAATTTTGATTGCCTTCGACCGTACAACAGCATCACGGATTCCCTCAACCAAAAGGTTGGGAATAACACTGGTATACAGGCTGCCAGGTCCGAAAATAAGCACATCGGCATTTAAAATTGCATCGATAGCTCCGTTTGCCGCCTGTGCATCCGCCGGCAGCATCATCATCTTCTTAATATGCTTGCGCACCTTGGGAATCTCCGATTCGCCAGTCACAATGCTGCCGTCAGTCATCCTTGCCTGCAGGCGGATATTCTCCAGCGTAGACGGAATAACCCTGCCGCGTACCTTCAGAATCTGGCTCGTAGCATTGAGTCCGGCCTCCATACCACCTTCAGCCTGCGCCATCGCCGCAATAAACAGATTACCGAAGCAATGTCCTGCCAGCGGTGAATCACCCTGGAAGCGGTACTGCATCAGGCGCTCCATCAGCGGTTCGCGGTCAGCCAGAGCCGTCAGACAGTTACGCAAATCACCGGGAGGAATAATACCCAGCTCCTTGCGCAAACGTCCGGAAGAACCGCCGTCATCAGCAGTTGTTACTACGGCCGTACAGTTATTGGTGATATACTTCATGCCGCGCAGCAGCGTCGACAAACCGGTACCTCCGCCGACAACGGTAATAGCCGGGCCACGTGTCAGCTTACGCTGCATAAAAATCGTTTCCATCAATGAACCGTTTTTGTCTGGCACTACAACAGATACTACCGAACTGATTAAGCGGCGTGTTCCGTACACCATAATAGCAAAGCCCACGATAAGAAAGCCCACGCCCATCGTCATAATCAGGCCGTTTGAATAGCGTCCTGTTGTCAGATAGGTCATCTGGAAGAGCAGTTCTTCCGCCTTGCCCATCAGCTGATAATTAAAAAACAAAGCCAGTCCCAAAGCACATAAAAGTACACCTACCGCAAAAAGCAGCAGCCAGCGCTTCAAATTAATGCCGGGACAAAGCCAACTAATCCAACCCATTAGGCCCCTCCCTTACTTTCTGTGAGGAATATCACGATGCGTCACATCAACGCTGTAACCCTTTTCACGCAGATATTCGTACAATTTATTGGCAATAAAAACGCTGCGGTGCTGTCCGCCTGTGCAGCCTACGCTGATAACAAGCTGTGCCTTGCCTTCGTTAATATATTGCGGTACAAGAAAATCAAGCAGCTGCTCCTCCAGCTTAAGATACTGGAAGGTCTGCGGATAGCGGCAGATAAAATCCGCTACCGGGCGGTCGTTGCCAGTCATATTGCGCAGCTCCTCCACATAAAACGGATTCGGCAAAAAACGCACATCCAGAACCAGATCGCTGTCCAGCGGCAGACCATGCTTGAAGCCGAACGAACGCACAACAATGCCCATACGCTCTTTAGAAGAGCCCTCGCCAAACATTTCCGTTACCTTAGCCTTCAGCTGCGCTGTAGTCAGCGTCGAGGTATCAATAATATGCGTAGCCTTTTCGCGCAACGGATCCAGCAATTCACGCTCACAGGTAATATTCTTCAGCAAGGTATTGCGCTCACCCAAGGGATGACGACGACGCGTTTCCTTGTAACGGCGCACCAAAGTCGCATCGGAAGCATCCAAAAACAGCAGCTCGTATTTTTGGCCGCTGGCCTCCATCTCATCCAAAACCTGCAGCAGCTTATCAAAAAAGCGTCCGCCACGGATATCAACAACAAGAGCTACCTTTTCCTCCGAAGTCTGACGGCAAAGCTCCGCAAACTTAGGAATCAAGGTCGCCGGCAAATTGTCAATGCAAAAGAAATTTAAATCCTCCAGGGTACGCACAACCTGCGTTTTGCCTGCACCGGACATACCGGTAATAATAAGAAAGTGTGACTGCATTTTGCTTCACCTCTTTAAAGTCATTAGTAAATTATATTATATCATAAATTTTGCCGTAGAGGGCAGTGCGTCCGTAAATAAATGATGGATTGGTTATGTGGATTGATGATGCGGAAGAAGGTGCGTTATCAAATAAATATGTGCGTCAGAACGTACCGGATTCAAAGAAGCAATCCCGACGGCGTATTTTTCATACGTCGAGGGATTGATGATGCAGAAGATAGTGCGTTATCACGCACATATAAAAAATAAGCAGACTGCTCGCAACTACAGTCTGCTTATCTTTTTGAGATTTTAAGGTGTAAGATTTGTATTAAAAATTCATGGAAAACTAATTAATCAAGATTCGGCATGCTGCGCGGACGATCAAGATCCTTGAGCATCTGCATATCGCGGTCAGTACCACGGCCGGCAGTCGTCAGATAACCGCCGATCATAATGCCGCTTGCACCGCCATTGAGTGCCAATGCCTGCAGGTCACGCAGATTTACTTCGCGACCGCCTGCCGTACGGATTTGTGCCTTCGGCAGAACAAAACGGAAAAGAGCGAACGCACGCAGAATTTCCAGCGGCGGCAGCGGTTTGTTGTTTTCAAACGGAGTGCCCGGAATCGGAGTCAGCATATTCAGAGGTACACTGTCAATGCCAAGTTCCTTCAGAGTGAAGGCCCATTCAACACGCTGCTCACGTGTTTCACCAAGGCCTAAAATACCACCGCTGCAAACACGCAGGCCAGCAGCCTGTGCATTTTTGATGGTAACAAATTTATCAGCATAGGTATGAGTGCTGCAGATATTCGGGAAATTGCTGCCTGCGGTTTCCAGATTGGAATGATAGCGGGTTACACCGGCTTTGCGCAGCTCTTTTGCCTGCTCTACAGTCAAAATGCCCAAAGAAGCGCAAACTTCAATGTGCAGTTCTTCTTTAATACGTTTCAGTGTACGGCAGATATTTTCAAAGTCATCGGCTTTGCTCTGTCCGCGACCGCTGGTAACGATGGAGAAGCGTACAGCGCCTGCTTCCTTAGCTTTTTTAGCTGCATTGAAGATTTCCTCTTCGCTCAGCAGACCGTATTCCTTAACACCGGTATGATAATGTGCGGATTGTGCGCAGAACTTGCAGTTCTCGCTGCATTTACCGCTGCGGCCGTTGATGATTGCACAGCAGTCAACAGCATCGCCGGCATATTTTTGGCGAATCTTGTCAGCCATGGCCAAAAGCAGCATGGTGTCGTCATCGCTCACGTTAATCAAAAATTCAGCTTCTTCTTTAGTAATATCCTGACCGTTTAAAACATTCTCGGCCAGTGTAATAATTTTTTGCATTGTAATTCACATCCCTAACCTTAGTAGTTAACCGACGCTATTCGTTGGTTAACTGTATCTATTATATAGCAGAATTTCGCTTGCGTCAACCGTTAATTTCCAGGAGTTAACTTCAATATAATAAAAAGCGCGCCATGCCGCAAGCCAAAGCTCACAACGCAGCGCGCTATTGCATTAAATATCAGCGAATACCCGCAATACCCAAAATCAAGCCCAAAACACCGCTCATGCACAGTGTACGGATAACACTCATCTTATGACGGATACACCACAGGGAAATCGGCAGCACAATGCAGCCAAGCAAATCAACCTTGGTAAAATCCTTCGGCAAGGTTTCCGTATTCCACAGCGCCAGCATTACAAAGCTCAGTCCGGCAGAGCAGATGAGTGCCACAACCGCAGGACGCAGACCGTTCAGAATACCGCTAATCGGACCGATATCACCATATTTGAAGAATAATTTTGCGAGTGCCAGCACGATAAATACAGAAGGGAAAACAAAGCCCACAGTTGCCGCAACAGCACCGGGCAAGCCTGCAACCTTCGTACCGACGAACGTCGCCGCATTGATACCAATAGGACCCGGCGTCATCTGCGAAATCGTAAAAATATCAATAAACTGCGGCATAGTCATCCATGCATGATTTTCAATAACCTCCGCCTGAATCAGCGGCATCGAAGCATAACCACCGCCGACGCAAAAGGCACCAACCTTGACAAAGCTCCAGAAAAGCTCCCAATAAATATACATCTCGCCGCCTCCTTACGCGTACTTCTTGTCACGCAGCAGGAAGAAGCCGATAACAGCATCCACAACGACTGCATACATCAGATTTACATTAAAGAAATAATTGGCAATAAAGGTACCGACAATAATCAAAAGCGGCAGTGCCAATTTTTTCTTCAGCTCTTTTTTGAGCAGGTCAATCGCAACGTTAATAATAATAGCCGTCGCGCCGCACTGCATGCCCTTCAAAACCAGCTGAATATACTGGTTATGTGCAAAGGCATCATAAGCGTAGGAAATAATGCTCAAGGTAATCAGCGGCGGCAAAATAGTTGCCAGCAAAGCAGTAAGCGTACCGCGGATACCGCCAAGCTTGTAGCCCATGCTAATTGCCGCATTGGCTGCCACAACACCCGGCGCAGACTGCGCAATCGCCACAAGGTTCAGCGCTTCCTTATCATCCATCCATTTATACTCATCAACAAATTTGGCCTTCAACAGCGGAATGATTACAAAACCACCACCGATAGTAAAGGCACTAATTATAAAGGTTGATTTGAACAGCTTCCAGTAAAAATCTTTTTCGGCTGCAGCTTCACCCATTATCAACAGCTCCTTCTGTCCATAGAATGAAATTATTATAGCATATTTGCTAGCAAAAAACATAATTAGACTGCACTAATAGCTAAAATTTTTTCAGCCGCGGTTTTTTGTAACAAAAAAGCACACCCTGCTACCAAATCAGTAACAGAGTGTGCTATCTATAGCCTACTCAAGCTATATTATACAGTTTTGACATCCGGCCTGCAGATTACATCATACCGGGCATGCCGCCGCCCATCGGAGGCATTGCCGGCATAGCAGCGCCTTCCTTAGCAGGTTTGTCGGCTACGATGGATTCGGTGGTCAGAACCATAGAAGCGATGCTTGCAGCATTTTGCAGTGCGCTTCTGGTAACCTTAGTCGGGTCAACGATACCGGCTTCGATCATGTCAACATACTCTTCAGTCAGAGCGTTGAAGCCATAGCCTTTGCGGCTGCGTTTAATGGTATCAACGATAACAGCGCCTTCCAGGCCAGCGTTGTAAGCGATTTGACGAACAGGCTCTTCAATAGCGCGTTTAACGATTTCTACGCCGGTCTTCTCATCGCCTGTAGCTTTGATTTTTGCCAGAGCAGGCTGTACTTGCAGCAGAGCAGTACCGCCGCCGGCAACAATACCTTCGGCAACAGCAGCGCGTGTAGCGTTCAGAGCATCTTCAATGCGCAGTTTTTTATCTTTCAGCTCAACTTCGGTAGCAGCGCCTACTTTGATAACAGCTACGCCACCGGCCAGTTTAGCCAGACGTTCTTGCAGTTTTTCTTTATCGAAATCAGAAGTGGTTTCCGGAATTTGTGCACGGATTTGAGCAACACGTGCAGCAATAGCGTCTTTATCGCCCAAGCCGTCAACGATAGTAGTCAATTCTTTGGTTACGCGAACCTGACCTGCGCGGCCAAGATCTGCCATGCTTGCGCTGTCCAGCTTACGGCCAACTTCTTCACTGATAACGGTTGCACCGGTCAGAGTAGCGATATCTTGCAGCATTGCTTTACGACGGTCACCGAAGCCAGGAGCTTTAACAGCAACAGCTTTGAAGGTGCCACGCAGTTTGTTGACAACCAAGGTTGCCAGTGCTTCGCCTTCAACATCTTCAGCGATGATTAAGAGTTCGCCGCCGTTTTGAACAACTTTTTCCAGAACCGGCATAATGTCAGCAATCATGGTGATTTTTCTATCGGTAATGAATACGTACGGATTGCTCAGTACAGCTTCCATTTTATCAGCATCGGTTGCCATGTACGGGGAAATGTAGCCACGGTCAAACTGCATGCCTTCAACGGTTTCCAGATGAGTTTCCATGGTCTTGGATTCTTCAACAGTGATAACACCGTCGTCGCCAACTTTTTCCATAGCATCGGCAATCAGGTTACCGATTTCATCATCAGCTGCGGAAATAGAAGCAACTTGTGCTTTTGCAGCCTTGGTTTCAACCTTTTGGGAAACATTTTTCAGTTCGTCAACCAGTACATCAACTGCTTTTTTGATACCTTTTTTCAGAACCATCGGGTTAGCGCCGGCAGCAACGTTGCGCATACCTTCGTTAATCATAGCCTGTGCCAGAACGGTAGCAGTGGTAGTGCCGTCACCGGCAACATCGTTGGTTTTGATGGATACTTCTTTAACCAGCTGTGCGCCCATGTTTTCAAACGGATCTTCCAGTTCGATGTCGCGGGCAATGGTTACACCGTCATTGGTGATGGTCGGTGCGCCGAATTTCTTTTCCAGTACAACGTTACGGCCTTTAGGACCGAGGGTTACTTTTACAGCGTCAGCCAGAGCATTTACGCCACGCTCCAGGCTACGACGAGCTTCTTCATTAAACAGAATTTGTTTAGCCATTTTATATCGCTCCTTTGAAAATTCAATTAAAAATTAATTACAGTTTTTATGTTACTTCTCAATGGTTGCTAAGATATCGCGTTCGCTAAGAATCAGGTAATCCTTACCTTGATGTTTAACAGGAGTTCCGCTGTATTTTGCGAAGATAACTTCGTCGCCAACATTTACTTCGGGTTTAATCAGAGTGCCGTTGTCGCTGTATTTGCCTCTGCCTACAGCCAGAACCTTGCCCTGTTGCGGTTTTTCTTTTACTGCGGTATCCGGCAGGAAAATGCCGCTGGCAGTTTTTTCTTCTACTTCTACAACCTCTACAATTACGTGATCAGCTAATGGTTTTAACATTTTTATAACCCCTTTCGAGTATTCTTACTTACGTGAGAGCAATTTGCTTCTTGGTTATTAGCACTCATTTGTTCCGAGTGCTAACCACAATTCTTATTATATCCATATTAGGAAAAATTGCAAGTACTTTTTCGCTGTTTTTTACAAAATTGTCGCAATTTCTGCTTCACGCCCTCAAAAATCGGCTTCAGCGTCCTGTTTTTTTGCTTCTCAGGCCCAAATTTTTGCTTGAACACAAAAAAAGAGCAGTTCACACTGCCCTTTCAGCTCATTGTTGTCTTTTGGCCGCAGCTGCAATAATGCTTTCCGCCAGCTCCTTCAGACTGATACGTTTGGCCATACTGAACTGCTGCATCTTACGGTATGCTTCCTGCTCCGTCATTCCGTGCGCTGCCATCAGGATACCCTTTGCACGGTCCAGCAGCTTACGTGTCTCCAAGCTTTCCTTCAGCTTATCAAGCTCCAGATTAAGCTTATGCATTTCCTGAAAGCGTTTGGCCGCAATCTCCATTGCCGGGAAAAGCTGTTCCTCGCGTACAGGTTTAACCAGATAAGCGATAACGCCTGCATCCGATGCTTTCTCGACAATATCCTGCTGACTGTAAGCTGTCAGCAGCAATACCGGAGCAATATTATCGGCAGCAATAATTTTTGCTGCGGTAATACCGTCCATAATCGGCATTTTTACGTCCATGATAATAAAATCAGGCTTTAACTCTTTAGCCAGCTTTACTGCTTCCTGTCCGTTGGCAGTCTCGCCTACTATTTTATGACCGGCATCCGCCAGCATTTCGCGCAAATCAAGACGCAAAATAGCTTCATCATCTGCCAATAATATTCTCAGTTTATTTAACATCTTCCAGCCCCCCCTTTGGAATTGTTACTAATGCAAGTGTACCGCCATCCTCACGATTCGTCAAGCTAAAGCTTCCCTGCAGGTCAGCTTCCGCCATAGTCTTGATAATTTTCAGTCCTAAGCTTTGACGGTTGCTGTTTAATGAAAAGCCTTCCGGAAGGCCTACACCGTCATCGGCAATTGACAAAACATAACGCTTGCTTTCTTCCGCAAAGCGCACCTTAAGGCTGCCGCTCATCCGGCCTTCGTAAGCATGTTCTATAGTATTCTGCAATAATTCGTTGAGAATCAAAGCGATACTTGTTGCTTTATCTGACGGCAGCTGTACAGGATCTGCTTTGAAATCGGCATGCAGGATAAATTCCGGATGCAGCATGCTGCTGATAATCGCCTGATAAATTCCCTTGGCCACCTTACCGACATCAATCAGACCGGTATCCTGCTGCGAAAGATACTCATGCACAATAGCAATGCTGTTGACTCTGTTGACGCAGTCACGTAGAACTATTTTGGTTTCGTCACACTGCGCGCGACGCTCCTGCAGGCGCAGCAGGCTGGCGATGGTCTGCAGATTGTTCTTTACGCGGTGATGAATCTCTTTAATTACAACAGATTTTATCAGCAGCTCCTCGTCCTTTTTGCGCAGCTCGGTAATATCTTGCAAAATAACAATAGCACAACCGGCCTTAGGCCTGGGAATTACCGGCAGAATACGTATGGAAAGCAAAATGCCATGCATCGTAAATTCCTTGCTTTCCGCCGTGCCTGTTTCCATAACCATACCGACCAGCGGCCAATTTATAGCAACATCGTTGGTACGGCAGCCGACAAGATGAGAAATATCCATAACATCAAACATATGACGTGCACGGTTGTTGGCAGCAACAATCACTCTGTTGGCATCTACCACCATAATGCCGTCAGAAGGCCGCAGCCGCTGATAGTTGCTGTTATTGCTCAAATCCTGGCGCAGATTGCACAAAAGCTCCAGTGACTGAGCAATAATAATATCATCGGGAGCAGCACTTTCAAAGCTGACGGCACCGTAGCAATGTCCGCGGCTGTCACGCAGCGGAAAAACCTTCAGACTGTTGAACATGCCCAAAGCCCATTCACGCTTGCCGTTAACAGGCACATTTTTTTGCAGCACACGCGCAACGAGCGGCTCTTCAACCGCACGTACACGCCGACCCGTCATATCCGGGCGCACATTGCCGACCTGTGTCATCGGCTGCTCCTGCTTATAAACATTAAAAAACTTTTTATTCTCTCCCGGCAGATAAATCGTCACAGCAGCATGTGCTATATCTGCCGCCAGACCGAGTACCTGTGGCATAGCTTGTAAACTGTTTCTTTGTTCTGCTGTTAAATTGCTCAGCATGTTTCCCCTCTTCTTCCTGCTGTTGTCCTTTCCACAGCTTTATCTGATTAATCCACTATTTTATCCACTATATCCACAGGCTTTTCCACAACAGTAATGCGCTTATATGTGGATATTGCCCGTTTATCCACAATATCCACAGGCTTATGCACTATAAAAGACACTTGTTTAGCCTAATTTCAATGATGGATTAGCGTTCAAGTCCAATGGACTGAAGCTGCCGCCCTGATACATAAAATAACCGCGGCAGGCAATCATTACAGCATTATCGGTACACAAAATCGGTGTCGGATGGACCAGCTGGGCACCAATACCCTGCATAGCCTGTGCCAGTGTGTTTTGCAAGGTTTTATTGGCAGAAACGCCGCCGGCCAACACAATTTTATTGTAGCCGGTATGCTGCATAGCATGCACCGCTTCCTTAACAAGTGCATCAACAACCGCACGCTGGAAGGATGCCGCAACATCGCTGCGGTTCACCTCACGGCCTGCCTGCTGCTGATTGTGCAGATAATTGATTACGGCAGATTTCAAACCGCTGAAGCTGAATTCATAAGGCTTGTCCAAACGTGCTACCGGAAAATCAATAGCATGGTCATTGCCGCCCAATGCCAAGCGCTCAATTTCCGGACCTCCGGGATAAGGCAGCCCCATAACACGGGCAATCTTGTCGAAGGCTTCGCCTGCCGCATCATCACGCGTCTGTCCCAAAAGCTCAAAGCTGTTATAGCCGGTAACCTTCAGCAGGGCCGTGTGTCCGCCGCTGACAACCAACGCCATGAACGGCGGCTTCAGCTCGCTGTCTGCCAAAAAGTTGGCAAATACATGGCCTTCAAGATGGTTGACACCTATCAACGGTTTGTCCGTTGCCCAGGCCAGCGCCTTGGCAGCCGAAAGACCGACAAGCAGCGCGCCGACCAGACCAGGTCCGTAGGTAACGGCAACAGCATCTATCTGCTCCATGCCGACGCCTGCCTGTGACAAAGCCTCGTCGATAACAGGCATAATATTTTCTATATGCTTACGGGAAGCAATTTCCGGCACAACGCCGCCGAATTTACGGTGAATAACAATTTGGGAGGA
>ULXZ01055816.1_pt1 | contig 16561 bp, 14 predicted proteins | sample 1961701 | NCBI WGS metagenome assembly ULXZ01 (sample SAMEA4835850, study PRJEB28245) | human gut metagenome | biome: gut microbiome; material: fecal sample | place: Denmark | collected 2008 | reverse complement strand
CGTGTTTACTCCCGACATGGCTGCATATACCGGTAAATACTTAGATGAGCATACCGTTGTCGATTCGGTACGCCTTCGGGAAGGCACACCGTCTATCGAAGGAGCCTTAGACGAACTGCTGAATTCTCCTCATGCCGTTGAGCTCGCAATTAAAGGAGAACAGGATGGATATGATGCCGTGTTTATTAACTGCTTCGGAGATCCCGGAGTTGCGGCTGCACGTGAATGTGTAGATATCCCGGTATTCGGTGGCTTTGAGCCTGCCGTGTTAATTGCGATGGGTCTGGCGGACAAAATAGGGATTATTACCGTAGTCCCTAATGTTGTGCCGGTTATTAAAAGGCATATTGCCGCTGAACACTTAGACGGCAGAGTGGTTTCGGTAAGAGACATCGGAATTGCGGTTCTTGAGCTCTGCAATCATGAACGTCTCTGCAATGCAGTATTAAACGAAAGCCTCAAGGCGGTAAAGGAAGACGGTGTCCAGGCAATCGTGCTTGGATGCACAGGTATGGTAGACGTTACGGAAACTGTCCGGGCAGGCTTAAAAGATCTCGGCTACGACATTCCGGTCATAGAAGCAGCCCACTCGGCTCTTAATATGCTTGAAATGTATGCGAAAATGGGTCTGAGACACAGCCGCCTTACCTATCTCAAACCAACTTCCAAGTAAGCGAATCGTTCAGCGTACATTAAATAGTAATATCTTATTTGAAGGGAATATAAAAATGGGAGCTTTAACAAATTGCAATCCTAAAAATGTCTTTAAGTATTTTGAAGAAATATGCTCTATTCCTCATGGCTCCGGCAATACCGATGCCATTGCAGCATACCTCGTGAAGTTCGCAGATGATCACGGCTTCAAGAGCTACCGTGACGCTGCAAACAACGTGGTGATCTGGAAACCCGCAAGCGCCGGTTATGAGAATGCAGATACCATTATCCTTCAGGGCCATCATGATATGGTTTGCGAGAAGGATGAAGGCCTTGAGTTCAACTTTGAAACCGATCCCATTGTTCCTGTTGTTGACGGCGACTGGATACGTACCAACGGAACTACTCTGGGCGGAGACAACGGCATTGCTGTTGCAATGATCCTCGCTATCCTTGACGATGATACTTTAGCTCATCCTCCCATTGAGGCATTTATTACTGCAGACGAAGAAGCCGGCCTTATCGGCGCATTCGCTTTTGACTGCAGCAAGCTCACCGGACATAAGTTCATCAATCTCGATTCGGAGTATGAAGGTGTTCTTATGTGCAGCTGCGCAGGCGGCGTAAACGCACACAGCACCATTCCCGTAGAGCGCGAGGCTGTTACGGGCACTGTCATCGATGTTAAGATTGCAGGTCTCTGCTCCGGCCACTCCGGCGTAGAAATTGACAAGGGCCGTGCAAACTCCAATGTTCTCGTTGGCAGAATTCTCAATGCGCTTTCCGCAATCGATTATAACATCGTTGCTATGGAAGGTGGCACACGTGAGACCGCAATTGCAGCAGTTGCATCTCTGAAGATTGCTGTTGAGGCAGCAAAGGCTACTGAGGCAAAGGCACTTATCGAGGCTGCTGCAGCAGTATTCAAGAAGGAGTACGCAACCACCGAGCCCAACATGGCTATTGATGTTGTTGTCGGCGCTGCGGAGACTGTTAAGGCGCTTACACTCAAGTGCAGCAAGCTCGTTGCAAATGTTATCCTTGCACTTCCCGACAGCGTTCAGGAAATGAGCATTGATATGCCCGGTCTTGTTCAGACCTCCAGCAACTTCGGCATTCTCAAGCTCAATGAGAATGAGCTTTACATTTCCAACACCGTTCGTAGCTCCATGACTACGCAGAAGGAATGGATAGTATCTCAGATAAACGCTATTGTCACTCTTGCCGGCGGCAAGTGCGAGACGCAGGGCAATTATCCCGGCTGGGCATACAATCCCAATTCCGTTATTAAGGATACTATTCTCGCCTGCTGGGAAAAGCTCACCGGCAACAAGGCAACGGTTGAAGCCGTTCATGCCGGTATTGAGTGCGGTCTTTTCGCAGACAGCATCCCCAACCTCGACTGCGTATCCATTGGACCGACCATGGCGGATGTCCACACACCGCGCGAGCATCTGAGCATTGCCTCCACTGAGAGAACCTACGAGCTTCTCAAGATGGTTCTTGCTGAGAGCAAATAATAATAAACGGGCTCCGCTTAGCTTATTAAGCGGAGTCCATGTGAGGCATAAATATGAAAGAAATAATAGCAAGTGAAAACGCACCCGCCGCGATTGGCCCTTATTCTCAGGCAATCAAGGTCGGAGGTCTGCTGTTTGTCTCGGGTCAGCTCCCCATCGATATGGCTACAGGAGTATTCCCCGCAGACATCAAGGAGCAGACAAAGGCATCCCTGACGAATGCCGGCACAATTCTCGAAAAGGCAGGCAGCAGCCTTCAGGAGGCTGTAAAGACCACCGTGTTTCTCTCTGATATGAACAATTTCGGGGCGATGAACGAGGTCTATGCGTCCTTTTTCCCCAACGGCGGCTATCCCGCAAGAAGCGCAGTACAGGTCGCCCGCCTGCCAAAGGATGCACTCGTGGAAATCGAAGTCATCGCAGAGGCATAAGTTAGTAAGATAGGTACTGTCCGCTAATCATGGCATAGCTGTGACAACCGGAGTATCCTCTTAAATATTTTAGGTGCAAAGCACCGAATTTTTATGGAGGAAATAATAATGAAGGAGTATCCCCTGAACGTCCCCGCACCCCATCATTCTACATTCGCAGTTCGCGACATTCCCGAAGTAACCGTGGAGCAGCGCGAGCGTGCATTGAAGGCAACCCACTACAATGAGTTTGCATTCCCCGCCGGAATGCTCACCGTAGATATGCTGTCTGACTCTGGCACCACCGCTATGACCAACCAGCAGTGGGCATCCCTCTTCCTCGGCGACGAGGCATACGGACGCAACACAGGCTATTATGTGCTTCTCGACACCTTCCGCGATATCTTCGAGCGCGGCGGCGAGAAGAACTGGAAGAAGTCCATCGACCTAGTGCGCACCGATTGCCGGGACGTTGAGAAGATGATGGACGAGTTGTACCTCTGCGAGTACGAGGGCGGCCTGTTCAACGGCGGTGCAGCACAGATGGAGCGCCCCAACACCTTCATCATCCAGCAGGGCAGAGCGGCAGAGTCCGTTCTCATGGAGATCGTAAAGAAGATCCTTGCACAGCGTCATCCCGGCAAGGTATTCACCATCCCCTCCAACGGCCACTTCGACACCACCGAGGGAAACATTAAGCAGATGGGCAGCGTTCCCCGTAATCTCTACAACAAGAAGCTTCTCTATGAAGTTCCCGAAGGCGGCAAGTATGCCAAGAACCCCTTCAAGGGCAACATGGACACCGAGAAGCTCGTACAGCTTATTGAAGCAGTGGGTGCTGAGAATGTTCCCCTTATCTTCACCTGCATCACCAATAACCCCGTTTGCGGCCAGGCAGTTTCCATGGCAAACCTCAGAGCAGTCAGCGAGATTGCACACAGCTACAATATCCCCTACATCTTCGACGCAGCACGCTGGGCAGAAAATGCGTACTACATCAAGATGAACGAGGAAGGCTACGCAGATAAGTCCATCGCTGAGATTGCAACCGAGATGTTCCGGTACTGCGACGGCTTCACCATGTCCGCAAAGAAGGACGGCCACGCAAACATGGGCGGTATGCTTGCATTCCGCGACAAGGGCCTGTTCTGGAAGAACTTCTCGGACTTTAACGAAGACGGCACCGTCAAGACCGACGTTGGCGTGCTTCTCAAGGTAAAGCAGATCTCCTGCTACGGCAATGACTCCTACGGCGGCATGTCCGGCCGTGATATCATGGCGCTGGCAGTTGGTCTCTACGAGAGCTGCGACTTCCACTACATGAACGAGCGCGTAAAGCAGTGCGACTACCTCGCAGAGGGCTTCTACAAAGCAGGTGTTAAGGGCGTTGTCCTTCCCGCGGGCGGTCATGCAGTGTATATCAATATGGATGAGTTCTTTGACGGGAAACGTGGTCATGAGACTTTTGCCGGACAGGGCTTCAGCATTGAGCTGATCCGTCGTTACGGTATCCGTACTTCGGAGCTCGGTGATTATTCTATGGAATATGACCTTAAGACTCCCGAGCAGCAGGCTGAGGTTGCGAACGTCGTTCGCTTCGCAATTGACCGCAGTCGTTTGACGCAGGAGCATCTTGACTATGTCATTGCGGCAGTCAAGGCTCTGTATGAAGACCGTGAAAACATACCCAACATTCGCATCGTCTGGGGACACAATCTTCCCATGCGTCATTTCCACGCATTCCTCGAGCCGTATCCCAACGAGGGTTAATTGATGTAATATGGTGTGAAATAATGCTTTTTGAAAAATCATCTTATTTTTCACCATACAATACCTTTTTTCCATTCTCTCTCAATATCGCGATTTAACAACCAGTACAAAAAAGCTAATCAAGTGTCCATTACTTCTCCGCTTTATGAACTTATAACGCTTTAGATGAACGATAACAAAAAGCATTTTTCACACCATTTCCGTTCTCAATCTGATTTTTGATCATCAAAAATCATGTTTGTGTTTAGCGGCAAATTATCCGAGAGCGGGATAATTTGCCGCTTTTTAATTCAGCTCTTTAACCCCTAAAAGAATTAAAGGAGAATACAATGAAATATCTTTTATCAGGCAATGAAGCAATCGCCCGGGGCGTTTATGAGGCCGGTGTTAAGGTCTGCGCTGCATATCCGGGAACTCCCAGCACGGAAATATTTGAAACGCTTCCCAAGTATAGTGACAGCCTTTACTGTGAATGGGCTCCGAATGAAAAGGTAGCCGTTGAGATGGCATACGGTGCAAGCATTGCAGGAGCGCGAAGCTTTTCGGCTATGAAGCATGTCGGTTTGAATGTGGCGGCAGACCCTGTGTTCACGGCAGCCTACAACGGTGTCGGCGGCGGCTTTGTTATTGTTACGGCAGATGATCCGAGCCTTCATTCTTCCCAGAACGAGCAGGATAATCGCTGGTATGCACTTCATGCAAAGGTACCCTGCATTGAGCCGTCGGATTCTCAGGAATGCAAAGACTTCGTTAAGGAAGCTTTTGCAATTTCGGAAAAATTCGATATGCCTGTACTTCTGAGAACAACCACCAGAGTATCGCATTCCAAGAGCCTTGTTGAGCTCGGTGAACGCGTAGAAACCGAAGTGCCCGCCTATCAGAGAAATGCAGCAAAGTTTACAAGCACACCGGCAAACGCATACAGGAACAGAACAAAGTTGGAAAACAATATGCGGCTTTTGGAAGAATACAGTAACGAAAGCCCGTTACAAAAGGTGGAAATCAAGGGCAGCAAGGTCGGCGTAATTGCCGCTTCAATCGCTTACGAATACGCTAAAGACGTATTCCCCGAGGATACATCCTTCCTCAAGATAGGCCTTTCCTACCCTCTGCCCATGAAGCTGATAAGTGATTTCGCGGCAAAGGTCGAAAAGCTTTATGTTGTTGAAGAACTTGACGGTTTTATGGAAGCACAGATCAAAGCTGCCGGAATAGACTGTGTGGGCAAAGACCTCGTAAGCAATATGTATGAGCTCAATCCTCAGCTCCTGAAAGAACAGCTGTTCGGCATTAAACCGGAAACCGTTGACGTAGGTGTAAAGCCTGTCCCCAGACCGCCTGCACTTTGCCCCGGCTGCCCGCACAGAGGCTTCTTCTATACCATGTCAAAGAACAAAAACTATGTTATTGCAGGTGATATCGGGTGCTATACCCTCGGAGGTGCAGCTCCTCTGTCTGCCTGTGATTCCGTAGTATGCATGGGCGGTGGCTTTTCTGTCGGTGCCGGTCTTGCAAAAGCTCTGGAGCTTTCCGGCCAAAAGGAAAAGAAAGTGTTCGGCGTTGTCGGTGACTCCACGTTTTTCCACAGTGGAATGACCGGTGCAGTAGAGATCATTTACAACAATGCCAATATGATACCGGTCGTGTTGGATAACCATATTACGGGTATGACCGGACATCAGGATAACCCCGGAAGCGGCTACACTCTCAAGGGTGAAGTCGCAAATGCCATTAAAATCGAGGATGTACTCAAGGCATACGGATATAAGAAGGTCATTATCGTCGATCCTCAGGATCTTACCGCTATGCAGCAGGCTGTTGACGAGGCTGTTGCCAGCGAGGAACGTGCGGCAATTGTATGCCGTCGCCCTTGCCTTCTCATAAAGCGCATAAAACATGATAAGGGCCTTTGCGTTGTCGATACCGCAAAGTGCATCGGATGTAAGAAATGCCTCAAGGTCGGCTGCCCGGCGGTCATGGTGAAAGACGGCAAGTCCTGCATTGATGCCAACCAGTGTGTCGGCTGCACTGTTTGCGCACAGGTATGCCCTGTAAAGGCAATCAGCAGAAAGGAGAACTGAAATGAATAATAAAAGTGTCATTCTCTGCGGCGTAGGCGGTCAGGGTGCCATTCTTACGGCGAAAATACTTGTAAACGGTCTTATTTCCGCAGGCTACGATGTAAAAATGAGCGAAGTTCACGGAATGAGCCAGCGCGGCGGAAGTGTTTCCACGCAGGTGCATTTCGGTGAAAAAGTATATTCCCCGGTCATCGGCAAGGGAGCCGCAGACATACTTGTGGCATTTGAAAAAATGGAAGCCGTGCGCTATTCCGATTATCTTAAGCCTGATGGTATCGCCATCATAAACGATTTTGCCATGGAGTCTGCTACCACGGCTGCAGGCCTTGCGGAATATCCCGAGGGATGCCTTGAGGCTATGAAATCAAAATTCAACTGCTTTGCCATCAATGCTGCCGGAATAGCGGAAAAGCTCGGCAATACAAAGTGCATGAATGTCGTGCTGTTCGGCGCTATGTCCAAATATCTCGGAATGGATGATATTGACTGGGTTAAGGTAATACGCGAAACGGTGCCGGCAAAGTTTGTTGAGATGAACCTTGCTGCTTATGAAGCAGGAAAAAATGCAGTTTGATATGCAGTACAAAGAAGAGTACAAATCAAAACTGACTACTCCCGACGAAGCGGTTAAGCTTGTGAAATCGGGAGACTGGGTAGACTACGGCTCGAACAATTCCATGCCGATCTCGCTGGACAGTGCGCTTGCATTGAGAAAAAATGAATTGCACGGCGTTAAGATCAGAGGCAATCTTCTGCCCGGACCTATTCAGATCATTGAGTGCGATCCGGAAATGGAACACTTCGTCTACAACACATGGCATTGCGGTGCTTACGAAAGAAAAATGTGCGATGCAGGAAGAGCATTTTTCATTCCAATGCTGTTCAGAAACCTTGATGCATATTACCGCTATTACCTTGACGTTGATGTAGCTATGCTGTCTGTTTCTCCGATGGATGATGAAGGGTACTTCAGCCTGGGCGGCGCACTCGGTGCAGCCAGTCCCTCCCTTATCCATGCAAAAAAGATCATTCTTGAGGTCAATGAAGCGATACCCTACATAGTGGGAGGCCCGGAAACAAAAATTCACGTTTCCAAAGTCGATGCAATAGTTGAGGTCGGGAACAGAAAGCTATGGGAAATGTCTTCACCAAAGCCAACGGAAACAGATATCCGCATTGCAAATCATATTTTCCCGTACATTCCAAACGGCGCGACCATACAGCTTGGAATAGGCGGCATGCCGAATGCCCTGGGAGAAATAATAGCTCAATCCGATCTCAAGGATCTTGGCATGCACACCGAGCTCTGCTCAGACGGCTACTATGCCTTGTTTAAAGCCGGTAAGCTGACAAACGCAAAAAAGAGCATTCATAAGGGCAAAGGAATTCTGGGTCTTGCCATTGGCTCAAGAGAGCTGTATGACTGGATCTCAAACAATGACGATGTCGTTGGTTACCCTCTGAACTACGTCAATGATCCGGCGGTTATTGCGTCCATGGATAATTTCATATCCATTAACGGATGCTTGAACGTCGATCTCTACGGTCAGGTTTGCTCTGAAAGCTCCGGAACAAGACAAATAAGCGGCACAGGAGGCCAGCTGGACTTCGTGACCGGGAGCAGTGATTCAAACGGCGGAAAATCGTTTCTTTGCATGAGTTCAACATATACAGACAGGAAAGGTGTTGTTCACTCAAGAATTCTTCCGAAGTTTGAAAACGGAGATATCATCACAACACCGCGAGCGCAGACATTATATGTCGCAACAGAATACGGTGTTGTAAATCTCGCAGGAAGAAGCACATGGGAACGCGCAGAAGCCCTTATTTCAATCGCAGACCCAAAATTTCAAGATGAGCTTATTGCGGCAGCGAATGCTCAAAAAATATGGCTGCCGTCAAACAAAAGATAACATCAGGAGTCACAGATCATGATAAATCAAGAATTCTATAAACTCGGAAGTGCGCCTTCTGTAATCCGACAGCTTTTTGCATACGGCTATGAGAAGGCAAAAGAAGTCGGAGCCGAAAATGTTTTCGACTATTCGATCGGCAATCCGAGCATTCCGGCACCTGCAAAGGTCAACGAATCCATAAAAGCAATCGTTGATGAAGTGGACTCTATTAAGGTTCACGGCTATTCCATGGCCGCAGGCTTTGACGAAACCAGAGCGGCTATTGCAGAAGACCTCTCGCAGAGGTTTGACATTAACGTCAAATCGGGTGAGATATTTATCACTTGCGGCGCAGCACCTGCCCTTATTTCGGTTATCAAAGCGCTGACAGTAAGCCAGGATACCGAAATAATGATCGTTGCTCCGTTCTTCCCCGAATACAAGCCGTTTATCAATTCAAACGGTGCGAAAGCGGTCGTCATTCCGGCCGATACTCAGGCATTTCAAATTGACTTGAGGAAGGTCGAGAATGCAATCAATGAGAACACACAGGCAATAATCATCAACTCTCCGAACAATCCCTCCGGTGTGGTTTATACAGTCGAGACCTTGACAGGCCTTGCCGAAATACTCAGGGAAAAAGGGAAAAAATACGGACACCCGATCTACATTATTGCCGATGAACCGTACCGCGAGTTGGTATACGGAGACACAAAAGTGCCGTTTATTCCCTGCATATACAACAACACCATCGTCTGCTATTCGTACTCAAAATCATTATCTCTTCCGGGCGAAAGAATCGGATATGTTTATGTCCCCGAAGCAGCAGAGGACGGGAAAGCGCTTTTCGCCGCTGTTGCCGGTGCCGCAAGAATAGGAGGCCATGTGTGCCCGCCTACTCTGATCCAAATGGCTATAGAGCGTTGCGCGAAAGAACGTCCGGACCTTGCAGCGTATGATGAAAACAGACTGCTGCTGTACAATAGCCTCACAGAAATGGGATATGAATGTGCAAAGCCGGACGGAGCGTTCTATTTGTTCGTTAAGGCACCTAACGGCGATGCCGTAGCATTTTCCGAAACGGCTAAACTGGAGCACAATCTCCTTGTTGTTCCCGGCGATGGCTTCGGCTGCCCCGGATATTTCCGACTGAGCTATTGCGTATCGAACGATATGATCAAGCGCAGCTTAGGCTCATTTAAGGCGCTTATAGAGAAATTCTCAAAATAAGGGATGTTTTTCAATGAGAGGAATGGAAACCGGTAAGACGGAAATCCGACACAGAGTTTTTACCGAAATTGCAAGACTTGCTTATGAAGGCGGAGATTACGCTGAGGCTCTTGAAGAACTTACATATAAGATCCGCCCCGGCGATCCGGACGAAGCAGGCAGCTACAGGGGCAGTGTGCTCTATGAAAGAGCTGTAATAGGCGAACGCCTTCGCCTTGCAATGGGATTGCCTATGCGTAAAATGGGTGTTCATAATAATATCCGCGATGGCGTGGATGCGTCTGTCATCGCTGAAAAGTACTATGAACCGCCTCTGATCAACGTAATTAAGTTTGCATGCAATAAGTGTCCTGATAATACCGTTGTTGTCACAAATCTGTGCCAAGGCTGCTTGGAAAGACCGTGCATGTCTGTTTGCCCTAAACATGCGATTTCAAGGGTAAAAGGGCAAGCATATATTGACCCAAGTATTTGCATTCGCTGCGGCAAATGCATGGAAGCTTGCTCTTTTAAGGCAATCACCCGTTTGGAGCGTCCTTGCAAAAAAGCATGCGGAGTAAATGCGATTTCCTCCGATGACCACGGAAGAGCGGAAATTGACTACTCAAAATGCACTTCCTGCGGTCAATGTCTTGTAAATTGCCCGTTTGGTGCGATATCTGATAAATCTCAGATCTTCCAGACCATCATGGCAATAAAGAGCGGAACCCCTGTATATGCAATCCTTGCACCGGCTTTCGTAGGACAATGGGGACCTGATGCCATACCGGAAAAAATGCACGCTGCATTCTCCCGACTCGGTTTTGCAGATGTGTATGAGGCTGCTACCGGCGCGGATTTATGTGTCATAGAAGAAGCTGCAGACTTTTTGGAAGAGGTTCCTTCTAATCATTCATTCATGGTTACATCTTGCTGCCCTTCGTGGTCAGATCTCGTCAAAAAAATGTTCCCGGAAATGAAGGGTAACATATCTGTCGCAATGACTCCTATGGTTTTAACTGCCCGTTTTGTTAAAAAGCAGCACCCGGGCTGTAAGGTCGTTTTTGTCGGACCCTGTGACGCAAAGAAGCTGGAAGCGAGCAGACGAACTGTTCGAAGCGATGTTGACTTTGTTCTTACATTTGAAGAAGTGCTGGGTATGTTTGCGGCAAAAGGCGTTGATAAGGAATGCATACCGATGGAAGAAGCAAGACCTTTGACGCAGGCCGGTGCAGATGCCAGAATGTTTTCGGTGTCAGGCGGAGTAGCTCAGGCAGTTGTAAATGCAATAAAATCAATTGACCCGGATAGAGAAGTCATGGTGGCAAAGGCAACAGGACTGGATGAGTGCCGCAAAATGCTGCTCATGGCTAAAGCAGGGAAGTACGACGGTTACTTGCTGGAAGGAATGGCCTGCCCTGGCGGATGCGTAGCAGGAGCCGGAACTTTGCAGCCGGTAGAGAAGTCGAAGAAAGAGGTTTCGGGCTTCTCTGCTCGTGCTGAATATAGTTGCGCTTATGATACGGAATACAAGGAGTATCTGCCGCTTATAGAAGAAAAAGAATAACAAATTACAGACGATCTGTTTCGCAGATGAAAAAGAGGTGAGATAGTATGTTTGCCGTTAAAAACCGAATATGCGATCCACCTGATCCGCCGGATCGACGAAGGAGCCCCCGATTTGAAATCAAAATCAAATCGGGGGCTTTACATTTTCGCTATCGACATATTTCAAGTAAATATCACAGCAAGACTTTCTTGCTGACAATTTCGGACAGCGTTTTTCTGTACGTGATAAGGTATAATAAATTGCGCAAATTTAGATAGCAAAAAAGAGAGACATAGTTTGCAGACTCTGGTAGAATGAAGTCACCACACAGCATTCTGAAAGGAGAAAGCAAACTATGTCCGAGAAGATTGTACAGCTAAACGAGGAAGTAATCAAGGGGCAACTGAAAGAATTGGTTCGCGGCAGCGTGGAAGAAACGCTGAATGAGCTGCTGGAGCAGGAGGCCGAGCAGTTGACTCAGGCTGCCCGCTATGAGCGCAGTGAGGCCCGTCGGGGCTACCGCAGCGGCCACTACGACCGGAACCTCACCACCACATCAGGAAACGTCACACTTCATGTACCACGCCTTAAAGGTGTTCCCTTTGAGACAGCCATCATTGAGCGGTATCGCCGCCGAGAGAGCAGTGTAGAGGAAGCGCTCATTGAGATGTACCTTGCCGGTGTTTCTGTGCGTCGTGTGGAGGACATCACCGAAGCTCTGTGGGGTACCAAGGTGTCTCCCTCCACCATCAGCGAGCTAAACAAAAAGGCCTATGTTCATATTGAAGATTGGCGCAACCGCCCCTTACAGGGTGGCAAATATCCGTATGTTTATGTGGATGGTATTTATCTGCGCCGAAACTGGGGCGGAGAGTACGAAAATGTGGCCATTCTGGTAGCAATCGCAGTAAATGAGGACGGCTACCGAGAGGTCTTGGACGCTGCCGAGGGCATGAAAGAAGACAAGGCCAGTTGGGTCAGCTTCTTCCAGTGGCTCAAGGGCCGCGGCCTGGACGGCGTGAAACTCATTGTCGGAGATAAGTGCCTGGGTATGCTGGAAGCAGTGGGAGAAGTATTCCCTGATGCCAAATACCAGCGCTGCACCGTTCATTTCTACCGGAATGTGTTTTCTGTCGTTCCTCGCTCCAAGGTAAAGCTGGTAGCCAAGATGCTCAAGGCGATCCACGCTCAGGAGAGCAAGAAGGCTACCCGTGAAAAGGCTAAAGCTGTTGTCGCTGAGCTGAACGCCATGAAGTTGAAAGAGGCCGCTAAAAAGGTGGAGGATGGTATTGAGGAAACGCTGACCTACTGCGACTTCCCCTCTGAGCATTGGACACGGATCCGCACCAACAATGTGATCGAGCGACTGAACCGGGAGATCCGCCGCAGGACAAAGGTGGTCGGCTGCTTCCCGGACGGCAATTCTGCTCTGATGCTGGTCTGTGCCCGGCTGCGCCATGTGGCTGGCACACAGTTGGGCAACAAAAAATACATGAACATGAAGCACTTAGAGACGGCTCTGGAAGACGCCTCTATTGCAGGCTGACCTCACTCAGCCAGAGTCTGCAAATTAAATTTGCGCATAACTCTTGACACTACCAGGATTATCTATGATTTATCCCGCAATATCCACCTGTTCTGATATGGTTTTTGTCTGCCTGCCTCCTTTTTCGCGCTGGATATTGTGGCCGTTCTCCGGCTTAATAGCTTTTACAAAAAGGAAGCGGAGGGCAACTGAAATGAAAGAATACGAAATCCACACTACAGTAACCCACTCAACGGACGGCGGGACTACAGAAGGCAGCTACTTCGTGGAATATGCCACGGCGAAAAACATGGCAGAAGCAAAGCGGGTCCTGCGGGCCGAGCTGAAGACCGTCGGGTACAAGAACATCAAGCTGGATGTCATCGAAGCATAAGAAAACAGCATGCAGCAAAGAAGTGCTGCATGCTGTTTTATCTTTATACATCAATGTCAAACATGGCGAGAAGGCGCTTGAAGGTGTCCTGACCGTCAAGACAGGTATCGATCAGATAGCCTTTTTCGTTCTCCCATTCGGCAAGGCCGCGGTAGTAAAACGCCTTTTTAGCATCTTCTATGATGAACGGTACAATGCCATAGTGCAGGCATTCCTTCAACGCGATCAGACGCCCGACTCTACCATTGCCGTCTTGAAACGGATGGATGATCTCAAATTCGTGGTGAAAAGCGATGATGTCCTCAACAGATTTGGGATCATAGGCAGCCAGCAGCGCCTTCATACGCGCCGGCACATCCTTCGGCTTCGCGGTTTCCCGACCGCCGACCACATTGGCCCGTTTTTTATAATCACCAACCGCAAACCATGACAGCGAGGCATCCGCTGTGCCCTGCTTCAGAATGCGGTGCAACTCCTTGATGATCTCCTCCGTCAGCTCATCCTCGGCTACGTCGATCACATAGTCAATAGCCCGGAAATGATTGACCGTTTCGATAATATCATCGACGGGAACACCGCCCGTGGCATTGATCGTCCGCGTTTCAAAGATCAGGCGCGTCTGATCCTCACTGAGCTTGCTGCCCTCAATGTGATTGGAGTTATACGTCATGCGCACTTGCAGCTCGTGATACAGGCCGCCGTAGATCTTCGCATCCTTTTCGTCCCGCAGAGTTTGCAGAAGCAAATTGTTGGTTTTTTCGGCGCAAAGCTCCGTAACGCTGCAGGAAAAATAATCGGCAATTCTTTTCAGCACATGGTCGGCGATCTTTTCGCCGCGGGACATCTTAGCCATCGTCTTGGATGAAATGCCGAGCTCCGCTGCAAGCGAGGTCTTCGTCATGCCTTTGGCTGAAAGGAACCATTCAAGCCCATCGTAAGAGTAGTACATTTGCATCGCCTCCTTTACTTATTATACTCAAATTTATGGAAAAGTAAAGCTGTATATGCCGACAAGTAAAGGAAATATGTACGATGGACGTAGATTGCTTCGTAGTCCTATACAGAAATGAAAGCTGTTCTTTGGTCGATCTGTATCATAGCTAGACAGAATTTCTCCCACGGTGACAATGTTGTCAGTGACGGGTCGCCTTCGCGGATACGCATTGTGCGGCGTATCTCCTTCGGGATCACGACCCTGCCGAGATCGTCAATGCGCCTTACTATCCCTGTTGCTTTCATATCTATGATCCTCCGTATTTTTGTTGTACGGTTATATTCTCTGCAATATTGCAAAAAATATGTAGAAATCCGATATGTGTTTTTGCGTATTCGTCGAGCATGAGATCTTACATGCTCTTTTACATTTACAGCACTTCTTTCGTGCTCTCGCGGCCGCAGGTGATATTGAGGTTTCCGTTGCGGCAGCGCAGCGCGTCGAGGAATGCCTTCGGCACATTATCGCTGTTTAAAACGATCCGATACTCAAGCTCGTAAAGCGTTCCCATGTTTGAGGTTTTGACCTTAACAAGTGAATTTGACCTGGTATACTCGGCAAAAACATCGTCAAAAAGGCCCTCGTAGTCAAGATTTTCGGGTATGGTGATTTTCAGCGTGCGCTCTTCGGCTTTGCCCTTGCCGAAGTTCAGCGCCGTCAGTGCCATTATGACGGCCGAGATGATCACAAACGATATGACCGCAAGGCCTACAAAGCCCATGCCAGTTGCAAGGCCGACGGCCATAGCCATGAACAGCACGCCTATCTCGCGCGCGGTTCCCGGAACAGACCGGAACCTTACAAGGCTGAACGCGCCTGCGACGGCGACTCCGGCACCGACGTTGCCGTTTACGAGCATGATGACAAGCTGAACGACCACCGGGAGTATCGCCAGCGCGACCGCATAGCTCTGGCTCGAGCGCGAGCGATACATACCGACAAGCGCGATACCGACGCCGAGGACAATTGATGTGAACGTGCATATCAAAAATGCAGGCAGCGTAAGCTGCGAGGATATTATGGATTCAAGCACAGTCGGATTCCTCCTTTTTCTCAAGTGCATCCCCTATTCGGAGGATGCTGTTTTTATAGCAATGACCGATTTTTGAAAAAGATGTTGGGAATGCGCCGGTTTCCGACAAAAGTCTGCTCAACCACATCGGGCACGCTCCGGGGATTTTTATCTCCATGAGTACCTCTCCCGGCGGCAGCAGCGGCGCGCCGTGAGAACCGAGGCGCAAATCAAGCTCATCCGTGCGAAAGCGCAGGCCGGTATCAAATGTCATTCTCAGCTCCGGCTGCTCTGTGCCGGAGAAAGCCATGCGGTCGTATCCGATGAACACCTTCGGCTTTGCCGCATAACGCGCCCTGAACCACTCGATCTCGCGGCCGATCTGGCCAAAGTTCTCGCCCGGAGCTTCACCGCTTAAAAGCTGCTGTGCCGCTTCGGGGCTTGCCGTGATCCTGCGCTTATACACAACGCCGTCGTACTTCTTTTTAAGCTCAACGAACACCTTTCCGTCCTCGGACGGAACGCCGTAGCTGCGGACGCGGAGCTTTTCCTTATATATAGGTTTTTCTATCGACGCACGGACAAGCTGCCAGTCGTCAGTGTCGTAATAGATATTGCATATGGTGTAATTGCCGAACTTATCGGCCTGCATATGTGTCTGCATGCCTTTTATTATTTCTATCTGTTGTTCCTGCGTTATGCGGTACTTTTTTTCGTAGCGTTCAAAACAGCTCTGTATGTTATCTGACATTTCGTTTACCTCCTCTTTACATGTTCATGATAAACTGCCGACCTGAAACCAAGCTTAAAGGAAAAAATAAATTCTCTTCAGGCTCGTTTTAGGTCGGCGTAATACAATCTGCTCATCCGAAACGAAGGAGGCAAACAATATGAACATCAAAAAACTTCTGTCGCTGCTGCTTGCCGTTCTGCTTATACTGTCGCTTGCGGCGTGCTCTGCGCAGGGCGGCGACAAGACGCAGTCTGGCGACGAAAGCTATTCCGCCGATGCGGCCTTTACATTCTCCGATAGTGGGATAAAGGCAACCGGCAGCAGCGACGGCTATGAAATAGACGGAACTCACCTCGCTATCAAAAGCGCCGGAACATACTCGCTGTCCGGCTCATGTGCCGACGGCAGCATTGAAGTCAAAAAGGGCACTACCGGCGTCACGCTTATATTGAACGGGCTGGAGCTTGACAGCGCCGACACCGCGCCGATATCGTGCAACAAGTCCACCGAGGTCACGATCGTCGCAGCCGACGGCTCAGTAAATGCGCTGAGCGATTCTGCCGAGAACAACGACGACGAGTATCCCGACAATGAAAACGCCGAAAACGCAGTCATAAAGTGCAAGGACGGCTCGAACGTCACGCTGTGCGGCACAGGCACGATAAACATCACCGCAAGCGGCAAAAACGGCATCAAATCCGGCGCCACGACCGACGCCGAGGGCGAAGCCACACTGACGATAAAGGAGCTGACACTTAACATTTCAGCTCCTGTAAACGATGCGATAAACGCAGAACAGCTTTTAAATATTGAAA
>ULXZ01065185.1_pt1 | contig 16581 bp, 10 predicted proteins | sample 1961701 | NCBI WGS metagenome assembly ULXZ01 (sample SAMEA4835850, study PRJEB28245) | human gut metagenome | biome: gut microbiome; material: fecal sample | place: Denmark | collected 2008 | reverse complement strand
GATGATATTGGCATTTGCAAAGCCGAGCCGCAGAAAGACCCATCCGATGACCGTCGCAGCTGCCAGAATCCCGATGGTCAGAAGCAGCTCTCGGGCGGTCGGAAACGCCGGACGGATGGTAAGCAGCCGTTTTCTGCGGTAGCTCTTATAGGCTTCCACATCCGGAATGATATGAATGTCCACCTCAGGCGCAAGCGTAATGAGCCGTTCTGTCAGCGTCGGTTCACTCCAAAAATGCCGCCGCTGTACGCCGCTTCGTCCAATCACAATTTTGGTCACATCAGAGAGCCGCACATATTCCGCAATCTGTGCTGCCGCATCTTCACCATGCGTTGTGACGATCTCTGCGCCAAGCTGCTGCGCAAGGTGCATATTCGCCTGCAAGCGAACGGTATCTTCCGCGTTCATATCAGCGTCTCCGGGGGTCTGCACATAGAGCGCGGTAAGGCTGCCGCGAAATGCCTGTGCCATTTTCCCTGCCATTCGTACAATGCGTTCATTGGACGGAGACGAGGACAGGCACACAAGAATATGCTCTTTTGGCAGTTCGCTTCCTTTGTTCTGCACATTTTCACCACCCCTCTTAAACGATATTACAGCACCAAAATGTGAAGGTTTCTACTGCGTCCAATCGGATTCGCTGTTCGGAAAAGAAATTTGCTCCGGATCATAGATCACGATTTCTGCATGGGTATGACTGCTGCGAAACCGGGAAAGCTTTTCCTCAAGTTCGTCAGGAGAAATATCTCCGACCAGATGCATGCACGGCTCATGCTGCTGTTGTTCGGACGCTTCCTCTGTTCGTTTCTGATTTTCCGCCAGAAATTTAACCAGACGTTTCATCAGAAACCAGCCAAACAGAAATATCATGGCTGTTCCGACGATCAAAACAACATCTTCCACATACCCTCACCGTCCGTTCATATCCGGAAACACTTTTGCAGTGCCTTATATTCACCCAGCGCTAAAATTGTTATTTCCCCTGACAGCACCGTATCCGGTGTAATTGTAACGTCGGTTTTTCCCGAACGTTTGATGCCAAGAATGTTGATTCCAAACTTTCTGCGGATATCCAGTTCGCCAATACTTTTCCCGACCCAGCATTCCGGCACTTCCACCTCAAAAATGGCGTGCTTGTCATCGATCTCTATGTAGTCGAAAATATGATCGGAAGTGTATCGAATTGCTGCCCATTTTGCCACCTGTTTTTCCGGGTAGACCACATGGTCTGCACCGTTGCGAAGCAGAAACTTCGCCTGTACATCCCTTTCGGCACGCGATACCACACACTTCGCACCCAGATCCTTCAGCAGCGAGGTGGTTTCCAGCGAGTTCTGAAAATTACCGCTGACGGTCACGAAGCAGACGTCAAAATTTCCGATGCCGAGAGAGCGAAGAAACTCCGCGTTTGTACTGTCGCCAATTTGTGCGTTGGTGACATACGGCAGCACATCATTGATTCGATCCTCGTTTGTATCGACCGCCATGATCTGATGCCCCAGTTGAGAAAGCTGTACTGCGGTATGCCGTCCGAAGCGGCCTGTGCCAATCAACAGAATGTTTTTCATGAGAAAATACTCCTTATCCAATTGTAATTTGTTCCTGCGGCAGCTTTGCTACGGTTGCTTTTTTGCCGGAAAGTGCCGCATAAATGAGGGTAAGACCGCCGACTCTGCCCAGATACATGAGCGTGATCAGCACAATTTGCGACGGAATGCGCAGCTGCGGCGTGATACCAAGCGTCAATCCCACCGTCCCGACAGCCGATGCAGTTTCATACAGGCAGGCAGACAGCGGAAGATTCTCATATACACTGATAAAGGCAGCACCGCCAAAGAACAGTGCAAGGTACATCATCAGAATTGTCGCAGCGGTCTTGACGGCGCCGCAATCGACTCTGCGTCCGAAAAATTGAGCGCTCTCACGCCGGCGGAAGGTCGCAGCAGCATTGGCAACCAAGACCGCCAGCGTCGTTGTCTTCATGCCGCCCGCCGTAGAACCCGGAGAACCGCCGATGAGCATCAAAAGGATCATCACGCCCTGCGATGCACCGGACATCGCGGACAGCGTTACTGTGTTGAAGCCCGCGGTCCTCGGTGTGATCGACTGGAACAGAGCTGCCTGAATCCGCTCTCCAAGGGGAAGCGCATCAAAGTCTACGAAGAAGAACAACAACGCCGGAAGGACGATCAGTGCGAATGTCGTGACAAGGATCACCTTGCTCTGCATCCGGTAGCGGTGAAACCGCCACTTGTTTTCGCAGATATCGTCCCATGTCAGAAATCCGATACCGCCGATCACGATCAGCAGCATAATCGTGATATTGATTCCCGGACTGCCGGCGTAACCGGTAAGGGACGGATAGAGATTGTTTTCTGTCCCAAGAATGTCAAATCCGGCGTTGCAAAAAGCAGATACGGAATGAAACACCGCCATCCAGACGCCGCGCCATCCATAGTCCCGGCAGAACGCCGGCAGCATGGCAAGCGCCCCCAGCAGTTCAATCAGAAACGTCCCTCGCAAGATGAAGCGTGTCAGACGGACGATTCCGCCGACCTTTGGTGCTGAGATTGCATCCTTCATGGTGCTGCGCTGCATCAGAGAGATTTTTCGCCCGGACAACAGTGCAAACGATGCTGCTACGGTTACGACACCAAGTCCTCCGATTTGGATCAGCACCAGAATAACCGCCTGCCCAAAGGTTGACCAGTAGCTTCCTGTATCCTGCACCACAAGCCCCGTCACACACACGGCAGATGTCGCGGTAAACAGCGTTTCATTGAATGGCGTTACACACCCGGCTGTTGTGGAGATCGGCAGCATCAGCAGCAACGCTCCGAATAGAATGACCCCGGCAAAGCCAAGTATTATTATTTGAAAAGACGAAAGACGACGTTTTCGACGAATGTTCTCTTCCAGCATAAAGGCAGCTCCTTATTTCTGTTATCGTTATATTATACGGTCGGAGACTTTAAGGTTGGATAAGGGACATTTGCAGCGTATTAAGATTAAATAAAGATTGGGAGATTGCTTGTGCAATGCTTTTCTCCTGCCATGCGAAGTGCTGTGAACATTCGGTTACAAGCAAATAAACTCGTATAACAAGCAGTAACCTCTTGCATGTGTCAGGTGACCGTATGAATACAACGCCCTGCACCGATTCCTATTCCTGTCTGTGAATCTCCTTTTCCCGCCGCTTTTGATAATCCTCCAGGTATCGATCCAGATAAACCTTGTTAACGGTGGCCAGGATCGTGTTGCGAAGAAGATCCTTTGCATCGGACTGCGTCTTACCGATTCCATCTCTCGCCGGGGCTATACCGAACGCTGCACCGAGCATATTCTCAAATTCATCACAGAAATAGTCATAGGCGGTCTGAAGGGGATAGTTATCCTCCTGTATGCCGAACATCAATCGAAGCCCTTCAAGCTGGACAACGGGCTTGACTACGGCAATGAACAGGAGTCGTGCGAGGTGTTCCGCTGTGTATGACTTCTTTATCGGGGATGGGATCAGACCCTGTTTCACATAATTGCTCACCATGGAGCTTGTCAACTCCGATTCCCCCAACGGCGCAAGGTGAGCGTTGACATAGCGCACCACCTGCTCCAGATAAAGCCCGACGTTCGGGATCTGCTCATAACGCGGCAAGCGGAAACCCTCAATATTCTCCATCATGCTGTTCACTTCCTTTTCCATGCAAATATTATACATGTTTTTCGTTAAACTTTCAACTGTTTCATATAAGCTTTTTACAGGTTTTTCGAAAGCTGTTGACGGAATAATAAAAACCTGATAAAATACCTGTGTCGATTTGCAAAATCGGGTGAAATGCTTCTTGTTATTAGGAGGACGTACAATGAATCGGTTTCGTATTGTCGCAGACTCAAGCTGCGACCTTCTCACGCCGGACGGAGCAGGCTTCGTCAGTGTTCCACATCTGCGTGGTGGATAAAGAGACTGTTCATTGTTCAGGAGCAAGCTTCATTTTCTGCCAATGCACTTTCTCTCAGGAAGAAGACGTACTCGGCATTGATTTGAATCTCCGGGGCGGCCTCGATTGAACCGTTCGAATCATTGGTTCTTCCGATGCCATCTTTCGAAAAACGGAGCTGCTGCAAACATCACTTGATTTTGCAGCAGCTCCTTTGAGCTTGTCAGTATTTGATTGTTTCGATTCCGCACCGTGCTCGCACCGCTAAAGACATTGATTCTACTGACTTCTGCAATGTTTTCTTATCCGATGCCGCCGTTTGCGGAACGCTGTTTTTTAATTTGCATCACAGCTTATCCGAGCAGTTCAATGCCGAGTGCGTGACGCAGTATCCTGACAGCATCATTCGCCGTTACCTCACCGTTGAAATCGACATCGGCAAGGCGGCACTGATTCTCGGTGAGTTCAATAATGTCCATCGCTTTACGAAGTGCCATAAGAGCATCAATGCCACTGATGCAGCCGTCCATATCGACATCTCCGAGCAAATGGTAGACGGTAGAAACTGTCATATCGTTCATAACGGGTTCTCCGTCGTAATCCCATCCGCAGAAGACATAACCCTGATGTTCAGGTGCAACGGGGAATTCGCCCGAATCGATAACATCTCCCCTGCCCACAGTCAGCGTGCCGATAACCGCATTGTTGTTGAGGCTGTCAACGAAAGTCACTGTGTAAGCAGTCATGGACCAGCGTGCGTTCAGTGTGATATTGCCGTCAACAAGATAAACAGTTTCATCAGTATACCTTGTGCCGTTCTCATCAAACCAACCTATGAAGTCAAATCCTTCACGGGTGGGAACAGGCAATGTACCAACGGGTTGACCGTAAGTTACTGTGATTTCCGCAGGACTGACTTCGCCGCCGCGTGCATCGAAGGTGATGGTATAGTCGTTAATCGTCCACGTTGCTGTATATACAACGTTTTCGGTAACAAATTCCGCAACCTCGGGTGTCCACCCCGCGAATGAATAGCCTGCACGCATGGGAGTTCCGTTGAAGTTCGGAGTATGCGAACCCTCCTGAGCAAAGTACTGCTGATCTGCAAAGATAACTTCGCCATCTACACCATCGGTGTACCTTACAGAATAACTCGGAGTTGAGTTAACAGCAAGGCCGTTGATGTCGATACCGCTGCCGAGAATGTCCACAAAATGAGTCTCTCCGGTGTCCGTCATTGAGTAGATGTTGTTTGAAGCATCCGTTATGTAGAAGAGATCGGTTGTTGCATCATAAGCCATTTCGGTTGCACCCGCATAGACATTAACGCCAACGCCCGACATAACGACTGTCCTGTCCGTAAGATACTTGTCGGAGTACCTAATAAGCTTGGGAACAGAGGTTGCCCAATCATTGCCCATTGCGTAAACAGCACCGTCCTTCACTGCAACACCGACCATTGTGCAGTAATCGGAATCCATAATGTAACCGGACATGTAATTTGTTCCGCCCGCCTGCAGAGTTGCAGTATTGTATTGGAACATATAGAATCCGCCGACTGCATAAAGAAGTTCGTTATCCGGATCGTATGCAATATCGTTGATGCCCGTCCATGCTTCGAGACCGCCTAAGCTCACGCTTTGGCGGGTCAGTATGTCGTATCGGTAGAGTTGATAAGAAGCTCCGCTTTCAACGACATAGAACAGGAAGTTATCGCCGTATGCAAGACCCTTAATCATCGAACCGCCGCTGAATTCAGCGATGGTTATCGCCGTCTGTGCGGGCAGAGCGGGATTGAATGCGATCAAAGCATCTCTGTTTGCCGAAACAGTGTATGCAACGGAGGAAGCCCCGGGCTGTTCAACTATTTCAACCGTGCATTGTGCAGATACACCTGTTTGGTTGCTTGTGACCGTTATTACAGTGCTGCCGACTGCAGCACCGGTTACAAGACCGTTTTCGTCAACGACTGCAATACTTTCATCAGCCGACGTCCAAGTTACGCTCGTATCTGCCGCGTTTGAAGGACGTACCCTCGCTTCAAGCTGTGCAGTTCCGCCTACATAAGTGCGAGCAGAAGTCTTGTTAAGCAATATGCCGTTAACGGTGCTCTGCGGCAACTCACTCTCATCCGGAATGAAGGCCATAAGTCCTAAGAATGCTTCACCGTACTTAATGGATGAACCTTCGCGTGTGTAGAGGCTGATTCCTCCGAGATTTACCGAATACGGTTCCTCGCCAAGCTGAATCATTACAACGCCGCTTGCATACTTAAGCCCCTGTGTGCTGTATGTTGCATTGAGATACAGTCTGTTCGTACCATAGTCATACGCCATCTGAGAATTGTACTGCATGTTGCCGTAGTAGTTGTTGCCCGTGAAGACACCGGCGCCTGCAATCGTCATGAACTCCTCATACTCGCCCGTCACCTTATCCACCGTATATATAACGGTCTGTGAAGAGTCGTTTGAAGGAGATCCTGCTGCATAGAGCTGTCCCTGCGCATCACATGCAAGAGCATATACAGGTCTGTTAAAATCGAGCTGTGCAATAACGTTTACACTGCCGGTATTCAGGTCAACCGTCACAAGCGACGCAGGGCACTGAACTGCCTGATCGGTGCTGTACTCGTAGGTATGGTGAAGCGTAAGGCCGTACAATGTACCTGCTGCATAATCCATTGCAAGTGCGGTAATCTGATCATTGTAAGTATCAATGTTCGCCGTACCTATTGTCGTGTAAGCCGAGAGATCGTTTTCATCGATCCTGAGGAAAGCTCCCTTATCATTGAAGGCATAGTAGTAACCGTCATAGTAAACGCCTGAACGCAGCGAGTAGACGCTTATCATGCTCTTGTCAACAAGCATGTGCCTAAGGTCATAATCATTGCCGTGAATCCAGAAATCATAGTAGCTTGTTCCTCCCTGGTCGAGGTTAAGGAAGGCCTTAAATTCGCCGGCTGCTTCAAGAACCGTAATCTCTATGGAGTCAGTGTACAATGTGTCATCGTTTTTGTTTTTCGTCGTAACCGTAACGGTTGCCGTACCAATGCCAATAAATGTCAGTTTGCCGAATCTATCGACAACGACAACTTCTTCGTCGGAAGATACCCATGTTTTAACCTGGTTGGTCGGCCTGAGAGGTTCCGTCACAACGTTGAGTTGGAGCGTCCCTCCGGCAAGACCTACAGCCGACTCACCGTTGGTTATCGTAATGCTTTCAACGGGGATGATCTGCGTTTCAGGTTCATTGTCGGGAATGGTGAAAATAACCGTTTGCTCTACACCGGCCTTTGTTGACACATCGCCCATGTCAATAATGGTTGCGGTCGTCCTGTCGGGTTCCCATTCGTCCGGACCGAGTGTGACAAGGTAGAGGGGCGAAAGTCCCTTGTTCATGCACGGGTTCCAATAGATGTTGCCGGTGTTGTAGTCATAAGTCATGCCTGCATAGAACCAGCTGTCACCCGAAGCACTGCCGAGACGGGTTGTTGACAAAGTATCGGCATCAACAGAGTAAAGAGTTGAACTCATGTCTGCAATGACGATCATTCCTTCTGCCGTGACGCACATTGCCGTTGCAATGGCGGGTCCGCCAATATCGCCGGAGAAAGTTCCGAGCGGGTCAATCGACCCCGTTTCAAGATCCACAATGCACAAACCGCCGTTTGTAAGATCAACGCCGTACATACGACCGGTGTTGTAATCAAAGCCGATGTTTCCAACTTCAATACCGATGGTGTATCCGATCTCTTCCGGTTCGCCGATTACAGTTTCAGCGGGAACCGCACCCTTTGTAACAGGACTGCGATAAAGCACCGAAGCACCGCCGAAAGTTCCGTCCGGAGCGGTACGTGCCTGCACCATTACAGTGTAAACGTATCCGTTGTAATATGCACCGCCCTGCCAGAGCGCATTGGCAGTGACATTTTCTCCGGATGTCGGATCGTAATATGTTACCATGGGTTTCCCGAGTGATGTTATTGCAGTGGGTGTTTTGTCAGCATATGTGAACCATGTGAATCGGTTGCCGATGTTTGAAAAATCTTCAACAACAAAGCCGTAGAGGGCATCCTCCGCTTTCACGACTTTGATCTTACACTCCGAACTGTAATCCACCCAAGTGGGTACCGTTGTGCCGGTTTCATCATCCCAATGATAGGGATCCCATACCTGACCCGTTGCGGTGATAACTGCGTCTCCTTCCGAAACTGCCGTTACAAAGCCATTGGCATCAACAACGGCAATGTTCTCATTTGATGTTGACCACATGACGCCGTTTGCTTGTGCATTCCACGGCTGCCACGCGACTTTAATCTGACGAGTCTGATTTTGAACCATTGTTGTGGAATACGGCTCAAGTGAGAACCCGGTCGCATTGATTCCCATTTGGAAGAGATCGGATTCAATGCTGTTGGGAATGAACAAACATGTTTGACCGCCGGGGCCGTAGGTTCCGACTTCGGTGCATGCAGCAGTTTCGAGGTTGACTGTATACGTTACGTTAATATTTACATATACGGCACCCTGAGGAACCTGACTGTGTGCAAACCAGTACATTGTATCCGTGTTGTGGTCGTAGCCCATTGACTGAATAACGTTTGCTCCGCCAAAACCCGGATAATTTACAAAATCTGTTTCCCCAATGAGTACGGTTTCCGCACCGTTGCCGGCTGTATTGAGTTCCAATGCATACAGACAGCCGTTTGTACCGATACCGTAGATGCTGCCTTCGGTCGTTATTCCGAGACAGAGAATCTCCGATGAACCGTTTTCGCCCGTGATCGGCCCAATCTCGTCAACAAAGACCTGGTTGTTCCACTTGGAAGTCCAAATCTTGTACAACGCATTGTAACCATCGTCCTTTCCGTCGTTATTGTTATCTCCCTTGTATGCCCAACCGACGGCAAGAAGGAAGTCGGTTCCGGAAGCGGAATTCAACGGATCAAGCAGAGCTGTTCTTGTATCGGAGTAATCCATTGCCATATCGTAAAGAACCCATACGCCGTTTTCGCCGACTTTGCCGCTTTGAGCAACAAGAGTCTTTGTTTTCCAATAGGTTCCCGACGGAGTCACCAGCTCCAGTGACCCGGTCCCCGCATTCTGCGCGATAAGATAGCCGTTAACATATTCGGCTGAATAATACCTGTTCGCAGAATCGAATGTTTCGTTTCTCGCATCGGAGAGGTCAGTTTTATTCGCACTGAACCAACCGCCTTCAACCGCTGCCGCATCGTAAGTCTCACATCCGTAAATGCGGCTGCTGTCCAACGCAGCGGGACCTGTGTCGCCGCCGGTATGATCGCCGAGGTTAAGGAATGCATCGATAACAGTTTCGTTGCAGGCGTAATCAGCAACAACAACGGTAAATTCATTGCCGAAGCCGGTAATGTCAAACCTTCCGCTGAAAACTTCTCCCGGAGTGTTTTCAACCTCGAACTTGCCCATGATCGTGCCGTTGCTGCTTTCAAAAAGAACTGCCGCAATGTAGCGATTTTCAAGCAGCTCAAGGTTAAGATAGGTACGTCCGTTTTCTTCGTCGAAAGAAACTGCGGACTGCAGATCCGCGCCATTCAGTATTTGCGGTGCGGCGGAGTCGAGAGTCACATCAAATACGATGCTGTCGTCAACAAAATCGTCGCCGTCATCGAGATAGGCTTCCATTTTGTACGTTACAACAGTTCCGTCGGGAAGCTCGTTGCCGTCCAAGTCTTTCCCGTCCCAAACGTCACCTTCTCCTGCAAGCAGGTAGCCGGGAATAACCTGTCTGTAAGCAGCGTTATAGTAGCTCTTTGTCTGGTATTCTCCGCTGATGTCAAAGTAAACATCGCCCGTATTCCTGTCGGTCACGGTAATCCGGAGAGTGCGCGCATTTCTTAACATACCGTAATCAATTTCAGCGAGGGGATTGCTGTAGGAAAATGCATTATATGCATCTCCTGCTCTGCCGGTTCTGATGTACGGGTTTGTGCCGAGCTGTGCGTTGTTGGTGAATATCCTGACGGGATAGAGACTGTATTCCGATTCTTTTTCGCTGTCGAAAATGTCCGCCGCGGACCAATCGCCGTAGAAACCGACAATGGGCATTACCAGCGAAACGGGTTGTTCAGCTTCCGAACCTGAAACAGGAACGGCATAGACAAAGCCTTCAACGAATATCCCGTTGGGGAATCTGTTCATGTATTCTTTGTCGGCGTCAGTCAAACTGATTTCCGCATTAACCGTTACCCTGCCGTTTGCCGGAACGTTAACGGTATTTCCTCCTTCAAACGTTACACGGGTCGTAAGACCGTAAGGTGCAGCGGCAATAAACCTATCTCCGTAAATGCTTTCAGTCAGAAGAGAACTGTCAAGCGTATAGGTCAAAGCTTCGTCCGTGAGGTTGTTGATTTCGAAACTGAAATTGAAGATGCCGTCTTTACTGTCATTATCTCCTATTTCAGCCTTCGGTCTTCCCTCTGAAGCAGAAGTGCCGGTAAGGTATGCCTTTGTTGTGGTTGCCTTAACCAAATCGGCAAGGCCGCTGCCCTGTGCACGAGGTGAATACTCAAGTGTGTCGGTTGCAAACAGGGGATTTGCGGTGCTCATAAGCAGAGCCGCAGCAACTCGCCTTTGTTCAGCCCCGGAAAGTTCAGGATAGTTTTCATCCAAATACTGGATAAGAACAGCCATTGCACCTGCAATCTGCGGTGATGCCATCGACGTTCCGCTCATGTTTCCGTAATAAGAACCCGATATTGCAGGATCGACCGTCGAATAAATGCTTCCGCCGACGCCTGAAATTTCAGGCTTAAGCTTCAAATCCGGGGTTACTCCCCAGGAAGAGAAGCTGCTTATCGTTCTGTCGATATGGAAAAGCTGTGTGTCCGCATTGCAAACTCTGAACACGGCATTGCCTGATTCTGCTTGGGTAAGCAAAGCCTGACCTGCCGCTTTCGTTACGCTGACAGCAGGGATATTGCCCGCACCGTCATTTATCTGCATGTTTACAATGCCCATGGTGTTGTTGTAAACGACACATGCAATTGCACCGTTAGCCTGAGCTATGCTCTGCTTTTCAGGGAAAGAATTGCCTCCTCGTGAAACAACGGCGACCTTACCGTTTACGTCAATGCCTGCATAATCTGCCTCAGTGCCGTAACCGGGAACCATAACATATTCAAGTTCACGGTTTCTGAAATTTGCAATGAAGCTTGTTGCAGAGGTTGCTGCTGTATCCTGATAGCCGAAATCCGCCCCGCCGACAGTGATGTACAGCTGTTCGTAACCGTCGTTATCAACGGAAGCAACGGAGATGGCAGCACTGTACGTTGACGGAGTACCGACGAGACCGGTATCGGGGTTCGGAAGAAGAGACATGTTCATGCCCCACCTGTTGCCGTATGCATTGTTTGTATCGTTGCCGGCAGCGATAATAATCTGAATGTCGGATTCGAGGAATTTGTTCATCGTTTCCATCATGGTGGGAACATCGGTAAAGCCTGCTGCAGCACCGAGTGAAAGGTTTACGGTATCGACTTCAAGCCTTACGCAGTCTTCCATTGCGGCAAGTATTGTTGCCCAACCTGCACCGCCGCCGGACTGGAAAACCTGCATAACGACAAGCTGTGCGTCCGGAGCAACACCGACAGCCTTACTTCCTTCAATCTTGTTTGCCGCAGCAATACCTGCAACATGCGTTCCGTGATCCGAACCTGCATATGTGTTCGATACGTCAAAATCAGCTGTGGCATAATTGAAGATGAACGGAAGCTTCGTGTTGTAATACGAGCGATTAAGCTTCGGGGTGCTTTTGCCCGCATTAAGCGTATACCAAATATCATCGACGCTCTGTCTTGTGATAGGGTCATCAAGCTTGTCATCGGGCAATGCGGCGAAATTCGGGTGTGTAACAAGGATTCCTGTGTCAAGAATCGCTATTCTCATGCCCTTTCCGCCGTAGCCGGAACTGTTGAGTATGTCCGAACCGATCATCGTTGAAGCGTTGTTTGTAAGCGGTGCAAGATCATAATCCGTTTCCGGCAAAGCAAAAGTCGGTGCAACATAAACGCTTTCAACACCGTTGAGTGCCTCAAGCTTTTTCCTGTTGCCGTATGCGGTCGTGACGGAAAAGCCTGTCATTGCAACCGTATAATCAAAACCAAACTCGTGCTTTGATTTGCCGAGAGCCTCGGCTGCCTGCTTTTTCGCAGAATCAATCGCCTTGATTTGTTTCGACTCCTGAGACTTGACTGCCTCTGTTCTTTCGGAAATTTCCCTTACAGAGTAGTTTCCAAGCAATGAGGCGGACTTCAAAGCAACTATGAATGTCACCTCGTCGCCGGCTCTCAACGATGCGGCGGCATCGTTTTCGGAGAAGGGGGTGCTTGAAAGCTCGAACCTGTCGGTATTCAGCTTTCCATGATGTGTGTTCGCAGTCGAACCCTTGCCTTCACGTCCGGTCGCAAAGCCGCTTTTACTTTCGCGTGCCGTGAGGGAAAGAGGCCCGTCGGCTGTGCCTGCTATGCTGCTGCTTGTTTTCGCGATCAAATTCATCGGAAAACAGCTGACGAGCATAACGAGAGTCAGCAATAGTGCCAAAACTCTTTTCTTCATTAGTGTACCTCCTTGTGATTAATACTGATGTTCTTTCGGGCAATCCAACCGAAAGAATCCGTCATCGAGCATATATTAACATAGTATACCTTTTATGTCAACAGTTTCGGTGTGGGTATACCAATTATTTTCGGCGCCGATGATTGGCTGCACACGGCCTGCAAAAACATTTACAGCCGTTATAGGCAGCAGCGGGAGAAATACGCAGCTTTACGGCTGCGGCAACCTCGCCCGCTGCCAGAGCTTTGCAAGCTATATCGTCGTGCGAGGTTCTGAAAATCGCCCACGCCGCCCTGTGCGCAGAACAAAAAATTCTATTTTTACTGTTGCTAAGATTTCTCAAAAAATATCTATTAAAAGGTGAGACAGATGAAACGGCACGGCGAAATATCGGAAGACGATTCCGAACCGGCAGGACTTATGAACTCTGCACAACGGCATCCTGCCCGCAGTGCAGACGCATAAAGCCGACGCTCGAGGCGTCGCGAATACCGTTCAGAACAATGGACGTGTCTGAGCATGCGGATTCAACAACAAGGAAGATCCGATCACCACGGCTGCAGAGAACAAGCCGGTCGTGACGACGCTGCGGGATACAAAATGATGACTTTCCTCCGGAGAATTTTTTGTTTCAGCGAAACAACTGTCCCTTGTGACAGTGACAAGAGTCGGAATATGCATTATAATGGTATCACAAGATGCTCGGTACGTCTTTCAATCGTTAAGCGATCGGAAGTTGCTATTGCAAATTAGGAGTAAAAAATAAAAATAATACATGCAAACTTGCAAGACCGCTCGTCGTCACCGTAGTGGCTGCGGTCATCGCAGGCACTCTCGGCATCATGACATCGGCAGAGGGCTGTACGATTGCCCGGTATGTCGGCGTCAAGTACTCTGCTTCCGAGTGTCGCGGCAGAGAACGACTACGGTTCGCTGGGCAACCCCTATAGCTTCAGCGACCCCCCGATGGTGCTGTTCAACGGAGAAACCATCACGGAATACTCCGACATATACCCCGGCAGTACCGTGGAGAATATAAAAACCGGCAGCAGCCTGACGGTATGCCGGAAAACAGCGGACGGCGGCAGGATGTCCGCGAAATATGGCAGAACGAGCGAGAAAGCCATCTGCGCTCTTCTCAAGTCCCTTTACCCGATTCTGCCGAGAAGGAGTCACAATGAATGAAAAACCGAACCCCCCGAAGAAAGATATTTATTCTTATCTGGCGGTGCTGCTCTGCTTCGCCTTGTTTGTGGCAGGCGTCTGCGGCATCGTCTCGAGCAGAACCGCAAGCCATGAGTACAAGAACTCCGACGACGTGCGGGAGGTCAGCGCAGTCGTTCAGGATTACGAGCCAATCGCGATAAAGGACTCCGACGGCAACACAACCGATTGGAAGTACGAAGCCAAGCTGTCATTTGACGTCGAAGGAAAGACCTACACCGGAAAGGATACTTTCTACAGAGATATAAGCTCCGGGGACAAGGTCACGGTCGAGGTCTATCGAACCGGAAAGGGCGAGTATAAGCTCGCCCCGGAAGGCAATCCTGCGGATTTCCTTCTGTACTGTATGGCTGTTGTTGTCGGCGGTTTTCTGACTGTGGTGATGACACACAGCGTTGTGTCATCGAACAAAAAAGAAGAAGCCGGGGAAAAAAGCGGTAATAACAAGAACAAGAGGTAGTTATGAGTCTGTCAGATGCATTCTGGATAGCGGCGGCCTTTGCCGTGATCTGTGCGTATTATATCGGCGAAAAGATCATTGATATCGATTTCTCGTGCTTTCTTGCGAAAAACAGGAAAAAGGCGAAGTATGAAAGACTTCTCGCAAAGCGTGAAACGCCGCTTGCAAATATGGGGCTGCGCCGCAATATCCGAAACGCATATGAAAATGTTTTGTGCCCCCTCGCCAAAGCGGATAAAAGCCTGCTGCCGATCAGAATGGATAAAACCTTCCGCAGAAGCATCGAGCTCCAGATCGACAGTCTCGCAAGGCACAGCCTTTACCGTGACATCCGCGTGGCTGACCTCAGTCCGGGACAGAAAATCGGGTTCCGGACATGGGAGGACGATGGTAGGGAATGGCGTGAAGCCGAGCTTGAGTGCTGCGCACTTGAGCGCCTGATCTCCGCGAAGAACTCTGAGGTCGAGCACGAGATCTATCGAAAGCACGCCTGTCTGCGAGTCCTTCAGTCGCGGCATGTTCAGACGGTTGACTGCGGTAACGGCAAAAAAACCTTCTATGCCGGAAAAGCCAAGGTGATCTGCCCGTCATGCGGTGCCGAGGTCACGCTCAGCAGTCAGCAGGTAGTCTGCGAATACTGCGGCGCAAGGATTCAAACGGATTTTTACGACTGGCAGACCGAGGTTTTTGAGATCTACGAGCATATCGGGAACAATCTCAGAAAGTTTCTGCTGCTGCTCGGGTGCATGACGGTACTGTTTCTCTCCGAATTTCTCTGCCTCTACCTGATAAAGGATACCGAGATATCCCTGGCGGCAGGTGTGGGCACGGCGATTCTGGTGCTTGCGGCACTGACGGCTCTGGCGTCTGCCCGGAAGCTGAGGCACGATAAGCTGGCGAAGCGGATTGAGCTTTATTCGGAAAACTACCTCCGATCCTGCATAACCGAGGCTCTTTACAAGGACGCCGGCAGCGATGAGCTGCTTGACTACAGCGTAGGTACGATCATTCTGAAAAAAGTCGTCAACACGGAGGACACAACCACGATAACCGCCGATGTCTGCGTAAGCGAAACGTATCTCCCCGAAAACAAAAAACCGTACACGAAGAAAACCGGAAGAACACTCACTCTGCAAAGAGCAAGACACCCCGATAAAAGAAAGACGGACGGAAAGCTTTTCATCGAAAAGGACTGCCCGTCCTGCGGAGCCAATTTCATTCCTGACGAAAAACACTGCTGTTCGTTCTGCGGATACAGTCTCGATGCGGATAACGCCAAATGGGTCGTGCTGACGGCCGACAAAAAACAAGGAGGCTCCTTATAATGGGATTATTCGACAAAAAATACTGTGACGTCTGCGGTGCAAAGATCGGTTTTCTCGGGAATCGCAAGCTCGAGGACGGCAACCTCTGCAAGGACTGCGCAGGAAAGCTCTCCCCGTTTTTCAGCGATCGCAGGAATTCAACAGTCGCTGAGATAAAGGAGCAGCTCGCCTACCGCGAAGATAACAAGCGGCGGCTCGATGATTTCTTGCCGACTGTCACCTTTGGCGGAAGCAAGAAAGTTTATATTGACCCGATAAGGGAGCGTTTCATCGTCACGAGGCTTTCAAACTGGCGCAGCGGCAACCCGGATCTTATCAGCTTCTCACAGGTAAGGAATGTTGAAACGGACATCAAGGAAAACAAGGAGGAGATCTTCTGTAAGGATTCCGAGGGCAACGAGACGAGCTGCCATCCGCGCCGTTACGAGTACGATTATGAATTCAACATTACAATCCATGTTGACTCCCCGTGGTTTGACGAGATTGAACTTGAACTGGGTGACGGAAACCGTCCTGAAAGCCGCTTCACCGACCTCTACCGCGAATACGAGCAGAAAATGCGCGAGCTTGCGGATATACTGATGCGCCGCAGCGATCGTTATCGTGTCTTTGACGGCGACGGAACGATGAACCGGATCCGCGCTGAATATGACCGTCCCGTCTCCGCACCCGCTCCCCAACCGGGCGGCGGGGAATGGGTTTGTCCCTCCTGCGGTTCAAAGACCATCGGGGCTAAATTCTGTGACAACTGCGGTGCTTTGAAGACCGTGCCTGTTGAGGCTGATGCGGCTCGGACTTCTGTCAATGAGACATGGGTCTGCCCTTCCTGCGGTTCTGAGGGTCAGTCAAAAAAATTCTGCGAGAACTGCGGATGCGCGAGGCCGGCTCCTAAAACGGTGCGCTGCGTGTCCTGCGGCTACCCCCCGGAGAATCAGGCAAAGCCGCCGAAGTTCTGTCCTGAGTGCGGCAAACCGCTGTCCTGACGCCATGAAATGCCGAAGATTATTGAGGGCGGTGATAATAATGTCTGCTGTTTTTACGGT
>ULXZ01050617.1_pt1 | contig 16727 bp, 19 predicted proteins | sample 1961701 | NCBI WGS metagenome assembly ULXZ01 (sample SAMEA4835850, study PRJEB28245) | human gut metagenome | biome: gut microbiome; material: fecal sample | place: Denmark | collected 2008 | reverse complement strand
AAGAGTGGAATATAACAGTAACATTTGTAAATTATAACGCAAATCAAACAGGAAATGCTGGAAAAAGTTTTAATGCAAAATTAATGATACAACAAGAAAGTCAAAGCAATCAAACTTTATTGGCAGATTATGTCATATCTCAATATACAGGAACTCAAGGTGAAAATTCACTATACTATCATAACTCAAGTTTAACCAATGGAGCAGGTGATAACTCATACAGATATGCAGGAGCAAGTGAAAGTGTAAATAACTTTGTATGCTTTGGTTCAACAACAAACCCATGTCCAACGGATAATTTATATAGAATAATCGGAGTATTCGAAGACAAAGTAAAATTAATTAAATATGATTATGCTACAAGTGCATTACTAGGAACAAATGGAGATTATTATGGGACGAGCACTCCAAGTACATCATATTACAAAGGAAGTTTAACATCAATAGATCAATATTATTGGAATAATGCGACCAAAAAAAACACATGGAGTGAGTCTAATTTAAATAAAATAAATTTAAATAAAAACTTTATAAATAACATAGGTAGTACATGGGCAAATAAAATAGCAACAACAACATGGAAAGTCGGAGGAAATACGTCTAATAATATAGCAAAATCAATTCCATCAGTAGCATATCAAAATGAAATAGTAGCCCCAGTAGAAAATATAACATACGATGCAAAAATAGGATTAATGTATGTATCAGATTATGGATTTGCAGCAAGTCCAAGTGCATGGACAAAAACATTACATAGTTATATTGGTAATGATGCAAACGGAACATCAATAAAAACAATAAATTGGATGTATATGGGAGTATTGGATTGGACAATTTCCCTCAATTCTGACGATTTGTACAATGCGTTCGATGTGCTTAGCGGTGGTTATGTGCACGCCGACTTTGTCAGCGGCAACAGTGGGGTGCGTCCGTCCTTCAATCTTTTGTCTTCGGTAAAATATGTATCAGGGTCAGGAAGTATGAGTGACCCTGTGAGAGTAAAATAATATACAAAATATATATAGTGTGATAAATAATCATCTTTAGGATTACATCGAATGAATGGTTTATTTCAGTTATTGCTGAAAGTAAAATTGCGACGAAGGAGAAATTTTTGAAATTCTTATAAATGGATGTATAAATGGTAAAATAAAAACTGATAGAAATACTAATAGTTTTGAACTGAACCCCAAAAGTTGGACAGTTTATTAATAGTTTCTTATCAGTTTTTTGTTGTTTTAAAAAAATGCAACATTTTTTCGAAAACTTTTAGTTTTACTCTTGACATCATATAGACTATTGTATATATTATATATGGAGGGAAAATTATGGCATATAGAGTACAAAAATGGGGTAATTCTAATGGCGTTAGAATACCTAAAGTTTATTTAGAAGCTTTACATATTAAATCTGGTGACCCAATCAATATTGTGAGGGATGAAAACAAGATTATAATAACAAAAGCTGAAAGGGAAAAAGCATCATTAAAGCAAAGAATTAAAAAATACGTAGGTTCAGATGTAGATGCTGAAGAATTTACATGGGACGAAGCAAAGGGGAAAGAGATATGGTAAAGTACATACCTAAAGAAAGAGATATAGTATATATCGATTTTAGTCCAATAAAAGGACATGAACAAAGTGGGAAAAGACCTGCATTAGTATTAAGCAATAAATTGTTTAATCAATTTACAAACATGGCAGTAGTGTGCCCAATAAGCCAAAATACTAAGCCTTTTCCAACACATTATGAACTTGCTAAATTAAAGAAAATCAAAGGTTCAGTATTATGTGAACACATCAGAAGTATTGACTATGAAAAAAGAAATATTGAATTTATTGAAAGATGTAATCAAGAAGATTATGATGATATCATTGATTTAGTAAAGAGTTTCTTTGATAAAGAGGTATAAATTTATGAAAGTAAGAACACGTTATGCACCAAGTCCAACTGGATTTATGCATATTGGGAATTTAAGAACAGCGATATTTGAATATTTACTTGCTAAGAAGTATAATGGAGATTTTATCCTAAGAATCGAAGATACAGACCAAGAACGTGAAGTAGAAGGTGCGATAGATTTTATCTATAACACCTTAGACTTATGTGGTTTTAAAATTGATGAAGGACCAAATAATGAAGGAAATTTTGGACCATATATTCAAAGTAAAAGAAAAGATATTTATAAAGAATATGCTTTAAAATTAGTAGAAATGGGAAAAGCTTACTATTGTTTTTGTAGTGAAGAAGAACTTACTAAAATGAGAGAAAAAGCTGATGCAAGAAAGAAACCATTTTTATATGATGGAAGATGTTCTAGATTAAGTAAAGAAAAAATAGAAGAAAATTTAAAAAATAATGTTCCATATGTAATAAGACAAAAGATGCCAAAAGAAGGAGTAACAATTGTTGAAGATTTAATATATGGAAAAGTTAAAATAGATAATAGTATTTTAGATGACCAAATACTACTTAAAAGTGATGGTTTTCCAACTTATAATTTTGCCAATGTAATTGATGACCATTTAATGGAAATAACTCATGTAATTCGTGGTAAAGAATATTTAGACCAAACAGCTAAATATAACTTATTATATGAAGCATTTGGATGGGAAAAACCAACATATATCCATGTAGCAATGGTTCTTGGAGAAGATGGAAATAAATTATCTAAAAGAAATGGTGATGCTTCATTTATGGACCTTTATAATGAAGGATATTTACCTGAAGCAATTGTAAACTATTTATCATTACTTGGATGGAGCCCAGAAACTAATCAAGAAGTATTTTCAATGGAAGAACTAATTAGTAATTTCAATGAAGAAAGAATTAGTAAATCATCCAGTCAGTATGATGTTAAAAAATTAAAATGGTTTAATCATCAATATATAAATAAAATGGATGATGAAAAATATTTAAGTTGGATTAAAAAATATTTTAGTAATGAATGTGATAAAAGTGAAGAATGGCTTAATCATTTATTATTAATATATAAGAGTCATTTAAATTATGGTAAAGAAATAAATGAATTAACAAGTAGTTTCTTTAATAAAGAATTTGTTATTGATGCTGAAGCAAAAGAATTTATGGAAAGTGATGAAGTAATACCTAAAGTTGTTGAAGTATTTAAAGAAGAAATTAAATCTACAAGTAACTGGAGTGTTGAAACATTACAAGAAGTAATAAATAATGTAAAAGAAAAAGCTGGAGTAAAAGGAAAAATGTTATTTATGCCAATTAGAATAGCAGCAAGTGGTATAATGCATGGACCAGAATTAGCAGATACACTTTATTTAATTGGTAAAGAAGAAATATTAAATAGACTTAAGTAATAAAATATAATACGGAGGAAAAATGAGAATATATAATACACTTACTAGAAAAGTTGAAGAATTTGTGCCTTGGGAAGAAGGAAAAGTAGGTTTTTATACATGTGGACCAACAGTATATCATTTTGCTCATATAGGTAATATGAGAAATTATATTGGTCATGACGTTTTAGATAAAACATTAAGATATCTTGGGTATGATGTAAAAAGAGTTATGAACATAACAGATGTTGGACACTTAACTAGTGATTCTGATTCTGGTGAAGATAAAATGGTAAGTAGTGCTAAAAAAGAACATAAAACAGTTATGGATATAGCTAGATTTTATACTGATGCATTCTTTCATGATTTTGAACTACTTAATAACAGAATGCCAGATGTTGTAGCACCAGCAACCGCTAATATAAATGAATATATTAAAATAATAGAAAGCCTACTTGAAAAAGGTTATGCTTATAAAAGTGGAGGAAACATTTATTTTGATACTTCAAAATTAGATGATTACTATAAACTTACTAATCATAAAGCTGATGAAATGGTTGTTGGAGTTCGTGAAGGCGTTGAAGAAGATGACTCTAAGAAGAACCAAAATGACTTTGTATTATGGTTTACTAAATCTAAATTTGATGAACAAGATTTAAAATGGGAAAGTCCATGGGGCTTAGGTTATCCAGGATGGCACATTGAATGTTCTGGAATAAGCATTAAATACCTTGGAGAACACTTAGATATTCATGGTGGTGGAGTAGATAATATTTTCCCACATCACACTAATGAAATAGCTCAAAGTGAGTCTTTCCTAGGACATAAATGGTGTAATTACTGGTTCCATAATGAACATTTAAATGATGAATCTGGTAAAATGAGTAAAAGTCATGGAGCAATTCTTACTGTTAGTGTCCTAAAAGAAAAAGGATATAATCCATTAAGTTTTAGATATATGTGCTTACTAAGTCATTATCGTAGACAATTAACATTTTCATTTGATTCACTAGATGGAGCAGAAAATGCTTATAAAAAATTACGTAGTAAAACATCTAGTTTAAAATATGATGAGAGTGTTAATGAAGAAGTATTTAATGAATGGAAAAATAAATTTGTTAGTTGCCTAGAAGATGATTTAAATACTGCGAATGCTGTAACAGTTTTACATGACTTATTAAAAAGTGATGTTGATGAAGGAACAAAATACAAATTAGTTAGTGATTTTGACCAAGTATTAAGCTTAGATTTACTTAAAAAAGAAGTAAAAAGTATTGATAATGAAGCATTTATTTTAGAAAAAATAAATGAACGAAGTGAAGCTAAGAAAAATAAAGATTTTGAAAAAGCCGATAAGATAAGAGAAGAACTACTTTCAATGGGAATAGTTTTAAAAGATACTCGTGAAGGCACAACTTATGAGGCTATATAATGAAGAGAGTAGTATTCTTCTTATTTAGCCTTTTTTTCTTTTGTTTTAGTGTTTATGCTGAAGAGTTTGATATAACTGGTGAATATGTATCATTATATAACATGAATGAAGATATGTTAATATATAGTAAAAATGATACTAAAAAAACATCAATAGCAAGTCTTACTAAAATGATGACTACTTTAGTTGCTATAGAAAATATAGATGATTTAGAAAAAGTAATAACTATTAAAGAACGTGACTTTGATGGTACAGTTGGTTATTCTAAAGCCGGTTTTAGTGTTGGAGATAAAGTAACATATTTAGATTTATTATATGGTATTATTTTACCAAGTGGAGCTGATGCTGTAAATGCTATTGTTAATAACACACTTGGGTATAATAGTTTTATTAAAAAAATGAATGAAACAGCTAAAAAGATTGGTATGAACGATACATCTTTTGCAAATCCTATTGGTAAAGATGATGAAAATAATTATTCAACGTCTAGTGATATAGCAAAGTTATTAAAATATGCTTTAAAAAATGAAACATTTAAAAAAGTATTTACTACTAAAAGCTATAAAACTAGTAATGGAATAAATTTAGAAAGTACTGTAAATAGTTATAAAAGTATTTTAAATACCAGTGAGATACTTGGTGCCAAAAGTGGATTTACTAAAAATGCTGGTAGATGTCTTGCATCAATTACTACCTTAAATGGCGTAGATTATCTTTTAGTAGTAATTAATTCTAGTACAAGTAGTCCATCAAATGCTGTTAAAGACACAATAACTATCTATGATTATTACAGTAGTAATTATGGATATAAAAACATATTAAATGATGATACATTTATAAAAGAAATACCTGTTGATTTAAGTAAAGAAAAAACATATAAAATAACTGGAAATGAAGATGTAAATAAATATTTAAAAAACGGTGATGAAGTAACGTATGAATATGTTGGCAGTGATAAAATAACATTTAATACTAAAAAGGGAAGTAAGCTAGGTGTTGTAAATATTTATAATGGCGATGAATTAATAGCAACATCAAATGTTTATTTAGAAAATAATATTGAATATTATCCAATAGTTACTTATGTTTTAATATTTATTGGGGTAATATTTATATTATTGATAATAAGAAAAAGTAAGAAAAAACATCGCCGTAGAAGGAGATAAAATGGATACAATCAATCATATAGGGATAATTGTTGATGGAAATGGAAGATGGGCAGAGGAGCAAGGAAAAATTCGTAGTGAGGGACATAAAGCTGGAGCAGAAGCTTTAGAAAAAATAATCCTTTATACTAGTAAGAAAAAAATAGCTAATTACTTAAGTTTATATGTATTTTCTACAGAAAACTTTAATAGAAGTAGTGAAGAAGTGAATTATTTAATGGACCTTTTTATGAAATGGTTTAAAAAAGCTAAAAGTAAATATGATAGTGAAAATATTAAAGTATTATTTTCTTCTAAAAAAGATTTATTAAAACCTGAAATAGTAAAATGTATAGATGAATTAGAAAATGAAACTAAAAATAATACTGGGTTAGTAGTTAATTTTTGTTTAAGTTATGGTGGAAGACAAGAAATTGTTGATGCTACTAAAAAAATAGTTAAAGATGTAAAAAACGGTAATTTAGATATAGATAGTATTGATGAAAAAGTGTATGGCAAATATTTATATAATGAATTACCAGATGTTGATTTTCTAATTAGAACAAGTGGAGAAAATAGAATAAGTAATTTTATGTTATGGCAAATATCTTATGCTGAATTTTATTTTCCTAAAGTCTATTTTCCAGATTTTACTCCGGAATGTTTAAAAGAAGCAATAAATGTTTATAAAACAAGAGATAGAAGATTTGGAAAAATAAAAAAATAACTGTTGAGAATATTCTCAAACAGTTTTTTTATTTTAAGAATAATTGTATTGCTAAATACATACCAACACTTATTGTTGTAGCAATAATTAATAAAATACTTGTATAACCAGCAACACTTAATTTGCTTCTATCATTTAATTCTTTTAAATATTGTTCATTTTTTTCAAATTCACTAAAACCACTAAATTTAGAATTAGTTCTCGATAAACTAAGAGTTTTATCTATGGTTTTTTCTTGTTCATTATTTTGGTTCATACTAGCCATTTCTTTGTCATAAGCATTTCTTAACATACTATAAACAGAGCTGTTATTTTCTTTAGCATTATTTTTAGCAAAGTCTATAATTTTTTTTGCATTTCTTATACTTTCCATGAAATCTTTGATACTATCATTACTTAAATACTTATCAAAAACATCTCTATTTCTGGCATAAATATTTAATCTTTCAATATATCTTTCAACATATGAATTTATAAAACCAATTTCTTCTTCAGTAATAACAAATTGACTAAGATATTCATTTATTTGTTTATCTTCCTGAGCATTTTGATAAAATCCATTTTTCATATATATAAATATATCTTCAGGCATCATATTAAAAAATATTGGGTCAATTCTACTTAAACCATAACCATTAAGTTTTACATAATTTCCTTCATAAACTAAAGCATCAGTTGTAACATCATAAGTAAACTCAGCTAAGTTTGGATAAGTTTTTTGATAATTTTTTAATATTGCATCATTATAATTAATAATTTGTTCCATGAAACACAACTCCTTATTTTCATAATAAGTTTACCAAATTTTTAAGAAAAAAACAACACTTATTTTTTTGCAAATTTAACAAATTTAGGTCATTTTTTAAAAAAATATTATTAAAATAAATAAAAATTTAAAAAAACGTGGGGCAATTTTCTAATATTTATAATTTGCAATCTCAATTTATATCTGGTAAATTATGGTTATGAAAGGAGGAATTCATGATAAATCAAATTATTTTGGTTGGAAGACTTACTGGAGACCCTGAAATTGAAGAGTATGAAAATGGCAAAAAGAGAACTATAATTAATATTGCTGTGCAAAGACAATTTAAAAATATTGATAATAAGTATGATACTGATTTTTTTAGATGTGTACTTTGGAATGGAATGGCTTCAAACACCAAGAACTATTGTCAACGCGGAGACATAGTTGGGGTAAAGGGAAGAGTTCAAAACAGAAATTATGTAGATAGTGAAAATAATACTAGATATATCACAGAAATAATTGCTGAAAAAATCTCTTTTGTTTCCCACTCTCAAAAAAAAGAAAATAATAGTGACGAAAAAGAAGAATATGAAAATGTCATTGAAAACTTTTAAAGAAGATTTATATAACATCTTCTTTAAGATACAGCATATAATTAAACAGGTGAGAATTTGTGAACAAAAAAGGATACTTTCGAATTATAGGTATTTTAGGAATAGCTGCATTTAGTTTTTTTTATACAGAAAAAATAGCTAATTTAACTTTAGATAAAAATGAGTTATATCAAAGTATCAAGAAAGAAGCCAGTAATTATAATGAAGAATATATTAATGCCTTTATTGAAGATGACAAGATAGTACCGGGATTAAATGGTAAAAATGTTAATATTAAAAATAGTTTTTATAATATGAAAGATTTAAACGCTTTTAATTCATATTATTTAATATATGATACATCATATCCTGAAGTAACACTTGAAAATAATAAAGATAAAATAGTTGAAAGAGGCAACCAAAATAAGAATAGTGTAGCAATAATATTAGAATATAATAAAGATACAATAAAATATTTTAAAGATAACAATATTGATGCAAGTATACTAGTTGATTTAGATACATTTAATAAAAATGAATCATTAGAACAAATAAATAATGAAGTAAATAAATATAAAGATTTAGAATTCTTAATAAATAAATATAGTAATAACACTCATATTTGTTATTTAAGTAATAAAAATGAAAAGATATGTCGTAAAAATAATAAATACTTAGTAAAAACAGAAAAAATCGTTAATAACAAAACATTTATAGATATAAAAAATAATATTAATTCTGGAGATATATATTATATTGATAAATCGACAGATACAAAAAATATAAAGATATTAATAAATAGTATAATATATAAGGATTTAGATATAATATCATTAAGTAAAATGTTAAGTGAAGAAAGAGATTGATTTAATTTAAGTTTTTTGGTATAATTATTTTACCGAAGAACTTATTTTTTTAAATTGAAGGTGATAATATATGAGCAAAATAAAGATTTTTGGTTTGGGAGGACTTTCTGAAAGTGGAAAGAACTCTTATGTTATTGAAGTAGATGATGAAATATTTGTTTTTGATGCTGGAATAAAGTTTGCAAGTGGAAACTTACTTGGTATTGATTATATAATGCCAGATTTTGGTTATTTAATTAAAAATAAAAAAAGAATTAAAGGTTTATTTATAACCCATGGACATCCTGAAAATATGGGGGCAGTGGCTGACCTTTTAAAAGATATACCAAATTTAAAGGTATATGCTACTAAATATACTAAGTTTGAACTTATGGAAGATGGTGTAAATGAAAATAATATTGTGTTAATAAAACCACACAAAAAGATTAATTTTGGTAAAGTTTCTATTTTCCCAATTGCAGTTTCTCACTCATGCCCAGATTCTGTTATGTATGTTATTAATACAAAAGATGGTGCAATTTGTTATACTGGAGACTTTATAATTGACCCAAGTATGCAAGGAGCTTATGATATGGACATTGGTAAAATTGCTTATATTGGTAAGCAAGGAGTTTTATGTTTACTATGTGAATCATCTTTTGCAGAAAAAAATGGACATACATCTCCAAAACATCGTTTAGTTAACTTTTTTGAAGATGTTATAAAGCATCATGACAAGAGAATAATATTTTCCGTGTTGCCAACACATTTATATACAATTTCTGAAATATTTGCATCAGCTGCTAATTCTCATAGAAAGATTGTTTTAATGGGAAAAAGATTACAAAACGTTGTAAACTTTGCTAAAAAAGAAGGATACATGGAATTTAATGAAGAACTTCTCGGAGACTTATCAAATATAAATGATGAAAATGCCATTCTATTAGTAATGGATGATAGAACAACTCCATATGCAAATATGAATAAGATATTAAATGGTTATGATAAATTTGTAACATTAAAACCAACAGATACTATAGTTTTTGCAGAACCAAGATATGATAGTACTGAAAAAGTATTAGTTAAATTACAAAATGAACTAGCAAAATTTGGATGTAATATTGAAACAATAGATAAAGAAAAAGAAATATTACATCATGCATCACGAGAAGATTTAATGCTTATGATTAAATTAATTAATCCAAAATTCTATATGCCAGTAAAAGGAGAGTATAGATATATGGTAAACAATGCTAACTTAGCAAGTAACTTAGGTATTCAAAATGCTAACATTTTACTTAAACAAAATGGTGATGTAGTAACATTTGAAGATGGAAAACTTGTTGATAACTTTGCAAGAATTAAAGTAGATGATGTTTTAATTGATGGAACAAGTAATGATGATATCGGGGATTTAGTTATTAAAGACCGTGAAATGTTATCTGAAAACGGTATTGTTTTAATCAGTGCCACTGTAGATAAAAAAGATAAAGTTTTACTTGTTGGTCCAGAAGTTACAACTCGTGGTTTCATTTATGTTAAAGATTCTGCAGATATGATAAAAGAAATAAAAGTTATCTGTGAAGCAATAATTAATAGAAATATAACTCCAAAATATATTGATTTTAATCAAATAAAAGTTGAAATCAGAGAAGAATTAAGTAGATATTTATATGATTTAACTGAATGTAAACCAATGATAATTGCCGTAGTTCAAGAGGTATAGTTTATAAAAAATCACTCATACTATAAATGGGTGATTTTTAAATGGATGATATAACAGCATTAAATGAACTATATAAAATAGTTGCAATGGGAATAATTGGCATTGATGAAGTAAAAGGACATATTGAAGATAAAGCATTAGCTAAAACCATGGTTGATGCCAAGAAAAAATACATGGTAAATAGAATGGATATAACCAATATGTTAAATGAACTAGGGGAAAAACCAACAGAAATAAACATAATCATAAAAGCATTTAATGAAATTTATACCGGAATAGAACTAATTAAATGTGATGATGCTAAAATAGCTAAAATGTTAACTGAAGGAACTAACAAAGGAATTATTAAAGTAGAAGAAATATTAAATAACAATATTGATTCTAAAGTTGAAAAATTAGCTGAAGAGCTTCTAGAATTGTTAGAATTCCAAATTAAATCTTGGAAATCTTATTTATAAAGAAAAAAAGCCGTTTGGCTTTTTTTAAATTTTAGTAGCATCATTTTTAATTCTAGTAAGTTTAACTGATAAATCACTAACATTAATATCATTGTTTTTACTATCTGAAACAGATTTTTCTAACATGTAATAATATGCATAATTAGTATCAATTATTTTAGATATAATATTACTTGCAATTGAATCACCATTGCAACGAAAAATTACATTTCCATAATGAACATCATAATAACCATAACCTAAAGATTCAAAACTACAATCTTTTAAAATGCGTAATAATAAAATTGTATTTTTGTCTTCAAAGTTACTATCAGCTTTAATAGCATCTCTAGCTACACAATAACCTATGTTAGATTTTAATGCTCCAATAATTTTACCAGCTTTTAAATAATAATCGCACTTTGACAAATGCTTAGGGAATGCTTCCAAAAATAAATCACATACTTCTCTAGAATTTTTAGAACTATTTCCAATAATTCTAGCACAATTTAAAATTATTTCTTCATTATCCAAATTTGTTTTGCTGAAAAAATTTATCATGCTAGACAAATTGTTAAAATTTTGACAACTAGCTTGCGTAATCACTAAAGCTCTGTTAAGTATTATATTTGAATTTTGCTTTGTTATTTTCTCATCTGAAAATAATTTTTCTAAATAGTATGGACTTGATTTAAATCCATGCTCAATTATAAAATTGGCAAAAGTAAAATTAAGTTCTTGTGTTATTAAATAATCATCTAATAAAAGATTAAAGAAAACTATATAGCAATTCTCATATTTTTCATCTGGAATATCTAAAAAACATTGAACATATTCAAAAACTTTTCCAGAATTTATTAACGTTTGGTTTGTTAAAAGTTCTAATGTTAATCTTTTTTTACTAGGTGTCATTGAATTAGTTGGGTCCACACTTAAATAAATTTTCACAGCTTTTAAAGCATCTTCATCACTATTATAACTATTAATTATGTCTACATTGTTTTTGAAATCTCCGCCAGACAATATGGTTGCAAGAAGTTTTTCACTTCTATTAAATAAACTTTTAGAATCTTCGATACTTAAATTATTTTTTTGAATTTTTTGTAGCAATTTAATAACTAAATCTTTTTTCATTTTCTAACCTCCTGTAAGCTTATTTTACAATAAAAAAAATTGAAAAGCAAGGTTAAATATGGCATTTATAATTATAATGTGATAAAATAAATTCAAGAAAGAAGGTCATATGTATGGAAATAGTATGTAAATATTTTTTATATTTTATTATTTATTCCTTTTTAGGTTGGTTTATGGAAGTATGTGTTTCTCTATGGAATAAGCACAAATTTATAAACCGTGGATTTTTAATTGGCCCATATTGTCCAATATATGGATGGGGATGTTTAGCAATTATTCTAGTAGTAGGTAAAGATACTAGTGATATACTCGGAGTATTTTTAAAAGCCATTTTAATATGTTCTTTACTTGAATATTTTACAAGTTATTTTATGGAAAAAATATATAATGTTAGATGGTGGGATTATTCAAATAAAAAGTTTAACATTAATGGAAGAATTTGTTTAGAAACAATGATACCTTTTGGATTACTTGCATCATTAATTATTTATGTTTTACATCCAGCTGTTATAAAACTTGTTGATAAGTTATCACCAACAGCTTTATTAGTAGTAGCAATTACATTATTTATTATTTATATAATTGATAATGTTATATCAACATATATTTTATTTAAGATAAAAGGTAAAATTAAAAGTGAAAGAAAAGATAACACAGAAAAAATAAAACAATATATTGAAAAATGGTTTCAAGAAAATACCGTACTTTATCGTCGTATTAAAAGTGCGTTTCCTAAATTACAAGTATTTATAAAAGAAATAGAAATGCGAAAAAAAGGAAAAGAAAAACATGAAAGTTAGATATGCAGTTAGAGTATTTGCTATAAAAGATGATAAAATAATGTGTATAAGATATAAAGATATCAACAAAGATTTTTTTGACGTTCCTGGTGGAAAAATTGAAGATGGCGAATCGGAAGTACAAGCATGCCAAAGAGAATTTAAAGAAGAAACTGGGATGACAATTGACGAACTTAAATGTATTGGAAAGATAGAGATTATTTATCCAGCTGAAGATAAAAAATATGCTATAAAAACATATATTGCAAGTAAAATAGACGGTACACCTCAAGAGTTTCCCAAAAACTATGCTTGTTGGATACCGATAAAAAAGTTAATTGCTGAGGAAAAAAGATTAGCAACTACTCATTTACTTGATAATGATTTAAGAAAATATTTGTATGATGAAAAAGTAAATATGATTTTTACTTGTGATAGCAATCATAATGTAATAAATATGGAGATAAGGTGAGAATATGAATGTCGTTGGTACAATGTTTTTTAAAGATAATAAATTATTAATTGATAAACCAAGAAAAAGACCAACATATCAAATGATTGGTGGAAAAGTAGAAGATGGAGAAACTCCACTTGATGCAGCTAAAAGAGAATGTCATGAAGAATTAGGTAATAATGCCATTTTTGATGAGAGATTATTTGAGTTAGTGATGGAATTTGATGAAATAGCAACAAGTGATGGAAAAACGCCGATACATTTTTATGTATTTAAATATAATGGACCACTTGATGGTAGTTTAAGTTTATCAGAAGAAATAGAAAATTTTATGTGGTATGAAAGTAGTGTAGGTACAGATATCTTATCAAATACATTAAAAAATGAAGTAGTACCATATTGTTTAAAAAATAATTTAATAAAGTAAAACCAAGTAAACACTACTTGGTTTTACTTGGCATAATTTCATTATATTTATGTTTTATATTTGTTCTAACTAATTTAGATGGATTTTCAAAACTTAAATCATCTTGTAATAATTGTATATAAGTTCCTTCATATTGAATTAAAGATGAATCTAAATATGAATAAGTGACATATTTATGAAAAAATAAGTCATCTCTTTGAATAAATTCATTAATAACCTCTGGACTACTTTTTAACAATGTATCTAAATCAGGTTCAGCAATCTTTTGATAAAAAGTTTTATAAATTGGATTACCTTGATTTAAAATAGTTACAAAAAAGTCAAGTGAAGGAATATCTAACCAACTAGAAGGTGATTGGCAATAATTGCCTCTACGAACGTTGATCGTTAATGAAATATTCTCATTTATTACAATCTCACTTTTCTTATTTAATAAAAATTCAGTTAAAGCAACATAATATAATTTTTTTCTAAAGCTCATAATTAAACCTCCTAAATTGGCCTTATTATACACTAAAATAAAATGTAAGTCAAATAAAAAAGATTGTAGAAACACGCTAATTTATGTTATACTACACTTGTATTAATAATCATGAAGGAGAAAAAATGAGATATAAAAGAACTAAAAAAATATTGTTATTTTGGTGTTTATTTGTTGGAATTGGTGCATTATATGGAAGTGTTTGTATGTTTATAGACCCAACAGGTAAGTTACTACATATGGATACAGTACTTCCTTATTTTAGTGTCCTTCCATTTAGTGATATCCTATTTCAAAACTATATATTTTCAGTAATATCATTACTTATTGTAAATGGTTTATCTAATTTAATTGCATCATACTTAATAATTAAAGATAAAAAAATAGGTTTTATTCTAGGAACCATATTTGGCATAACTTTAATGTTATGGATAACTATTCAATTTATTATATTACCAACTAACTTTTTATCAAAAAGTTACTTTATATTTGGTTTATTACAATTTATAATTGGTTTAATAACAGTAATTTTTTATACACAATCAGAATTTATATTTAATGTAAATGATTACAAAAATATAAATAAAAATAAAGAAAATATAAAAAGTTAAATTATGTAGTAAAAAAGAGCAAAGTGTTAAAAATACATAATATAGTGGCAGAGGTAATAATAAATAACAAATATAGTAAAAAAAATTAGGAGAAATAAATTATTTGTGCTTATTTTATTTTTCGTTTGTAATAATATTTTTACAGTGACATTTACAGTGACATGTGTTATAATTAAAAAGAAATTCGGGGTGATTTTAGATGTTTGATAAAGTAAAATTTATATATAATCTAGATAATTATATGAGTGATTTAATAAAGAATATAGATGCTAAACTTAATCAAATAGAAATAAACGATTTACATAAAAGAAACTATTTAATTACCAAATCAAAAGTAAGATCAATTCATTCATCTTTAGCAATAGAAGATAATTCATTAACATTAAGCGATGTTGAAAAAATTAGTAACAAAAAAACAATAATGGGGAAGAAAAAAGAAATTCAAGAAGTAAAAAATGCAATTGTTTTATATGAAAATGTTGGTAAATTTGATTACAAGTCTGAAAAAGATTTTTTAAAAGCTCACCAAATTATGATGAAAGGCTTTGAAGATGATGATGGAAACTATCGAAATCATGGAGAAGGAATTCAAAAGAATGGCAAGATAATATACAGAGCCCCAGACTCAACATTAGTACCATCATTAATGAAAAATTTGTTTGAAAATTTAGACAATAATAATATTAACAAATTAATATTAGCTTCATTATTTCATTATTATTTTGTTTCAATACATCCGTTTACAGATGGTAATGGAAGAATGGCGAGATTTTGGTCAACTTTAATATTAATTGAGTATAATAATAACTTTGAATTTATTCCCATTGAAGAAGAAATATATTTAAATCAAGCGAATTATTATGAAGCAATCGAAAAATCACACATTAATTCTAATGCAAATCTTTTTATTAAGTTTATGTTAGAAATAATAAACTCTTCTTTAGATAAAATTATTGCAAATAATAATGAAAATGCTATCAAAGATGAAATATTAGAATTGATAAATCATAATAAATATATTACCCAAAATGAAATAGCTACAAAACTAAATAAAAGTACTAGAACAGTTAAAAGATATTTTAAAAAAATGCAAGAGGATGGTATTCTTAAAAGAATTGGAACTGACAAAACTGGTTTTTGGAGTATTAATAAAAAAGATTAGTTCGATTATTTTGAACTAATTTTTTTGCAATACTTTTGAATATTTTCTTTATCATAATTATTATTTTTTATTATTTTATAATACTCATCTTTAGTATCTTTATTACATCTAATTATATCATAAAATAATGTATCATAATATATTGCTGTATCACTTGAAACTTTTATTATTGAAAATCTCGGAGTTTGTTTAATATTTAGTACACTTAAATAATCTATTATAAATAACATTGAGATAAATAAAATAATGTAACTAAAACTAATAATTATCTTTTTAGTAATTTTTAGTTTTTTTATTAAAACTATAATTCCCGACATAGATACTAAAGCACCAAATAATGAATAAATACTTCCCCATGAACTTTCACTTGGAAAAATAGACATTGCAGTTATGGTAATTATTATTCCAAAAGCAAGTAGTAATATTCCAATAATATTATTTTTAACTAATACTTTATTATTTAATAATTTAACAGGAAATATAACTAGAGTTTTACTAAATGGTATGTAAATTTTCTAATAATTTTAAAGCATATTTATCATACTCATTAAAATTATTGTTTTTATCTATTAAGAATTCTTTATAGTGTTCTAAAAAGTCATTAGCGCTTCCAAATAACTTTTTTTATTTCTTCTTGGTATTTACGAGCAGCAGAAGGAATTATCAATATTTATGGCAAAATTACTAGTTGGTATGCTTTAAATAATCTTCTAAT
>ULXZ01032768.1_pt1 | contig 16754 bp, 12 predicted proteins | sample 1961701 | NCBI WGS metagenome assembly ULXZ01 (sample SAMEA4835850, study PRJEB28245) | human gut metagenome | biome: gut microbiome; material: fecal sample | place: Denmark | collected 2008 | reverse complement strand
CACAGATGTTTCCTGGGGCTGTTCCATCCTTCGGTGCGCCCGTGGGTCGGTGCGGACGAATTGTGTTTCGTTATTCCGATGTCGCGTTTTGCCGGGATGTGCGGCACGATGCGTGCAAGCTGTCTGTTCGGAACCCATGCGTGGGATAAAGTCCGGGAGCGGATAAACAAGATGAATTTATGAAAAAAAGAAGGGCTGCGCTGGTGCTTGCGGGCGGCGGTTTCGCCAAAGATTACCTTTATCAAGTTGAGCCTCCCTCTGCGTTCAATAACGCTACTGAAATGGTCATGTATTATTATAACCTTTTTTCATGCGTTTGGGCAATAGCGGTTTATACAAATTCACCTTAAATACATAAATACATTTTATATGTTCTTTTCGGGGCCGAATTATGGTATACTGCAGAGATGAGCGACAAAAAAGGGACTAAGGACATGAAAAGAGTTTTGGGCTGCATCCGCCGCGCGGACGAAAGATACAATATGATACGCGAAGGAGATAAAATATGTGTTGGCGTATCAGGCGGAAAAGACAGCCTTCTACTGCTGTATGGATTAAAGCTGTATCAGCGGTTTTGTTACAGGCATTTTGACGTATGCGGCGTGATGCTAGATCTTGGGCTGACGAACCAGGATCTTGCACCGGTGGCGGAATTTGCGCGCAGCATAGACGTGCCGTTTGACATTATAAAAACCGACATTGGGGATGTTGTGTTCAACATACGTAAGGAAAGCCACCCCTGCGCCCTTTGCGCCAAGCTAAGGCGCGGTGCGCTGAACGATGCCGCTAAGGAGCGCGGCTGCAATCTTGTAGCCCTTGGCCACAACCGAGACGATGTTATAGAAACCTTCTTCATGAGTCTTCTTTACGAAAGCAGGCTGAATACTTTCGGCCCGGTAACATACCTTGGCCGCAAGGACGTTACCGTTATCCGCCCGATGGTATTCCTGCCGGAAAAGCAGGCTCTCAGCATCGCCACGCGGCTTGAGCTGCCCATACGCAAGCCAAACTGCCCCGCCGCAGGCCATACCAAGCGAGAGGAAATGAAGCAGGTGATGCGCTTCTTTACCGGCCTTATACCGGACGCAGAGGAACGCATAATGAACGCCATTGCGGACACGGAAAAATACGGCATGTGGGACAATCTTCGCCTGCCGCCGCGCGACGTGCTTGATATTGTTTCCTCTCCGAAGGCGCCGCGCTTTTGCCGCGAGTGTCCAAACAACGCAAATAAATCAGACGATAACGGCGAGGATGAATAATATGGACGAAAAAACTCTGTTCATAATCATCATCACATATCTTGGCATAATGAGCCTTATTCTGTTCCTTATGATGGGCATAGATAAAGCAAAGGCCAAGCAGGGTGCGCGCCGCATAAGCGAAAAGTCGCTTTTCACAGTGGCTGCACTTGGCGGCGGAATAGGCGGAGTGCTTGGCATGAAGGTATTCCATCATAAAACGCTGCATACCTCATTCAAGCTTGGTATGCCAGCGCTTACTGTGCTCAATTTCGGCATAGCCTTCCTTATAATGAGGCATAGTCAAAGATAAAAAAGACCGGAGCGGTTATTCAATAGGCTGCTCCGGTTCAACGTATTCAATAGCGCACCAAATCGTGCTCAACAGGCCGTCGGCATTGTTCAGTTCTATCTGCACCTGTCTGCGGCTTTTGTTTACCTTAAGCACGCGCCCATTCAGTTCGCACAGCGGGCCTTCCACAAAGCGTATCTTTGTCCCTTCCTTTATTACCTTTGTCGGCTCTATCGTGCCATCGTGCCGCCGTATCCACTCAACAAAGTCCAAATCGGCACCACGCAGGCGATATTCGCCGTCATCATACTGCAGCAGCTTTATGGCGTTTTGCAGCGTGTTTATCGAGCGTACGTCAAGCTCTTTTTCGTCCGTTTCAAAGAACACATAGCCGGGCAGAAGGCACAGTTCTTTTTCAACCAGCTTTCCTCCGCTCGGCTTAAACTTTTTTATTTTCGGAACCAGCGTAGCGTAACCGCGCCGCTTAAGGCGGGACTCTATGCCCGCTTCAAAACCGGTTCTGCAAAAAACACAATATACTCCCGTCAAGATCCCCCACTCCGTCGGTAGTTTTATTTTACTATTCGATTATACCTAATTCTTTCAGTTTTTGCAAAAAAACTTTTGTATCGGCCTCAGCCGTTGCCGTATTAACATCATATTCCGCGGCAAGCATGGCCGCAAGCGCGCTTTCGTTTTCCGCCTTTTCAAGCGCGTCCCACAGGAACTCTCCTGTTTCGTTCAGCGTTATAAGCCCCTTTATTTCAAGCGATGCATCCCCTACGGGTACCAGTATGATATCGCCCGCAATGTTTCGCTTAATAAGCCGTTTCAGTATTTTCATTTGCTTTCCTCCTCCAATGTAAGCCGAACCGTTTCGTGCGTCATGCGGCACACATATTCCGGCTTAACGTTAAAATGCCCCGTTTCCGTTACGCACATGGCGGCGCAGGCATGGCACGCATGCTTATATCCGCATACGGCGCATTCGCCTGGCAAGCGTATTTCGGCAGTCGCCGCCTTTGTAGCCTCCCATGCAGCGCTGAATCCAAGCTCCTTCACGCTTGCCACAGGTTCTGTCATCATGCCGCATGGGGTCATTACGCCCTGCCAGTTTATCCAGAATGCGCTTCTCCCCGCGCGGCACATTATGCCTTCGCCCGGGGTGCCTTCGCAGTCCGTATTCTCGCTCACGCTTATGCCGCGGCGCATGGCCTCCGCCCGCGCACGGAACTGCTCTTCGCTAAAGCGCATCCTGTCCCACATTACGCTGTACTTCGCCGCCTCTTCCGCGCTGAAGCGATCGTTTTCGCCAACCATTGCGGCGTTGCGCCGTATGGGTGGGAACATATACGTTGCAAGCTGCATCGGCGTGCCCAACGATTCGGCAATTTCATAAATACGCTGCATGTCCGCCGCGTTATACTGCGTAAGCGACACGTTCAGCTTCACGCCGATGCCTATATTCTTCAGCGCGCGTATGTTAGCAAGCACCCTATCGAACGCATTGCTGCCGCAAAGCCGCTCGTAGGCTGCCCCGCTTGCGCCGTAAAGGGTTATGTTGAACCTGAACGGCGGCTCATGGCGGAAAAAGTCCAGCATGTCCTTATCTATAAGCGAAGCGTTGCTGTTTATGCTCACCATTAGGCCCATCTTTTTCAGCTCGCTCAGAATATATCTAAAATCCGGCCTTATCAGCGGCTCCCCGCCCGTAAGCAGCAGAAAAAGCATACCCTCGCTGCGCGCCGTTTCCGCAATGCTCAGCCATTCGTCCGCGCTCAGCTCCGCGCCGCGCCGCTTCTGCTCCGCCTCGCTCAGGTGAACATAGCACATTTTGCAGTTGAAATTACACCGCGGCGTAAGCTCAAAATTGCCCGCAAGCGGCGTTCCCGCCCGGCAGGCCTTTGCATGAAGATATGATGATAGGCGCGGTTCTGCGCTGTTATTTTCCATTTTGCCCCCCAAATAATTCGTTTTGCAGCAGCCGCACCGCCCCTTCGTCCGCGCGGCAGCTAAGCCGATACACGTCCGCACGCTGCACCAGCCCAGCTACCAAATCCGTCATATTTATTGCCGACTCCGCATCCCATTGATAATATGAGCATTGGCTCAGCACAGCGGCAAAAGCCTCCTTTGCCCCGGCGCGGCGCAGCGTATTTTCATCAGCCTTATCAAGCAGCACTATCGCCCGAATATGCGCTGAGGCGTTTTTGCATATGCCGGACGTGCCTGAATAGAACACGCCGTTTGCGGTAAGGTCATCCGTGCGGATGAGCGTCCTGTCCCCGTTTATAATATCCGCGCCGGCATACTGCTGCCACAGCGCGGCTTGCGTGCTTTTGCCTATGCCGCTGGGGCCGCTGAAAAGCACGGCTTTACCGTTTGGCGGCAGCACATAGGACGAATGCAGCACAAGCTGGCCATAGCCCGCCAGAATATCGAACATATCGGCGGATTCAAGTATTGCCTGTGAATACATTGTGCTGCGGTAGCCTTCGCCGAACACAAGGCGCGTTTGCCCCTGCGTGCGCACGGCATACGAAAACTGCCTTGCGCCGTATACCCTGAGCGTATGCAGCGCCTCCACTTCGCGCCAGCGGCTCACCGGGCCGTTTTTCACGGCATGGTCGGGCACGGGCGGCGGGGTTGGGCTGTATTCCACGGATATGATATGGTTCGTTCCCGCGCCGTCCTCCGCATGGAAGCGGGCGCTGGCCTTGGATACCGTCCATGCGTCCTGCCCGCGCACTTCAAGCGTTACCCCGCCGAAGGTAAAGCGTTCAGTGTTCATATGTGGCGAACATCAGCTTGCTGTATTCGGTTGAGTAGTGTCCGGCGTAGCAGGTTGTGCTTTGCCCTGCGGCAAGGCCGTTCACGCTCACGCGGTAAGTTATGCCGCCAAGGTACAGCTCGCCATACGCCACCTTATAGTATACATAAACCTGCCCCATGTCCTTACCGGAAATGTTCTTTACGGTGATTGCCGTATCCTGCGTGGTTATCTCCAGCGCGTCAGCATTCATGCCCGGCTCGGCGTCGAACGCGGCATACATAGTTACCAAGGCCGTGTAGCCATCCGTGCTTTCGGGCATTGGCCGGCGGGTAAGCTCAAGGAGCTGAACCTCCGCATCGGGCGGCAGGGTGGTTACGTCAAACTCATATGCCGTTTCGCCTATGGTAACGGTCAAATGCGCATACTGCACCGTTTTTTCCGCATTGTTGCGCACCGTTACGGCGCATACGTCGGACACGGTTTCGTCCGTGCCGTCCTCAACAAACAGCCCCGCGTATTTGCTTATGCCCTTTATTTCCAGCCCGTATTCGGCGGTATTGCCGCTGCTGCCGCCGTTTTGCGCAGCGTTATCGTTTTGCATATCGCCGCCGCTGCTTGCTACGGGCGTGGTTTCGGGCGGTATCTCCACCGCGTCGCTCAGGTCGTCCCCGCCGCCCGTGCAGCCCGCAAGCATAAGCGCCGCCAGCGTAAGCGCAAGCAGTATAATTGCAGTTTTTTTCATGGCATACTCCTTTCCGTCAAAAAGCGCCCCGCCCTATGCGGGCAGGGCACTCGTACTCGTGTCTGGTTGATTAGGAATTGAAGAGCTTAGTTGCTTCTGTTGGCTGATGATAGCAACCTGATTCACCATCTTGTGGATGATAATTACATTCCCCCATATCCGAAGTAAATGCTTTAAGTCCATTACCAGCATCAACACTACATGTTCCACCCGAAGGTGTATGCGTGGGATAGGTACATGCCGCTATGCTCGTACTCAACTCAAAGTTCTCGAAGTACAATTCGGGCTTAACATATTGTTTTTTCATGTTTTTCACCCCTTTCCTTAAAACCAACCCTTGAACCAATTCCATACGTCGCGTATGCTTCTGGGGCGCTTCTGCACGGTAAGCCGCGCGGTGATGGCTTCGCTCTCGGTGCCTTCCGCATTGATGGCGGTCACGCTGAAGTCCGCGGATTCCTGAGCCACCATGCTGTAAGTGAACTCCCTGTACGTTATGCGCTTCGCGCGGCGGCCGAAGCCCATGCGCTCGGTACGGGTGCGGTAGCTCCTTATGGTCTGGCCGTCCACGGTAATGGCTTCCACGTCCTCGGAGGTCTTAACGGTAAGCGTAGCCTTCCTGCCCTGCATAACGTTCCTGCTCCAGCTTGCCTCGAACCGCTCCGGCTCAAAAGTCTTTTCAGGCTCCGGCTCGGGCTCCGGCTCTACCGGCGCGGGCGCAAACAGCGCACGAACCATCTGCACGGCTTGGGTCCGCTGCTCTGCACTCACCTCACCCAACGAAACTGTCTGATTTCCCTCTGTGTAGGTTATCTTCAGGTTGGTCAGCGAGAGTATTGCCTCACCAGTATTGGTTATGGTTACAAGCTCAGCGTTACCATTTTTCACCGCCGCCGTCGTGATGTCATAATACATCTCGGTAGCGGTATTAAGGTTTTGAGTAATGCTTCCGATGACCATGTTGGCATTCTTGGTGCCATTGCTGTTAGGCGACTTCGCGCCAATCTGCACGGTAGCAATCTTGCTCAAATTTTCGCCCACAAGCTTAAACGTTATCGCCTGACCTTTGGCAAGATACACCTCGTTGTTCGGGCCATAGTTGGCATATTCGCTTATATTAGCGTTCTCCTTACCATCGATGAACAGCGCACCAGAAGATGCAGTTCCATCGCTGTTAAGCTTCTTCAACTCACTGCGCAGCTTGATGTACTGCGGATAGGCTTCCTTCTCGTTCCCCGTATTATAGATAGCATTATCCCTGCCCATCGGGTCGTACACGCGCACGGCGTCAAGCCAGAAGCTGTACTCTTGCTTTGTAGTCTTGTCAAAGAACGTATTGTACGCAACACTTATAACGACATTGTACTCATCGTATCCAAGATCGCGTACCGCTATTACCGGTATCTGGTACAATGCATTGTTTCCTGTTTGCACGGTCTCCCACGTCTGGGTTGCCTCGTTATATTTATAACCGTAATAGTTATTTACGAACAGACTCTTTGCCTTTACGCCAGTCTTAGCATTGACCACATCCACAAATATCGCACCCGACGTATTATCCGTCAAGCTGATGATATCAAACCCGGTGCCCTTGAAGGTAAACTGCGCCGTCGGCCAGACTACGCCAGTCGTTGCCATGGTGCTGGTCACGGTCACCTTGCGCGCGCTGCCCATGGAGAACATGGTGCATTTGTCGTAAGCAGGGTCGTAGCCGTAGACATTGTGGTTCGTCTTTTCGCCAAGCGCTTCGAGGGCTTGGGTGGTGTTGGCATCTTGATTAGTGCCATCCGTCACGGGTATCCAATCTATCGTTCTGCCGTTATAGCTGCCGGCGGTAAGCTTCGCAAAGCTGTCCTCGTAGTAGACGCTCGTGGCGGGGATGATGCGGATGTTGAATGCAGCACTACCATGCACACCGGTTGTAATGTCGGTTCCCTCATATGTTACTGAAACCAAGTCCGCATCGCTTATCATGCTCTTGAGCGTATAAATAATGCTATAGTTATCGCCAATAGTAACATCTGCATATCGACTCATTTGCGATGAAGCAGTAACACTTTCAATGTTTGCAATCGCAAGGTTGGGCGCTACGTCTTTAGGCATTATTTTTAGTGGCAAACCGAAGTCAACCACAAAAGTAACATTGGCATTAAACGTATAGTACAAATATACGTCTTTATCTTCTCTCGCCGTCCCATTAAACGTATAGTTACCATACTTATACTGCGCTCCCATGCCATCAACTTTTTCCAACTTGGCAGTAACAGTTATGGTGTGGCCATCGCTATCGGTTATAACATTGTCTTTTAGCAACGTATCAGAGTTTTCGTCTTTGCCGAAGTCTTTGCCAAAGACAACGTTTTCTCCTGCTATAATACCATAGGAGTAGAAGTCCTTATCTGAACCTTCTATTCTATAATGTACGCGCAAATTGCTAAGTACAGCCTTAGCGCGTATATAGTAGGTAATCAAGGCGCCGTGCTGGTTATACACCTCAACACCACGAATATACGGGTCGCCTCCAATCTTGCAGCCGCTATAAACACTATTCGCACCAGATATAGATACATAGTTATTCAAGCCGCTTGCATTCCTAACGTCCTCGTCTATCGCCCAAATTATCTGCTCTTTGCCTTCATATGCATAGCTGTTGGTATTTTGGATGCTGTTACTACTTCCGTCATTAGTCATGGTGACAGTAACTTTATAAACTTCGTAGTTCTCGCCCAAGTTATCTACTGCACGGAAGTTGTTAAGCCGGCGATAAAGGTTGCTGCTCGAATCATTCTGTACTGCACCGGAAGTATCATTTCTATTGCAGTGAAAAACGAAGGTTTTATCAGCCTGCGGGAAAGATGAAGGTTTCCGGTCAGCGCCATCAATTTTGACAGCGAAGTCAAGCATAACATAGTATCCGGTGTTTATCTGCTCAGCATATTTTTCATCAGAACTCATATAGCCCCAGTCGGCTACATCTGTAGTAATCTCTTCTGTAATTTTGGAACGTATCATGTAGTATACTGCAAGCTGTTCCGTACAAACAGAGTAGTTTTCTGTAGAGCCAGTCCCTTTTACTTCCTTCCAATCGTTAACGTTCCCTGTAGCAGAAACTTCCCATTTGCCACTATAGTAACGGATATAGTTGAACTCATCCCCATCGTTTGAATAGTCGGCACCCCATACCATTTGAATATTGTTATTCGTTTTAGTATGAACCTTGCCACTCCAAAGCGCGAGTTTCACTTCTTTTTTACCCGTATGCTGGGCAATCCAATATGTTATGTTATTCTCATATCGCTGCATTGATGCAGGCAATACTTTTGACAGCGCTACACCATTTACACCATAAGCATCTACTGCCGATACATTAACATACCAAGCTTTTTCCTCAGACCATGTATTATTGTTTCGGAAACTTCCACTCGTGCTTCCACCAGAGTAAGTTTTCGTATCAACCTCTATCGGATTATTCGTTATCCACAACTGCACGGGCAGCGGGTCAACGTTCGTCAAGTCCTCAGGAACAACACTTATGGTATACCTAACATGCCCTATGGTAGCATAGGTTGTGCCTACGGCTACGCCTTTGAAAGTTACGGTGGTGGAAGTGGGAACGGCTGCTGTGCCGGTTTTTTCATATACAGTAACCGTTCCATCGCCGTTCGACGAACGGCCGATCCGCGTCACATTACTTGCGCTATCAGTAACAGAATACCCGTAGTAGTAGCGGTAGTAGCAGTACGCATACACCGGATAATAATTAGTTCCATTATCGGGAGTATAGTAATACTTTGTCCTCGTCCAACTTGTATTATTACTTGCAAGTGCGCTATAAGTTACGCTAGTCGAATTGTACTTCGGCTCACCTTCCGTAGCATCCGTTCCGGTAACCGTCACGGTTGCAATAGCCGTATTCTCGGTGGTATAAGTACCAGAAGAATAGTTATATTCTTCTATAACATCCGTCTTAGCCCCGCCGACCGTTACGGTTATCGGCCTCTCCTCAAGCTTCACATCCCCCTCTACTTCCACGTTAAGGGTTATGGAATAAGCCGCAGTTCCGTTAATGCTGCGGGTCGCGGCAACAGGTGTGGCGGTTATTGTAACGGTGCCCGCTGCACCCTTGAAGGTAACAAGACCGTTTTCAACGGTAGCAACTTTTTCATTGCTGCTCGCCCAAGTATACGTTGCGCCTTCTGCGCCGTTGGCAACGGTAAGCAGCAAAGTCTGGCTTTCAGCTGTGTCTCCGGTTGCCTTGTTGAGTACGACCTTGTAGGTGTTGTCGGCAGTCTTAGTCACCTCTTTGACGGTTTTGTTTTCATCGCTAACCGTTACCGCAGGGGTCTTAGGTGCTTCAACCTGTTTGAAGAAAGTCTTATTATATTCTACTACCGAAAGAGCCTTGATGTGTTCTTCTATGGTAGTCATATTAGTGCCATTACTAGGAGTGTCACACCATATAGCATTCATGCAGCCATATTTAGTTTGATATCCACCATCCGTAAAATCGCACTTGTTGGCTTTACAGTCACTAGCACCTGTTCCATTCATGTTATTAATAGACCAAGTTGCCCCGTACCAGCCATTGTCCTGCGCACCTATAACGTAATACCACTTATTATGGGTATTTATAATTTTGAAACCTTTTTCTGCAAGCGTTGCAGCGGGAGCATATTTAGTCGTTGTTGCATCCCAGTAGCATACGGCGATATTTGTATCAAATTCTACATTCGTAGTCAGATTATTATGATATATACCGTCATTAAACGCAAGCGCGGTCATTCCTGCATTCTGCACCATGGCAGCCATTCTGTTGACCAGCCTTGCGTAAGCGGTATATGTTTCAGTGCTCATGCTGGTAAAACCGCACTCATCGGCAGCGATGTTGAACATAGTGCAGCCTTTACCCGCAAAGTACGTTATGTACTTCTGCATCAAAGCCTGAACGAAGTTCACACCTTCAGCATAAGTGGGATTAATTGCCCAGTTTTTGCTACTTCCGCTCGTTGTAGGAATAGAATATTCTTTGCCACCTATTGTAAAGGTTGTACATTCTGTAAATGTTATGCCAAGTGTCATCATTGCACGAATGACAGTTTGCAAATGACCCGGCGCATCGAACATGGGAATTATACCTATGCCCTTACCTTTGGCGTAAGCTATAATTCTGCCCATTTCTTCTTCTGACAGTTCATTCGTTCCGGCATCATAGAAGGCTTTGTTGCCCGCCTTAATAGCGCTCGTTACTTTTTCGCTCGTGTAAGTCGTGCCGTTAGCACTAACCTCCATATCATTTAAGAGGAAGCGAAGGCCGTCGTTGCCAAAAGCAAGTTCAACATGAGTGTAGCCATAATTATAGGCATAGTCTATGATTTGCTTTATTTGAGCTTCGCTGAAATACTTACGACCGCAATCTAAATGGACTATGCGGTAAAACGTTCCATCGGGCAGCGGGACGCTATTTGTTTTCGTGACATAGTTTATCTCCGTCTCCGCCTGCACTGGCATCACGTTCGCCGGCATAATCCCCTCATCCGTGGGCTCAGCAGTGGGCTCGCCCTGCGTGGGTTCTACCGTGGCCGCGGGGTTCTCGGGCGTAGGCTCGGGAACTTCGGTGACTTCGGGAGTCTCCGTCTCGGTCGGCGCGGTGGGTTCAGCCGATTCCGTCGGTTGCACTGCTTCCGTAGGCGCGGGCGTAGAATCCGCATTGCCTTCCCCCTCCGCCAGCACTGACGCGGGCAGCAGACCTGCCACCATTATCAGCGCAAGCAGCACGGAAAACAGCTTCTTGAACACTTGATTTCTCATATGTTTCCTTCCTCCTAAAAAATGTCGGTCCGTACCGCATAATTTTAGTATTACACGGAATATATTGTATTCCTTAACGAGAGAAAAAGCAAGAGAGGAAACGAAAAACGGTGAATTTTTTGTTAAAAAAGAGCCGCCCGCGCACGGGAGACTCTCCGCATATAAAACCCGCTTTACGCGGGCAGCGAAACGGTTACTGTCGTGCCCACGTTCGGGACGGATTCAAGCCTTATGCTGCCGTGGTGATACATTACAGCGTGCTTGACTATGGATAGGCCAAGCCCCGTGCCGCCGCTCTCCTTGGAGTGGGACTTATCCACGCGGTAGAACCGTTCAAACACGCGGGCCTGATGCTCTTCGGGTATGCCTATGCCGGTATCCGCCACGGTAACGGTGGCAAGGCCGTCCTTTTCGCCCACGGTTATGCTTACGCTGCCGCCCGCGCGGTTGTACTTAACGGCGTTGTCGCACAGGTTGTAAATAATTTCATATAATAGTCGCCTTACGCCGGTTATGCAGACGTTTTCACCCCGCACCTCAACGCCTATGTGCCTTTCCTCCGCCTCCGTGCGCAGGTCGTTTGCAGCCTCCGCCGCAACCGCCTTCAGGTCAACGCGCTCCGTAGGCATATCGCAGCCTTCGTCCAGCCGCGAAAGCCTTATTATGTCGCCTATCAGCGTAACGAGGCGCTGCGCCTCCTGCCGAATGTGGCCCACAAAGCGGGGCATATCCTCCGCCTTCACCATGCCGTTTTCTATCAGCTCCGCGCTGCCTATAATGCCCTGCAGCGGGGTTTTAAGCTCATGCGAAACGTTTGCCGTAAATTCGCGGCGCATGGCGTCCGCATTCTGCTTTTCGGTTATGTCAAAGCCGAGTATTACCGCGCCTGCCGTTTTTCCGTCGGATTCTATGCGGCTCACGTCAAGCTGATATACCTTGCCGCCGCGGTCGATGGTCGTCTCGCCGTGGCCGCCGTCGTATGCGGCGCGTATGGCCTCGCTCAGCTTGGGGTTCCTGTCCACCGTAATAAAATCGTGGCCCGCGCAGTTTTCTTCCGCGTTGAATAGCTGCCTTGCCGCGGGATTTATGCTTATTATGCTCCCCTTTTCATCCAGCAGCACAAGCCCTTCGTTCATGCTGCGGGTTATGGCGTTGAACTCGTCCTTCTTCTTGTCCAGCGTGCGCATCTGCGCATTTATCTGCGTATGCTGGCGGTTTATGCGGCTCAGCAGCGGGGCTATCTCCTCGTATGCGTCATTGTCCAGCGGATGTTCAAGGTCCAGCGCGTTCAGCGGCGCAACTATCCTCTGCGCCAGCCTGTTCGCCATAACTATCGCCAATACCAGCGCCGCCAGCACTATTATTACCACCGGCCTCAGCATGCCCAGCGCCAGCGTTGCAATGGTAGCCCGGCTTACGGATATTCTTATTACGCTGCCGTCGTCAAGCCGCTTTGCGTAGTACATCGTCTTTTGCATAAGCGTTGCCGAATAGCGCGTGCTTTGGCCCTCTCCGGCTTCAAGTGCCTGCCGCACCTCCTCGCGCGCGGCGTGGTTATCCAGCGTGCTTTTGTCGCTGCCGCTGTCGTATTTCACCGTGCCGTCGGGCGCTATCCATGTCAGTCTGTATCTTTCGCTCTTCACGCGGGCAAGGTAATCCTCCCCGCCCTGCTCAACGCCCGCCGCCGCAAGGCTCAGCTGATCCTTCAGCTCGCTTTCCTGCAGGCTTGCGAAGTATTCGTATAAGCAGTCCATTATTATCAGCAGGCTTGCAAGCAGTATTATGCCCGCAACAAGCATTATAGCCCTGAATATTCTTTTCGTCATTGCCCTTCCTCCATCCGGTAGCCAACGTTTCTTACGGTTTTGATGCTTTCGCCGCATTTGCCAAGCTTTTGGCGCAGCGTGCGTATGTGCATATCAATGGTGCGCGTTTCGCCCATGTAGTCCGTTCCCCAAACCCGTTCCATAAGCTGCTCCCTTGTGAACGCCGTGCCCATATGGGAAAGGAACAGCTTCAGCAGCTCATATTCCTTGTATGTCAGCGTTATTCGCTCCCCGTCTGCGCTCACGGTATGCTCAAGTGTGTTCATGCTTATGCCGCAGGCGTTGAGCGTGCTTTTTTCATCCTCCGCGCCGCATCGCCTGAGCACGGCCTTCACGCAGGATATAAGCTCCATCACGCCGAAGGGCTTGGTCAGATAATAATCCGCGCCAAGGTCAAGCCCTTGTATCCTGTCGTATTCGCTGCCCTTGGCCGTGGCCATGACTATGGGTATCTGTTTCAGCGCGGCGTTCGCGCGGATGCGCCTGAGCAGCTCTATTCCGTCAATGCCCGGCAGCATAACGTCCAGCACTATAAGCTGCGGCTTATCCTTTTCGCCCGTTATCGCGGCATAAAAGCTGCTGCCGTCCTCAAAGCCCCTTGCCGCAAAGCCCGCGGAGCTGAGCGCGTACACCTCTATGTCCCGAATGCTTGCGTCGTCCTCCACGCACCATATCATGCTGTTTAGTCCTCCTTATGCACTCCCGTTACGGAGAATATGACCCATTCGGCAATGTTAACCGCGTGGTCGGCAATGCGCTCAAAATACTTGGCTATCATCAATAAATCCAGCGCATATTCGCCGTCCGTCGGGTCGGCCGCTATTCTTTCGATGAGCTGATGCTTCACCCTGTCGAAATATGCGTCAACAACATCGTCCGCGGCAATGACCTTCTCCGCCATTATTGTATCATGTTTTACATATGCGTCCACACTATCCGTGACCATTTTTATTGCCGCGTTCGCCATTTCGCGCATAAGCTGCTCATTGGCGGCGCTCCTGTCGCTGAGATAGGTTATTATCTCCGCGATATCCTCAGCCTGGTCGCCTATGCGCTCCATATCGGTTATCATCTTAAGCGCGGCGGATATCTGCCTTAAATCGCGCGCAACGGGCTGCTGCTGGAGCAAAAGCTTCAGACACATGGATTCTATGCTGCGCTCCTTTTGGTCTATCGCCACGTCAAGCCCGGCAACCTTTTTCGCAAGCGCCTTGTCGCCTTCCATAAGCGCCTTCAGCGCCATGCTTATGGATTCTTCGCACATTGCGCCCATCTCTATCAGTTCCCTGTTCAGCTCCGCAAGCTGATTGTCAAACCGGCTTCTCATTATCCGAACCTCCCTGTAATGTAATCCTCTGTGCGCTTATCCGTGGGCTGGGAGAACATCTCCTCCGTCTTGCCGTATTCAACAAGCTCGCCCAGCAGGAAAAACGCCGTGTTGTCCGATATTCTTACGGCCTGCTGCATATTGTGTGTAACAATGACTATGGTGTATTGCTCCTTCAGCTGCATGGCCAGTTCTTCTATTTTTGATGTTGATATGGGGTCCAGCGCGCTCGTGGGCTCGTCCATCAGCAGCACGTCCGGCTCCACTGCCAGCGCACGCGCTATGCAAAGGCGCTGCTGCTGCCCGCCGGAAAGGCCAAGCGCATTCTTTCTCAGCCTGTCCTTTACCTCGTCCCATATTGCCGCGCCGCGCAGGGACTTTTCAACAATGTCGTCCAGCTTGGCCCTGTTCCTTATGCCGTGTGTGCGCGGGCCGTAGGCAATGTTATCATATATGCTCATGGGGAATGGATTCGGCTTCTGGAACACCATGCCTATCTGCCGTCTCAGCTCGCTCACGTCCACGCCCGGCGCGAATATATCCTCCCCTTTGTATTCAACGCTGCCCGTTATCTTAACGTCCGGTATCAGATCGTTCATGCGATCAAGTGTTTTAAGGAACGTGGACTTGCCGCAGCCGGACGGCCCTATCAGCGCCGTTATGCTGTTTTTAGGTATATCTATGTTTATACTTTTCAGCGCCTGATGATTGCCGTACCATAGGCAAAGCTCTTTCACGCTCAAAATGCTCTTTTCATTGGCTTCCATATTCTCTCTCCCTTCCATGCGCTTACTATATCTGCCTTTTTTTCTTAAAGCTTCTTGCAACCGCTTCCGCGCTCAGGTTTATTATCAGCGTCAGCAGCATAAGTATTGCCGCTATCGCAAACGCAACGCCGAATTCGCCGCGTTCTTTTGCGTATATATACAGCGCAACCGTAAGCGTCGCGCCGGAGCTTTTAAGCCCCATAAAGAAGCCGTTCACCGCGTGCGCTATGCCCGCCGTGAAAAGCAGCGCGGCCGATTCGCCGAGTATTCGGCCGACAGACAGTATACAGCCGGTTATAACGCCGTCTACGCAGCCCGGCAGCACCACAGTGCGTATTACGCGCCATTTGCCCGCGCCAAGGCCGAACGCACCTTCACGGTAGCTCTGCGGCACGGTTTTAAGGCTTTCCTGCGTTGTGCGCATTACCGTAGGCAGGTTCATTATAACAAGCGTGAGCGCGCCCGCCATAAGCGAGGTTTGCATCTTCAAAAATTCACAGAAGAACAGCATGCCGACAAGGCCGTATATAATGCTCGGTATGCCGGAAAGCGTTTCCGCAGCGTATTCTATAACGCGTACAAGCCTTTTGTTCGATGCATATTCGCTAAGATATATTGCCGCGCATACGCCAAGCGGAAGCACGATTATTATGGTTGCTATCACAACGTAAATGCTGTTGAGTATATCGGGCCAAATGCCTATCGTGTCGTTCAGTATGCTTGGCGCCGTGGTCAAAAACTTCCATGTTATGTTCGGTATGCCCCGGTAAAGCACATACCCTATCAAAAACAGTACCAGCGCGCCTATGGCGGCTATGGACGCATACATCAGCGCCTTCATGCCGTATATATATGCCCTGCGGCCAAACGAAAGCTTTTTATTCATATATTTACGCCTCCTTGTCCCGCTTCAGGAAGAAATTGAGCGCCGCGTTTATAAGCATTATGAACACGAACAGCACCAACGCTATGGAGAACAGCGCCTGCCGCTGAAGTCCGCCGGAATAGGACATTTCGCTTGCAACGGCTGTGGTAAGAAATCTTACGCTTTCAAAAAGCCCGGGCATATTCGCCACGTTGCCCGAAACCATCATAACCGCCATTGCCTCGCCTATCGCGCGGCCAACGCCCAGCACCACCGCCGCAGCAATGCCGCTGCGCGCCGCGGGGACGGATACCTTGAAATATGTTTCCACCTCGGTCGCGCCAAGGGCGAGCGATGCATCCTCGTATTCCTTCGGCACGGCCTCAAGTGCAGTTACAGACACCTTTATTATTGAAGGCAGTATCATTATTGCCAGCACTATTATCGCCGCCAGCAGGCTTGCGCCGTCCGGCACGTTAAACAGCTTCCTTATCCCCGGCACAAGCACCAGCATGCCCACAAGGCCGTATACAACGCTTGGTATGCCCGCAAGCAGGCTGACTGCCGACTGCATAACATTCTTCAGCTTCTTCGGCGCAAGCTTTGCAATATACACGCTTGCCATAAAGCCTACCGGCACGCCCAGCACTATTGCGCCGCATGTGCCGTATACGCTGGTCAGTATAAACGGCAGTATGCCGAAGGAAGGCTCGGTGGTCTTTGCCGTGGATGCCCACACCTTGCCGAACAGGAACGGTATAAGGCCTATTTCTTTTATTGCGGGCAGGCCGGATATTATAAGATAAACCGTTATCAGCAGCACGCAGCCCACGGTTATAAGTCCCGCCACAAGGAATACTCCGTGCACAATGGCTTCTATCGGCTTTGCTGTATGCTTCTTATTCTGCTTCATGCCTGCTCCTTTCTTATTAACGTGGCTGTCGGACGGCCCTTCGGCCGGCCGATCATTAAGGTTTGTATTGTTCACGCTCAGTTCGCGGCAACCGCACCGGCCTTGGCGATTATGTCCGCCGCATCGGCGCTGGTGGCGTAGTCGAAGAACTTCTGCGCAGTCTCGTTGAGGGCCGCACCGTCCTTAGTTACCAGCATGAA